>PVBE011475131.1_pt1 | contig 27018 bp, 17 predicted proteins | sample 1631181 | NCBI WGS metagenome assembly PVBE01 (sample SAMN08397723, study PRJNA350692) | Marine metagenome, whole genome shotgun sequencing project. | isolation source: water | place: Pacific Ocean | collected 2012-04
AGGCGCCGGTTCAGGGGTCTGGGGACAGCGTCCCCGGTCAACCCACAGACGCGCACCGAACGGTGCGGCTTTCCTCATGCCCAACCCGGCGACCGTATCGTTCCGGAAGATCCCCTACGTCGATGCCGGAACAGAACGCGCTAGCGGCGTCACGCCCCGCCAATCCCGGTGCAACGACGCCCGACAATGGGACTGCAACGCAACAGTCGTCCGTCTCCGGATCAAGGATCTCGACTTCGAACGCAGGGAGATCGTCGTTCGTGAGGCAAAGGGCGACAAGGACAGGGTGACCATCCTTCCGGACGCCATCGCTGCCGACCTCGCGCGACAGCGGGACACGGTCGAGGAGATCCACGCCCAGGATCTCGCTCGCGGAGATGTCGTGTGCCCACTTCCGGCCGCGCTCGACAGGAAGAAGCCCGGGAGCAGCAGGGCGTTCGGATGGTGGTTTCTCTTTCCCGCAGGCGAGCCGCGTCGGAATTCACAGACCGGTGTGTTCGAACGCTGGCACCGAAGCCCTGCCTCCATCCAACGAGCGGTCAAGAAGGCCGTCCAGGCCTCCCGGGTCACGAAGGACGCGTCCTGTCACACGTTGCGACACTCGTTCGCCACCCACTTGCTGCGCGCCGGCACCGACATTCGCACGGTCCAGAAGCTGCTCGGGCACCAGAACGTCAGCACCACGATGCGGTACCTCCACGTCATCGGACGAGGCGCGTACGGAGTCGTCAGTCCCCTCGACAGCTGATGCCGGCATCCGACACCGGTTCGATGCGCTGCTGCTGCGGCGGTCGGGACAGCAGCGGCATCGGGGCGGGTCGCGCCGATGCCGCACGACTGGCGAGAACGCGATGAAGAACGTCCGGGCGATTCGATCGAATGGACGACGGTTGCGGTTGCAGCGTCGCAGGGTGGGTGGCATCATCCGGCCACTGACTCGAGCGAGCGGATGCGATGAATCCACGAGAGAGAAAGACAGACAGCACGCTCCAGCTGTTCGGCGAGGTGATCGAGGCCGACGCGGTGTCGCTGAAGGTCCGTACCGTCACACAGGTGGAGTCTGGCCCCCCCGTGCCAGCGTACCTTCCGTATCGATGTTGGCCTGCCCCCGGTTCGAGCGCGCGACCAGGAGAGCCCGCGTGGGTCTCCGTCGCCGGCGCCGAGTCGATCAAATGGATCCCCCACGAATCCGGGCTGGAGCTCCTCGTCGCGAGGACCAACGTGGCCGCCGCCTGCGAGGTACTGGTCGACGCGGTGACCAACCTGCGTGGCGAGCTCGCGAAGGAAGAAAACAGCGCGATGCGCGACCTCGTGACCCACGTCTCGGTCGAGGTGCGGGTGCGCGACGACGACGCCGTGCGGCGAGCCAAGGTCACGAGCTTCGAATTCGCCGGGGAGCCGCCGGCGGGTCGGGACATCGCCGCGGCCGTGCGCCAACACGTGCACTGACGGCAGACTCGGGCCCCGAGCGGCAATTGCACGTGAATGGCCGGTCCCGACCGGTTTGACTGACGTCGACCACGGGCGCGACCCCCCGACTCCGAGCCGCCCCGTCCACCCCGGCAGAAGCCAGCCGTGCCCGTTGCCGCGCTAGAGATCGGATCGTGCCTCTGCCCCACCTCGGAGGGCGGCCATCGTTACACCGTCGAGGCCGTTCTCGGCGCCGGCGGCTTCGGCATCACGTACCGTGCGCGCGACGCTCGGCTCGACGGGCTGGTCGTCGTCAAGGAGCTGGCCTTCGATGGCACCGCGTATCGGGACACGGGCAGCGGCGAGGTGGTGCCGCACGACGGCCTCGGGGCGACCCACCGGAAGATGGTCGACCGCTTCCTGCGCGAAGCGCGAATGCTCAATCGGATCCGGCACGCAAACGTCGTGCGCGTCTTCGACGTCTGGCAAGAGCGCGGGACCGCCTACTACGCGATGGACGAAGTCGCGGCGGCGGCGTTCTGCGGCGGCGACGCATGGACCGACGGCGGGTCGCGCGCCGACTGGCCGAGGATCGAACGGGTGGCGCTCCAACTGCTCGACGCGCTCGACGCCGTGCACCAGGCGGGGCTCGTGCACGGCGACGTGAAGCCGCAGAACGCTTTGCTGACACCCGACAGAGACGTCGTGTTGATCGACTTCGGCACGGTTCGGACCGACGCCGATCTCTCGCGGACCGCGACGTCGATGGCATTCACGCCCGGATATGCGCCACCGGAGCTGATGCACGGCGCTCGCCTCCGCGAAGCGGGGTCGTGGAGCGATCTCTACTCCTGGGGCATGATCCTCGTCGGCCTGGCCACGCGGCATCCCACAGGAGACGGGCGACCGCTCGACGCCGTGGGGCGCATGCTCGGCGGCGACCCCTACGATGGCGTCGCCCAGACTCTACGGCTGGTCGGGGTCCCGCCGACGTGGGCCGACACGATCGCCGGGTGCGTCTGCCTCGAGCCGCATCTTCGGCCCCAGTCGGCAGACGAAGTCCGGCTCCAAGCCGGGGGCCGGGCGGCCACGTCGCCCGCGCGGCACGAGGGACCGAGCCTGCGCGCAGCGATCGAGTCGGCCGACACGGTGCCGCTGTCGGGGCCCACCGTCGTCGAAGACTCCGGGCCGACTCGTACCCCGCCTGCGAGCGCGACGACGACGATGGAGCGCCCCGAGGGCGCGAGCGCTCCGCCACCGACGACGACGACCACGGCGACGGCGACGGCGATGGCGATGGCGGATGACGACGTCGAAGACGACATCGAGATCATCGCCGCGACATTGCGGCGGCGGCGCTTCGTAGGTGGGGTCGCCGTCGTCGCCGGGCTGGTCGCGATCATCGCTTTCGCGCTCGCGATGGGCACCCGGCGCCCCGCAGACCGGCCTCTGTCGGTCGAGGATCCGGGAGGCAACCCGGGACCGCTGGCCATGGCCCAGGCCTTGGGTCGACGGTGCTCGTCGGGAATCGACTGTATCAGCGGCGTCTGCAGCAACGGACACTGCGCCCCCGCCGGGTTCGCGTACGTGCCCGCCGGACAGGTCGAGCGCGCCGCCGACGGCGTGATCCTCGAGGTTTCCGAGCCCTTCTTCCTCGCCGTCGCCGAAGTGACGCAGGCCGAGTGGACGTCGCTGATGAGCTTCAACCCGTCTGCGATGTCGGGATGCGGAAACGACTGCCCCGTCGAGCGGGTCAGCTGGTACGACACGCTGGCATTCGCCAACGCCCGCTCGGAGCGCGACCAGCTCGAGCCCTGCTACGCACTCGGCCATTGCGTTGGTAACCCGCGCGGCGGATGCTCGACGGTCGGCGAGACCCAGTGCGAGGGCTCCTACTGGTGCGACGACCTCGATCCGCTGGGTTGGGACTGCGAGGGCTACCGCCTGCCCACCGAGATCGAATGGGAGTACGCGGCCCGCGCCGGCTCTACGGGACCGCTCACGAACGAGGCGACCCGGGTGTCGCCGAACGCGGTCGGTGAGGTCGCCTGGTATGGTGGCAACAGCGCCGTCGGCTATGTCGGAGCGCCGTGCCCAGACTGGATCGTCGCTCCGGACCAGCGCTGTGGCACTCAGCCGGTGTTCGGGAAGGCCCGCAATCGATGGGGGCTCTACGACGTGCTCGGGAACGTCGCCGAGTGGACGCGCACGCCTTCCCCCGCGGGCAGCGGCGACGCCGACGAGTCCACGGCGGCGCATCCGGCGGCAGCACGCGGTTGCAGCTGGGCGTCCGAGCCGGCGCTGTGTGAGCTCGATCGCGTCGAGCGCGTGCCGCCCGACACGCGCGCTGCAACCCTCGGCCTGCGCCTGGCGCGCTCCGTTCGCTGATCACACCGGCGCGACCCGGGCGAGACGCAGCCGAAGCCGGTGAGAGGCTTGCGAGAGTGCGCGGCCCTCGCTCGGAGGCGGGCCGGCCCTCAGTTCATCCAGGTGCGGTCCGCTTCGCCGACGACGATGCGCCCTTCCGCATCGATGTTCGCGTCGCGACGGAACATGAGCCCGGGTTCGAACATCACCACCTCGAAGAGGCTGACGCGCCTCACCTCCTCGGGCAGAATCAGGCCCACCTCGGACACCAGGGGCAGCGTCGCGACGTCGGGGTCGAGGAAGTCGCCCGATTCGAAGAAGAAGTCCGGAACGCGGTACTCGCCGATATCCTCCTCCTCGTAGTGGTCCGGCGGCACGTGGGTCGGGAAGGCGAGGAAGGCGAACACCTGCTCCGACGAGACGCGGCAGGCGATGATCCCCGCGGCGCGATCGGCGAAAGGCATGTGCATGCTGAGTCGCGGGGTCGAAACGCAGGGCTCGCCGCCGGTGAGATCCAGGCGTGGTGCGCTCGCGTCGGCAGCGGCGGCGGAGAGCGGCGCCTCGGCAATCGTCGGGCTTCGCTCGAGAGACAAGCGAAGCTCCCGGCTGGCCCTGCTCGGTTCGAACGCCACCGGGGGTTGCGCCAGAGGGTCCGCGAGGAAGAGCTCGTGAGCGCCGGGTATGTGGTAACGGCTCATCGCTTCGGCGGCCGACGTGCGGCGGTCGCTCAACGTCGGGTGAGCGACGGTGTAGCCGGCGTCGGTGATCTTCCTCCCGAGGTCCGACAGGAGCTCGGGCGCGGTCGTCAGGGGCGTCCACTGCCAGCGGAAGGCGCGGCTCTTCAACCAGTCGTCGTAATCGGGAGTCTGGGTGCGAAGCTGCACCACCTCGGCCCGGAAGCGCGGGTCCTCCGTTGCGTCGACGGCACTCAATGCCACCCCGAGGAGTGCCGTCACCACAGCCGTGCCCACGACGCTCGCGCCCAACATGGCGGCGGCACGCGCTCGCGGCAGGGCGGTGAGCCAGACAATCCCCACCGCCAACAGGCTCGCCCAGATGGGCGCGAAGACCAGGGCGATCGTCATCTTCAGCGGCTCGAGCCAATGCTCCTGGATCCCGAGCACCAGGGCGACGGGCACGAAGAACGTCGCCCAGACCGCCAGCCCGGCGCGCTGGCTCGGCTGCCGGTAGAGACGCACGGCACCCAGCACGATGAGAGCCAGCCCGACGACCCCCCACTGCGCATAGAAGTGAACGGGCCACCCGAGCCACATCGGAAGGGCAAGGAAGGGGGTCCGCACGAGCTCGCCGAAGAGCGGCCAGTTGAGCATGGCCGGCAGCTCGAAGGTCCAGCCGAAGAGCGCGTGGGGGTGCGAACCCATCTCCTCGAAGGTGGACATCCAGAACGGGTTGCCGAAGCCGAGCAGGTTGCAGACCCACACGGGCAGCGCCAACGCGACGAAGCCGGCGAGGTGGGCGACCACGTGGCGAACAGGCCTCGGGGCCGGCGCGTCGCGGTATTGGACCCAGAGCCAGGCCCCCAGGCCCACGATGGCGATGTGGCGGGTCATGAACAGACAGGCCGCGAAGAACGTCCGGCGCCACGGCCGGGCCACCTCTTCTCGCCGCAGGGAGAGCAGGAAGAGCGCAGACGTCCAGGCGACGATGAAGTTCGCATTCAGCGACGCGCTGCCGAGCACGTCGTCAGTGACCAGCAGGAACGCGGCGGCGACGACGCCGCCAAGGCGCCGCCCGCTGACCCGCGTGCCAAGGGCGGCGACGGATAGAAAGAGCAGCGCGGCGAACAGGCCGTGGACCGTTCGATACCCCGCGGCCTGCAATGTGGCGATGATCGGGACGGTGACGAGGGAGAGGCCGAAACGGTCGTTGAGGGAGAGGAACTCGAACTGCAGGGGCCAGAACATCCCGCGGGAGAAGACCACACCCCAATGGCCCACCAGGTTGTCGGTGACGACCGCCGCGTTGACCTGGAGGCAGGCCACGTCATAGGCCTGATCGTCGCGGCCCACGAAGAAGAGAGCGAAGACGACTCCGGTGAGGGCCAGCACGGCGTAATCGCCGGCCTCGGCCGCTCGGAGCGCGGGGGGGGCGTCAGATGTGCGCTTCCGCAGGACTCTCGCGGCCACCCACGCGATCAGCGCCACGGCTGGCACCACGAAGGGCACCAGGGCGGCGTGGGTGACTCCGAGGACCTGCACCGGCGAGATCAGGAGAAAGCCGGTCACCAGGCCGACCGTCCACACACCGACCCCGCTCTCCATGGCCCAGCGTTCCAGCGCGGTCGATTGCTCCCGGTGGCGACCGGCCAGGAGCGACCGACCCGGGACGATTACCAGGAGTCCGAGGAAGACCAGACCGGCGATGACATGGAGTAGGGCCACGGCGACGACTCAGCTTTGCTCTGCGCGGTTCACCCGACCACCTCGCCGAGGCGTGCGCCTGCGATCATGCCGCCGACGCACGCGGCGAGCATCACGGCCACGTTGAAACCGACGGTGATCAGGGGCTGCTGTACGAAGAAGACGTCGAGAATGATGTACTTCGCCTCGTAGAGCGAGAACAGCGCCACCCCGACGTACGCCGCCGGCTTCCAACCCGATCCGTACCGCGGCGCGAGGGCCGAGTAGAGCCACATGGCAACGACGCCCACCACGAAGCCGTAGCCGAGGTAGAACGGCGCGCTGCCGGCTTCCGCATCCAGGATCCGGGCGGCTTCGTCGGGCAGGGCCTGCATGACCGTCGGGTCGACCTCCAACAACAACAACGCCTCGCCGACGTTGACGAACATCCCGACGACCAGACCGGAGAGCAGGATGGCCCGCCACGAGAGCTTCGGCATGAGCGCGTTCTCCGGTCGGTGGGTTGATGATGGCTCGAGGGCGAGTTAGCTTCCGTCCCCGGTCTCCGCGCATGGAGAACGATGCCCGTGGGCGTCGGGCAATCGCCGGGCCGGCGTCCAAACACCGGCCTCGCCGAATGGGCTGCGCGAATCGGGTCCGAAGCACCCCTCCCTCTAATCAGGACCGCACACTCGTGGCAAGCAACCCCTCGCCGGCCCGCACGAACTGGCTGGCAGTATCGCTGGCCGCGGTGTTAGACATTGGCACCTACAACCTCGGGGAGGCGACCACCTACTCTCACCTGATCGAGCCGATCGTCCTCGGCAATTTCGCGGGAGAAGATGCCATCTACGTCCCCGCCGACGTACATCTACTACGCGCTCTTCGGGGCCTTCATGGCGGGTGTGCTGGCCTGGGTCTACGCGGGTCTCCGGGTGCGACACGGCTCCGGGATCAAGAGCACGTGGCTGACGGCGCTCGTTGGCTTCCTGCTCTTCTACCCGAAGTTCGTGATCGACGACCTCCTCGTGTTCGGGTACCCGCTCGTCATGGAGGCGGTGCTCGTCCCGTATTGCCTCGCGGAGTCATGCATCGTCGCCCTCTGCGCGGCGTGGGTCTATGACCGGATCACCGGCAAGGTGAGCGCAGGGGCGTAGCGGCGCGCAGGGGGGCGTTATCCCCGTGATCCGGAGTGCTCGGACTCAGGGCATCACCGGCAACACCAGGCGGGACGCGCCCCCGTCGAGATGAACGTGGAGCGTATGCGGCTGGTCGACCACGGGCCGGAAGTGATCGGCGTCGCCCAACGTCACGGCGAGCCCGATGCGGTGGCCGACGGCGAATTCGTAGGACGTCGGGAGCAGATCGAAGACCACCTCCGCCTCGTCGCCCGGCGGCAGCGGTGCAGTGGCCGCAGCCAGGAACGAGCGTTCCGGAACGGGGAGCTCGGACTCGGGCGGGCGGGCCAGCGCGCGGTGCAACAGCCGCAGACATCCCTCGGTGAGGGTCGTCGTCGAACCGTCGGGCGCGACGTCCTCCAAGTAGGCGAATACCGCGGCGTCCGGCGCCGAACACGACACGCGCAGGTGCACGATCGGGTGCCCGGTCACCTCGACCGACGCGGTCAACGGCTCGCTCACGAACACGCGGCGAACCGGCGGGCGGGCCTGCGGGCGCGCATAGCCGACGGGCGGGAAGAGACCGAGCAGGGTGCGCCACCGCGCCCGGCGACCGGTGCCCAACGCGGGCGACCATTCGACGTCTGCGGTTCGCCTGGATGTCTCACAGACCTCGGGCCGCGGTCCCGCAGATCCGGACGACTCCTGCGTCGGCTCGGTCGAGAGCGCTCGACGTACTGTCGAGTACGCCTGCGTGCTCTCTCGGTCGCCGACTTCGGATTCGTCTCGGCCCGCTGAACCTCGCCTACGAGAACTGTGAGATATCCAGCCCAAGCGACCGCCGGCTTCGCCCCGCGCGCTCGCCGTGTCCGAGAGCCGGTCATCGACGCCCAGATACAACGTGTGCGGCACACACCCGGCCGGAGGCCACGTCGGCGACGTATTCCAGCGCTCCGCTCCCATCGTGAAGTAGCGCACCGGCGGTGCGGCACTGTCCGTCAGCGCCGATGAGCCCTCGCCCCGTGGGCCCTCTCGTCGCGGGTCGTCATCGCCGACCAGGTACCGATCGAAGAAGTCGAGAAGCTCGCGGTCGTGGTCGAACTTCGCCCAGTGGTTTCCTCGGTGCGGGCTTCCGTTCTGACCGCCGCCGTGGTCCCACGGACCGAGGATCAGTCGACTGCCGGGCACCTTCACCGCCGCGAAGCGCTTGATCGCCGCGTGGGGGTAGGCGGCGTCGAACCATCCGCTGTAGCTGTAGATCGGCACGCCGGCCGACTGCATGCGTTCGCGGTAGGCGTGCGGGCTGAAGACGTCGATCGGGTCGTCGGGCCGCACATCGCTCAACCCGACGTCGTCGCGCTGCACCAACCTCAGCGCGCCGTCGTGCACATCGTAGTTGGCCCGATGATCCGCCAACGCCGACGCGACCTCGTCCTCTGCACCGTCGACGGGAGACACGCCGCGAGACACCGCCTTCATCAGCCCGCGCGTCACGCGCTCGACCGCGCCGCTCGCCAACAGGCGCAGCCCCGCCGCGCGCACCGGCTGTCGACGATCCGCGCAATATTGAGCCAACGCCGCGAGGTTGTGCCGAGTCAACGCCGCGAGGGCGTAGCTGTGTTCGTTGCGGTCGAGCGCCGCGTTGAAGCGGCCCCAGAGCTCCGTGAACCACGACAGGTGCACGCCGCCCGGGAACGCGACATCGGCGTAGACGTCGTAGAGCGAGAAACGCGGTGCGATCGCCCGGAGAGCCGGGTGTCCATTCAGGAGCAACATCTCGGCCGCCGTGCCGTCATACGACACACCCCGCGACCCTACCGCGCCGTTCGACCAGCCCTGGGCGACGATCCAGTCGAGGACTTCGCCACCGTCGGCGACCTCGTCATCGCTCCAGGGGTAGGGGCGAACCCCGCCGCTCGCGCCGGAGCCCCGGGCGCACACGTGCACCCAGGCGTAACCGCGGGTGACGAAATACAGCCGGCCCGGCCGCCCCTGATCCAGCTTCTCCTCGATTCCGAGACGCCGGGCGAGGCCCGTGTACCGAACCGATCGAAAGTACCGGGTCTGCTGCAAGATCGTCGGGATCCGCGCGCCTTGCTCGAGCCCCGCCGGCACGTAGACGTCGATCGCGATGCGCACGCCATCGCGCATCGTCAGGTAGTGAGACGTCCGCTCCTCGCCTCCGTAGAGCGGTTCGCGCACCGGCACGTGGTGCCACGTCGCGGCGTCGGTCCTCGCCTCTTCCGCGCTCACGCGCTCTCCGTGGTCAACGCGCGAGCATCGAGGAGAACGCGGGGCTCGTGTGTCGCGGTCATGGCCTTCTCGTCGGTCGCTCAGAGCCCGGCGAAGATCTCCAGCGGTCGGAACACCCGCTCGGCCCAGGCTGCTTCGTTGTGCGGCGCCTCGATCTCGTGCCAATGCCAGAGGTCGACATCGAACACGTAGCCTATCTCCGCCAGAACATCGCGCATCTGCGCGTTCTCGCAATACGAGTCGGTACTGTCGGGGTCGTCGTCGTCGATCCCGTCGCCATCGCTGTCGGCGCAGGTCACGCCGCCGCCCCCGGAGTCGAGGTAGAGCGCGGTCGCGCGGTGTCCGGCGGCCGCGTACGCCTCGATCATCGTCTCGGACTCGGCGCCGATGCGACCCCACCCCATCGTGCCCGACAGGCTCGCCGCGAACGCGTAGTCGTCGGGGTGCAGGTGGGCGATGTAGAAGCTGATCAGCCCTCCGAGCGACGAGCCCATCACGCCGACCGGACCGGGCTCGCCGTACTCGCTCCGGACGAAGGGCCGCACGGTCTCCTGTACGTAGGCGACGTAGGTTGCCCCGCCCCCGCCCATCGGCCCGTCGTCCCCGATGTCCTCGACGTGCGTGTACTCGTCGGTCCGCGCCGGGCTGTTGTCGATGCCGACGACGAGCATACCCGCCGGCGCGGACTCCTGAAGCCGCCAGCCGCCCCACGGGGCCCCGGGATCGAAGAGATTCTGGCCGTCGTGGGCGTAGAGAACGCGGTCGTGGGCGTCGGCCGGAACCCAGACCCGGAGCGTTCGAGGGGAGATCGCGTCGTCGCCTACCGAGCGCCAGCGCTCCAGGTGGGCGCCGGCGGGTGCGATCAGGCTCATCTCGCCGAAGTCGTCGTAGGTATAGGCGCGGGCCCAGGGGTCCGCCTCCCAGCGATCACCGCCGTCGGTGAACTTGTAGCGGGCGTCCGGGCCGGCCTCGATGACGATCCAGGTGAACCCGGTGTCGGTCGCCATCGCCGTGCCGGCCCAATCGTCGTGATCGCCGGCGACGAGGGTCAGGCTGGTGTCGAGGCTGACGAAGAGCCGGTGCCCGGCGCCGACGTCCACCGGCCAACCGTGCGTGCGCGACCACGCCAGCATCGTTGCCTCGGCGTCCGTCCGCAGCCCCTCCAGGACCGCGCTCACGATCTCTTCGGCCGTCACATCGGATGCGTCGGCTGTGTCCGTGGCGTCGGCTGTGTCCGTGGCGTCGGCTGTGTCCGTGGCGTCGGCTGTGTCCGTGGCGTCGGCCGTGTCCGTGGCGTCCGGCGCGTCCGCGGCGTCGGCCGTGTCCGTGGCGTCCGGCGCGTCCGCGGCGTCCGGCGTCGTGTCGGAGCCATCGTCGGGCGCCATGTCCGCGGCGTCGGCGGTCCCGTCCTGCGTCGTGTCGCCGGTGTCCGGTTCGACGGCGTCACTCGCATCCGACGTGTCCGCGTCCGCCGCGACCGTGTCCGCGACGTCGGGCGCGGCGTCCGCCGCGATATCCGGGCTGTCGGCGTCGCCATCCGGGACCTCACCCGGATCGGTCGCCACGTCGGCGGTGGTGTCGGCGGCGGCATCTCCGGTGCGGCCATCGGGCACCGTGCGGCCGGCATCCGAGACCGCGACAATCGGCGCCTCGTCCGAACACGCGAGCGCCGAGGTCGCGACCGAGAGCGCCAGGACCACTCGGCAGACGAGCAGCCGCGACGCCGTCGTCATACGAGGATTCCGGCGATGGTCGCGGTCATGAAGGCGGCGATCGAACCTCCGATCATGGCCCGCATTCCGAGCTTGGCCAGGTCGCTGCGCCGCTCGGGAGCCATGCCGCTGATGCCGCCGATCTGGATGCCGATCGAACCGAAATTGGCGAATCCGCAGAGCGCGTACGTGGCGATGAGTGCGGAGCGGGGCTGCAGGGCGGTGGTCGCGTCACTCATCATGGCGGAGAGGCTCATGTAGGCGACGAACTCGTTGATGACCATCTTCTGGCCGAGCAGGTTGCCGACGGCGCGGCAGTCGGCCAGCGGCGTACCCATGAGGAAGGCGATGGGGGCGAAGATCCAGCCGAAGAAGAACTCCAGGTCGTAGATGCCCAGGACACGGACCTCGGGCGCACTGGCAACCGCGGCCTGGATGTCCGCGATGCAGCCCGCCCGGGCTTCAGGCCCGACCGCCACCTGGGTCGGATCGCACACAGCGGCAATCTCTGCCGGGATCGTGCCGCCCGACGCCCGGATTCCGTCGACGAGGTCGGCGAGGGCCATGCCGTGCTGGATGTACGAGGGGAAGGCCATCATGTAGTTGACCATCGCGACGAGGGCGACGAACGCGAGGAGCATCGCCGCCACGTTGAACGCGAGCATCAGGCCCTCGGATGCGCCACGGGCGGCTGCGTCGACGAGGTTGGCGTCGATCTTCTCGATCGCCACCTTCACAGCGCCCTTGGTCGGCGACTCCTCCTTCTCCGGGTACATGACCTTCGCGATGACGAGCGCAGCGGGCGCCGACATCACGGACGCAGCCATGAGGTGCCCGGCGATGTCCGGGAAATAGGGGGCCAGGAAGCCGACGTAGGCGCCCATCACGCCGCCCGCGACCGTCGCGAACCCGCCGGTCATGATGGCCATCAGCTCCGACATCGTCATCGTGGCGACGAAGGGCTTGACCATCAGGGGGGCCTCGGTCTGGCCGACGAAGATGTTGCCGGCCGCGCTCAGGGTCTCCGAGCCCGACGTCCCCATCGTCTTCTGCATCAGCCACGCCATTCCGTTGACCACCCGCTGCATCACGCCGAGGTGGTACATCACGGTCATCAACGACGAGAAGAAGATGATCGTCGGCAGGATCGCGAACGCGAAGTTGATGAGCGCGCCGTGGATCTGGCCGTCGACGAAGCTCGTGAAGATCATCCGGTTACCGGCCTCGGTGAACGAGAGCAGCCGGGTGAACGCGTCGCCGGCGACATCGAAGATCGCCTTTCCGAACGCGGTCTTCAGGATGAAGAGGGCGAACACCAGTTGGATTCCGGTTCCCATCGCGACCAGCTTCCAGTCTACGGCGCGGCGATCGGTCGAGATCAGCCACGCGATCCCGATCAAACCGAAGATGCCGAGGAACGAGATCAGACGCGCGCCCAGCGGCGTGTCGGTCTCCTCGATGTCGAGCGCCGACGACGGCGCCCCCTCGACGGGCGCTTCGTCCACCGGCTCGTCGACCACCGGCTCCTCGGCCGCCGGCTCCTCGGCTGCCGGCTCCTCGGCTGCCGGCTCGTCAGCCGCCGGCTCTTCGGCCGCGGGTGTCGCTGCGGCGGGTGCTTCGGCGACGACGGTGGCCGCGGCGAGCTCGCCACTCGGCGCGTTGTCATCGTCCGCGGGCGCCGCCGGCCCGTCTTCGATCGCGCCGACCGCCTCGGGCTCTCCGGTCGCCCCCGGTTGGGCGCCGGCCATCCAGCCGAGCGCTGTGGAGACGAGGAAGATCGAGAAGAAGCCTATGGCGCCGTATTTCGCCATGCTTCCGAGTACCGAGGATGACTTTGACATCGCGTGGTTGGGGGCTGAGAAAGACGGCTCCTTTTGCACTCGCGGTCCCTCCCCGTCAATGCGCGATTCCCCGCGAGGGGTCGCCGACATCGGTTTCGGGACGGCGAGCCGCCTCTTCTGTGACTCCGGCGACGACTCCGGCTAGGGAGGGAGGGGTTGTTCCGAAGCCCCGTACCGTCGAGCCCCACCGCGGCGTCCCCCCGCCCCGAATCGCCGAGAGACCATGAGGACAACTCCCGAGATCATCCGCGCCAAGCGCGACGGCCAGGCCCTCACCGAAGACGACCTCCGTGGCTTCGTGCGGGGCTACACCGACGGCGTCATACCCGACTACCAGGCCGCCGCGCTCATGATGGCGTTCTTCTTCCGCGGCATGGAGACCGCCGAGCTGATCGCCTGGACCGACGCGATGTTGCACTCGGGTGACGTGCTCGATCTGTCCGACATCCCGGGCTACAAGGTCGACAAGCACTCCACGGGCGGCGTCGGCGACAAGGTCTCTCTCATCCTCGCCCCGTTGGTCGCGGAGGCCGGCGTCAAGGTGCCGATGATCTCCGGGCGTGGGCTCGGGCATACCGGCGGCACCCTCGACAAGCTCGAGTCGATCCCTGGGTTCCGCACCGACCAGAGCGTCACCCGATTCCGGGAGCTGGTCGCGACCCTGAACGTCGGCCTGATCGGCCAGACCAGCGAGATCGCGCCGGCCGACAAGAAGCTCTATGCCCTGCGCGACGTGACCTCGACCGTCGAGTGCATCCCTCTGATCGCGAGCTCGATCATGTCAAAGAAGCTCGCCGAGGGCATCGACGGGCTGGTCCTCGACGTGAAGACCGGCTCGGGCGCGTTCATGGCAGACCCGAACGACGCCCGGGAGCTGGCCCGGACGATGGTCCGCATCGGGAAAGGGGCCGGCAAGGACATCGTCGCCCTGATCACCGACATGAACCAGCCGCTCGGCCGCTGTGTGGGCAACAGCCTCGAGGTCATCGAGTCGTGCGAGATTCTGCGCGGTCGCGGCCCCGCAGACCTCCGCGACCTCACCGTGGCTCTGTCCGCCGAGATGCTGGTCATGGCCGGTCACTCCACGACGATCACCGAGGCCCAGGCGGAGCTGCAACAGATCCTCGACTCCGGCGCCGCCCTCGAGCGCTTCCAGCGGATCGCCGAGGCCCAGGGGGGCGACCCCGCCGCGTTGGCCGACTACACCCTGCTCCCCACCGCTCGAAATCGTGTCGAGGCGCGGTCGGAACGCTCCGGCTTCGTCACCGACTTCGACTGTGCCGAGGTCGGACGCGCGGCGATGCTCCTCGGCGCCGGTCGCGCCCGAAAGGAAGACGCGATCAACCCGGCGGTCGGCATCGAGCTGCAGGTCGAGCGCGGCAGCCGGGTAGAGGCGGGAGAGCCCGTCGCGCTGATCCACTACGATGGCGACGAGCGGCTCGCGGCGGCAACACGTCGGCTGCTCGACGCGATCGTGCTCGCCGACGACGCGCCGACGCCCACGCCTTTGATCATCGACCGGATCGACTGACCGTTCGCGCTATCATACGGGCCCGCATCGAGTCAGGCGGAGAGCTCGGTGAGAAACGAGACGCCCGGCTCGAGCACGCTCTCGACCCCGAAGTAGTCGCAGATCGTGCGGCCGATGTCCGCGAACGACGTCCGCACACCGAGGTCGGTGCCGGGGCGCACCGATGGCCCGCAGACCAGCAGCGGCACGTACTCGCGCGTGTGGTCCGTTCCCCGGTAGGTCGGGTCGTTGCCGTGATCGGCGGATAGGATCAACAGGTCGTCGCCGGTGAGCGCGTCGAGGATCTCGGGCAGAGCGGCGTCGAACTCCTGCAGGCACGCGTGATAGCCGGCCGGATCGCGGCGATGCCCGTAGAGCATGTCGAAGTCGACCAGGTTGGTGAACACGAAGGGCGCGCTTCGGCTTCGCATCGCTTCGATGGTGGCCGCGACCCCCTCCGCGTTGCCCTTGGTGTGCTTCTCGAGCGGGATGCCGTCGTGGGCGTAGATGCTCGGGATCTTGCCGATTCCCAGCGTCTGGACCCCGGCCCGCTCCAGGTCGTTCAGGTAGGTAGGTCGCGTCGGCGCCAGGGCGTAGTCCTTGCGGTTGTACGTGCGCTGGAACTCCGGCCACTGTCCGACGAACGGACGCGCGATGACGCGGGAGAGGCCCGCCGGCATCGCGAGCTCGTAGGCCACCTCGCACCAGGCGTAGAGCTGCTCGAGGGGGACGACCTCCTCGTGAGCCGCGATCTGGAAGACGGGGTCGGCCGACGTGTAGACGATCGGGTCGCCGGACGCGATGTGCTCACGCCCGAGTTCGTAGATGATCTCGGTACCCGACGCCGGCTTGTTCGCGAGCGCGCGAGGGCGCCCGATGCGGCGGAGGAAGGGGTCGATGATCTCGGGGGGAAACCCGTCCGGGTAGGTCGCGAACGGGGTGTCGAGGACCAGCCCCATGAACTCCCAATGCCCCGTCGCCGTGTCCTTGCCCGGGGAGAGCTCCGCCATCTTTCCGAAGGCCCCGCGCGGCTCGTCGACAGGTCCGCACCCGGCAATCGGCGATGGGCGCGCGATGTTCCCGAGGCCGAGGGCCTGCAGGTTGGGCAGCCGCACGCCACCTTCGGCGCGGGCGATATGGCCGATGGTGTCGGCGCCGGCGTCGCCGAACGCCGGAGCATCCGGCAAGTCTCCGATGCCGAGCGAATCGAGGACGATGAACGTGCACTGCTTCACGACCCTACCTGCGCCTCCCCTTCGTCTTGTCGTCGAGCAGGTTCTTGGCCTGCCGGCGAAGCTGGTGGGGGATGTTGCGGTTTCGCAGCAGCGCCTTGAGGTCACGCTCGACCAGGACTCCGAGGAGCTTCAACCCGTCTCTCAGCGGGGTCTTGGGGTTGTTCACCAGGTTCACCTGTATCTGGTAGATGCGGCGGTATCGACGGTGCCCGGCGATGTAGCTCAAGACCCCGTCCGGCATGGTGCGGTTGCCCGACCAGGCGACGATGTCGCGAACCTGTACCTTCGGCGACGTCGCCGCCGCCATGTTGATCAAGCGATTCGGGTCCTTGACCAGGAAGTCGCGCTCCGCACCGCTGCCCAGCAGCGCGAGCCGAACTCGCTCGGAGACGCTCATGTTCATGATCTTGGTCGAGAGGTTCGTCGTCGCGTGTTCCTCTTCCTCGGCCTCCTTCGCTCGCTCGTCGTCGTCGTCCCAGTTCTGCTCGTCTTCCCACCCGTCGTCGTCGTAATCCAACGACTCGCGAAGCAGGTCGTGGAACAGCTCGTCCGCGCCCACCGTCACGGCCTTGTGCGCAGATTGCTCGGCCGCCGCTGCCGTGTCGTACGCAGAATCTTCGACCATCGCGCGCAGCGCCGGCATCTGGAACGAGAGCCCACTTCGCCTGGCGAAGTCGATGATGCGGTCGAGCGTCGACATTCGGGCGTTGCTGTTGAGATACAGCTGCTCGATGATCGCCGGCGTGCGGAGCATTCGCACCTGGTTGGTCGCGATCAGCTCGGTCAGCGACTCGGAGACGAAACTGGACAGGTCCCAGACGGTCTCGTCGTCGGTCGTGTTGTTGAGCAGCACCGCCTCGAGGGCCTCTTCGTCTTCGCGGCGGACCTGCGCGATGAGATCGAGGACCGGCGGAGCGACATTCGCGGCTGCGGCCGCCTTCACGATCTGCGGCGGCGCTTCTGCCAGGGTCTGCCTCGCCGCCTGGGCGATCGACGGATCGGCGTCCAGCGACAGCTGGTAGAGCATCGTCGCCAGATCGGGCGGGGCGGCGGGCAGGAGGCCCCGTGCCGCCATCATGCGCATCTGCGGTGGCGAGGTCGGATCGACGCTGCGGCGGATCTGCTCGGGGAAGATCTCCAGCGGAAGCGGATGGTGCTGCATGAATCGTCGTCAGGCGATGGAGGACGGCGCGGGCGCCGACGGAGTGCCTCTAGGAAGCGAGACCGCAGGGTGGTTCGCGACACGGCGGCGCGCAGAAAACCCTACCCTCCCCCGGTCGAGGTGGCCACCGCGACATCGCCGCCAGGACGCCGACGCGGCGGCATGCCGACCGGCGGCATGTCGGTCGGCGATCCCTCCGGAACACCGGCGCGGCCCATGCCGCGTCAGCCGAGCTCCCGGAGAGCCACTTCGACGTGATCGACGTGACGATCGACGGTGCCGTCCTTTCGCTTTTTTCGGACCTTCACTGCGTCCCAGACCTTGCGAAACACCCCGTCTTCGTCGATGAGGCAGGTGCTCCGGACGATGCCGTTGAAGTCACAGGCCTCGTTCGCATCTTTTCGTTGCCCATCGTGCCACTCCAACGTGCGGCCGGTCCGTGAGTCCGGCCGGGGTCTGCGTAAGCCGGAACGACCAGTAGTCACGCCCGATCGTGATTTCCAGGGCGGCTGCAGCATCAGCGGGGTTGACAGCACGGCCCCGGCTCCGCGAGGATCATCCTCGCCGGTGGGGTTCACGGCGCAATGCGACAGAGACGCGAGGTATTCGCAAGAACGAGCGCATGCAGATCATCGACGTTCTGACTCAGATGAGTCGGGCGATGCGCGACCTGGGGGCGATGCGCTGGGGCGTTCCGAGCACGACTCCGCGAGTGATGGCGGAGCTGCTTCGCAGAGAACGCGTCGCCAACCGACTCTACCGGCGAGCATGTGACGCCGGAGCGCCGCAGCTGATCGAGCTCCTCGTGGAGTTCGGCGGCCGGCTTCTGCCGCGACAGGGAGTCCTGGAGGTCGAGGCGGCGCGGCTGCGTGGGTGGTTCCCGTGGCAGGAGACGAAGGCGGGCTGGGCGATACCGGCGGACCTGGCCGCGGCGATGGCGTCGCAGGTGGCGAGCGAGCGCTTCTTCGCGGTGACCTTGGCCGCACGCCTCGACGACGACGAGCTGCTCGCGCTCTCTGAAGAGCTCGCTCTGCCGCCGCTGGGCTCGCACTCGACCCGGGTCGGGTGCGCCGCACGCGCGGCCGTCGATGCGAAGTCCGACGCGCCCGAGGTCCGCGCGGCGGCCGATGTCATCGACGATCACCAATGCGTCGCCAGTGAGGACATCGAAACGGTCACCTACGTTCGCGGCTCCCGGGGGCTGCTCTACGGCATCGAGTTCGTCGATGGTGAGGTGCTCGAGGTCTGTCCACGCGAGGTCGCCGAGCTGTTGGGCATCAGCTTCGACCCGGTGACCGTGGCGGCCGCCACACCCGGACCGACGCTGAAAGAGAGCCGGGTGCGCCTGCCACCGTTCACCGTCATCGGCGCGCTGATCAGCTTTGCGACGGCCCGGGCGGCCGAGGACGCGCTCGGCGAGGCCACGTTCCGCGCGATCGCGGCGCGGCGACTCGACGAGCGGCGGGTCGCGACCCGGGCGCGCTGTTCCGTCGAACAGACGATCTCCGTGCTCGAATCCCTGGGATTCCGAATCGAGGGCAATGGCGAAGCGATCAGCTGACATCGTAGCAGCGCTTTCGGCGGCGCAGGTTGCGGCGCTCGCCCGCGCGTTGCGCGCGGAATCCGAGGATCCCGCCGCCATCCTGGCCGCGATGCGCAGCCCGGATGTCGCCGAGCGACTTCAGCGGGTGTGCGAGAGCGCGCTGATGCTCGAGGATCTCGCGCTGCTCTGCGCCAACCCCTTCGCGCCGGTCGCCGAAGACGAGCTCGTCGAGGCCGCCCCATTCGCAGACCTCGGCCTGATCGTCGCCAGCGATGATGGGGGCTTCGAGGTGAACATCGACATGGCGCTGAGCGCGCTCCGCTCGACACCCGCGGAGTTCGGGTTCGCGGCGACGCTGCTGGCGCGCCTCGACGGCGAGGACCTCGCACTGGTGCGGAACGCCGTCGGCGTCGGGCCGCGCCCGACCCGCCTGGACGCCGTGCTCGACGTCGCCGAGACATCGGTCGAAGACCAGTCGTTGATGCGCCAGATCGCCCACCTTCGGGCTGCCGACCGCAAGGTGCTCGAGCAGGCGATGGCGCTCGGAGAGCTCGACGACGACGTCGAGAGCATCCCCCCGGAAGCGCCCCCGCCGATGGTGACCCTCGACCCCGGACCGGCCGGGCGACGAGGGCTCGTGTTCTGGATCGAACACGAGGTCCGGGGCCTCGATGCTCGCCCGGTGGTGCCGCTCGAGGTGCTGCCGCGTCTCGAGGAGCTCCTGGCCCGCGTGCCACCGTCACCAGACGTGGTCGAACGGCAGGCATCGAGACGACGGGCGCCCGGGACGGGGAGCCGCGTGCAGCGGCGCAAGACGAAGCCCGCGGCGCCGGAACCACCGGCTCCGGCGGCGCCCGTCGAACTGAACGAGTCCGGTGCGACCCCACCGACCGCGGCGCTTTTCCGCCGTGCCGACGACGATCGCGTGATGGACCCCGTCGTCTCCCGCATCGGTGACGCTGCTGCGTCGCGCCGACAGCCGACAGCGCGGAACGTGGAGGCTCCGTTGCCATGGTCGGGTCGGACGGCCACGGTCGCCAGCGCGGGCGCGCTCGTCGAACTGGATTCACCCCGCGTTGCCGAGGCGGCGCGGCGGGACGACGAGCTCGGCGGCGACGTCCTCGAGCTCATCGCCGATACGCTCGTCGTGCTGCGCGCGGGGGTCGACCCCCGAGACTGGGCGGAGCGGTGTGCGCTCCGCTTCGGCTTGTGACCGGCGGCGCGCAAACCGACCATTTGTCCCACCCACTTGGAGATTTCGGTGGTTCTTGTTGACAGCGGACCACCGCAGGCAGTAATCCTTGGCCCTACGGGTGAGGTCGGTAGCCGATCGATGAGATCGACCGTACGACCAATCCTTCAGTAGGGACCCCCGCACCGCCTCGGACGAGGCGCCTGCTCACGAAACTGATGCTCGGTAAGTGACCGGGAAGTTGGTGTATGACAACCACTGACTTCCGCTCTCTACAAGCGACCTTCGTCCCGCGGAACGACTATCCTGGACAAGGCCGTCTGTTCTTCTGGTGCATGCCGCCGCGCCGGGTGGATTATACCCGGAAGGCGTTGGGCGCCCTGGGAGTGTTGCGCCGTGGGAAGTCGCCGCCCACCGGCAAGCTCGAGCTGGCCATCCCGACGCCGACGCGGAACAAGTCCGACGACTGGGAACTCGCCGAGCTCGTCGGGGTCCGACTCCCCCTCGTCGAGACCGTCCGCGGCCTCGTGCGCCTCGACCTCGACGACGCGCGCTATCGACGCGTCAGCGACTCGGTACGGGCGTGGACCTACGCTGCGAAGCTATCCGTCGAGCTGGTCGCCAACGGCCACTTCGTACCGCTGATCGACCGCAACGACGCTGACGTGCCCTACGCACGCTGGGCCGTCACCAACATGACCGCAGAGACCCGCGAACGCATTGCCGCCATCGAACGCGCGATGCCGATCGCCGGCCACGCGCTCGTGCGGAGCGGCGGACAGGATCACGAGGACGCGAAGAAGAAGAAGAACCGTCGACGCCGCAAGCGACGACCCGTCACCGTCGACACGACCGTCTGGAGCCCCCCCTCCCTCGTGCGGGCGTTCCTCGACGCAGTCGCCGACGCCATATGTCGTGAAGCCCTCCCGTCGACCTCCAAGGACCGCCCGCGCAAGGACAACCGCGAGCTCGCCCCCTGGGAGCTCCGCTGGCGCTACGCGTTGACCGCGGCGGACGCATCGTTCGAGTCGGCCGGGCTCGTCGAGCAGCCCCTGGCCGACGAGGTCGCCCGCTGGGCGCGCCCCGTAAACGCCTTCGCGACCAGCGGCAGCGCCTTCATGGTCGCCTACCAGCTGGAGCGGCCCGGCTCGTCTCCCGAGACCGACGGCTACCCCGACGCGTGGTTCCTCCGCTATCTGCTCCAGGCGGGTGACGACCCGAACATCGTGCTGGCTGCCGAAGACGTCTGGAAGGGCGACGGCGGCAACGTCGTCGTCGACGACCGGCTCTTCGTGCGACCGCACGTGGCCCTGCTCGAGTCCCTGGCCGAAGCGGCCCGGATCTTCCCGCCGATCGCGCGCTCGCTCTACATGGCCCAGCCATACGGGACCATCCTCACGACCGAGGAGGCGTGGGACTTCCTGTCCCGGGTCGGCCCGGTGCTCCACCAGTTCGGACTCGGGGTGCGCGTCCCGCGCGAGCTCCGCTCCGACGGACAACAGCGGCTCCGACTGAAACTCCACGTCGGCGACGCGACCTCCTTCGACGACAGGGAGTCTCAGGTCGGGCTCGACTCGCTGACCCAGTTCCGGTGGCAGGTCGCTCTCGGCGAACACGGCCTGTCCCCCGAAGAGTTCCGGGAGATCGCGGCGCTCAAACAGCCGCTCGTGCAATGGCGCGGTCAGTGGATGGCCGTCGACCCGGACGCGATGGCCGACATGGAGCGGCTCTTCGAAGGCGCCGACGCGACCGGCACGATGGACCGGCCCAGCGCGCTCTCGGCCGCCCTGGCCGGAAACATGGTCGCCGATGGCGGCGAGATCGAGGTCGTCGCCGAAGGGGAAATCCGGGCGATGGTCGAGGCGCTGCTCGGCCGCGCAGACGCCGAACCGATCCCAACCTCCGAGGCCTTCCACGGCGAACTGCGGCCCTACCAGAGCCGCGGCCTGACGTGGCTCGCCCAGCTCAGCGACCTGCGCTTCGGCGCGTGCCTCGCCGACGACATGGGCCTCGGGAAGACCATCCAGGTGATCGCCGCCCTGCTGCACCACGCAGACCGCGGCCTCTGGGAAGATCGACCGGCCCTGTTGATCTGCCCGACCTCGGTGCTCGGCAACTGGGAACGGGAGCTGAACAAGTTCGCCCCTTCGCTCAACGTCTTGCGTCACCATGGCCGCGGACGCGCCTCGACGCTCGCCGACCTCGATCGTTCCAAGGAGCCGAACCAGGTCGTACTCACGACCTATGTCATCGCCCGCATGGACGTCGACCTGCTCGCCAAACGGCGGTGGTCGCACCTGATCATCGACGAGGCGCAGAACATCAAGAATCCCCGGGCCCAGCAGGCTGTGGCGGTGCGACGCATTCCCGGCGACCGACGCTACGCGCTCACGGGCACACCGGTGGAGAACCGGCTGACCGAGCTCTGGTCGATTCTCGAGTTCTGCAACGTCGGCATGCTCGGCACCCTGGCCGAGTTCCAACGCCGCTTCTCTCTCCCGATCGAGCGCTTCGGCGACGCCTCGGCGCGCGAGACGCTGCGTCGTCTCGTCCAGCCGTTCATCATGCGGCGGGTCAAGACCGACCCCAACGTCATCCAGGACCTGCCGGAGAAGCAGGAATACAAGGTCTACTGCACGCTCACCCGCGAGCAGGCGGCGCTCTACCAGGCGACCGTCGAGGACACCCTGGCCAAGATCTCCGCGTCCGATGGGCTGGAGCGCCGGGGGAACATCCTGGCGTTGCTCACCCGCCTCAAGCAGATCTGCAACCACCCGGTGCACTTCCTGAAGGACGAGACCGCGTTGCGAGGCCGCAGCGGCAAGCTGACCCGCCTGATCGAGATGATGGAAGAGGTCATCGCCGAGGGCGACCACTCCCTCGTCTTCACGCAGTACAAGCAGATGGGCGATCTGCTCATCCGCCACTTCGACGAGGCGCTCGGGCTCGACGTGCCCTTCATTCACGGCGGTGTTCCCGTGCGTCAGCGGGAGGACATCGTCACGTCGTTCCAGGAGGACGCCGACGCGTCGCCGATCCTCCTGCTCTCGATCAAGGCTGGCGGCACCGGCCTCAACCTCACCCGCGCCACGCACGTGTTCCACTTCGATCGTTGGTGGAACCCGGCCGTCGAGGACCAGGCGACCGACCGCGCCTATCGCATGGGTCAAACCCAGAATGTGCAGGTCCACAAGATGATCTGCTCGGGCACGGTCGAGGACAAGATCGACGACATCCTCGACTCCAAACGGGGCCTGGCAGAGGCCGTGGTCGGCGGTGGAGAGGCGTGGATCACCGAGCTCGACGACACCGAGTTGCGGGAGCTCTTCTCGCTCGGACGTAGCGCCGCGATCTACGACGACGAGACGGAGGCCTCATGACCCAATTCGGCGGATCCTGGTGGGGTCAGCGCTGGATCGAGGCGCTCGAGAGGCTGAGCACCGCGTGGCAGAACCGCCTCCCGCGAGGCCGCGACTACGCTGCAAAGGGTCACGTGATCTCCCTCCGGGTCACCGGTGGCAAGATCTCCGCTCGCGTTCAGGGCTCACGCTCCAAGCCCTACCAGACCACTATCGAGATCCCGGCCCTCCGGGACTCCGATTGGGACGAGTTGATCGACGAGCTGGCCGCCGCTGCGCGCTTCCCGGCACAGCTCCTGGTCGGCGTGATGCCGGCAGACATCAACGAGGTGTTCTCCGGACACAACCTCAACCTGTTCCCGGTCCGGAACTCCGAGATGCTCGGGACCTGCACCTGTCCCGACAAGGCCCGACCGTGCAAGCACATCGCCGCCGTACACTACGCGTTCGGTCAAGCTCTCGACCGGGATCCCTTCCTGCTCTTCGAGCTCCGCGGCGCCGACCGCGAGCGACTGCTCGACGGGTTCAACCGGATCTGGTTCGGGGAGGACACCGACGGCCGCAACGCAGACAACGGTGCCCTCGAAGATCGCGGCACCCCGATCCTGCCGCTCAGCGCTGACCGCTTCAATCGCGCAGGGGCCGCCCTCGACACGATGATGTTCGCACCGTTCGGCAATCCCGATCCCCGGCTGATCCTCGAACGGCTCGGCGCGCCGCGGTCGTGGGCTCTGCCGGTGTTCATCGGCGACCTCCTCGGGCCGGTCTACGAAGAAGCGACCCGGGTCGCGCGGGCCGCCGCCACCGCGGGGTTCGAGCTCGATGGCGATTCCGATTCCGTAATGTTCGTCGACAGCGGCGAATCCCGGCCGGTCGAAGGGGGCTTCAAGGCGCTCGCGCTCACCGAGGGTGATACTGCTCCCGAGCCCCTCGCAGGACCGAAGCCGACGTTCGCGCTGCCGCGCTCCCTCAGCGTCGCGAAGAAACTCGTCCAGCAACCACCGGCGGAGAGCGACGAGAAGCCGGAACAATCTCGGGTGTTGATCCGAAAGGGCGTGGCCGCGATGTCGCGGCGAAGACGCAAGAAACGGAACAGCGACGAGGGCCGCGCCGAAGACGCGCCGATCACGACGACCGCGCCGACACGACCCCCGGACGATTACGTCGCGCCAAACGCCGACGACGACTCCTCGGGCGCGCCTCCGACCACCATCCGAAGGCGCAAGGCCGGCGCGGCCGCCCCCCCGGTGATCCGGCGCCGAGGCGCCCGCGGCATCGTGATCGAGCCCCCCGCACCCGACAAAGGCGCCCGCGGCGAGGAGCAACGGTCCGCCGAGGTACGGGAGCTCGAGGAGCGGGCCGTCCGAGCGCTCGACGACGACGATTCGGCGGCCTATCGCGCGGCCCTCGACGTGTTCGAGCTCGAGCCGACGGAAGCCCGGCTGGTGCTGCTCATGCAGGCCGCCCACCAGGCCCGGCGCGAAGAAGAGGTCCTTCGATCGCTGGCCGCGCGACTCGTGCAGGAGACACGGAACCGCGGCTACGCGGTCGATCCGCTCGACCTCGAGATCCTGCTCATCGGCGGCGAGTACAAAATCGCCGCCGACCAGATCTTCGCCATGGGCAAGAAGGCTTGGAAGGGCGACGACCCGCCGGCCGCCATCTTCCTCGCATTCGCCGTCGAGGCGTTGCGAACCGACAAGGAGACCGCCGACGTGAACCATGTCGCCGAGGCGTGGGCGTCGCTGACGGAGCGCGGCAACCGCAACGACATGCGTGACGATGGCGATGTCGGCTATTGGCTGGGGTGGGCCCTGCAGCAGCATCCGCCGCCCCCGGCTCAGCACGAACGACTCTTGCGCGTCTGTCGCGAGCTCGCCCAGTGGTTGGTCGCCACGCGCTCCGCGTGCTCCACCGAGGACCGCGCCGCCCGAGCAGCCGTGTTCGCCGGTGCGGTCGCCGAGGTGTTGGAGCTCCACGAGATCGACGGCGGCGCGAACTCCTTCCTCGCGTCGTTGGGTCCGGCGGCCGAGCGAAACCCGCTCCTCGCCGCTGCGCTCGAGGCTGCGGTCGCGGCCTCACCGGTCCTCTCCTGACGGTGCTTCCCCCGGGCACGGGCGGCGAACATTCGTGTGGCGCCAAGGCCGACGTGCTGCCTCCCGTGGTCGAGCGACATCCCGGCAGTGCGGCCGGCGACGCCGTCGTCGCGAGGGTCGACGCGCTGGCCGCGGCCCGGGCGCTGGGCGCTGCGGAGATCCACCCGCGACTCGTCTACCTCGACCCCCCCTTCGCTGCCGATCGCGACTTCGTCTATTCGCCGCGGCAGGTGCCGGCAGACGCCAGCGCAGCGTGCGAACGCGTCGCCTTCCGCGACCGCTGGGACGGTGGACTCGACGCGTACCTCGCCTTCATGGAGCCGATCCTGAACGCCGTTCGCGACCTGCTCACGGAAGACGGAAGCCTCCTGCTGCACTGTGACCACCGCGCATCGCCCTACCTCGCCGTGCTCTGCGACCGGATCTTCGGCCTCGGCGATCGTGGGCCGCGGCCGCGCGCTCCGGGCTTCCGCAACGAGTTGATCTGGAGCTACGGCCTTGGCGGCTCGAGCCCACGCGCCTACCCCAAGAAGCACGACACGATCCTCTGGTACTCCCGCGGTTCGCAGTGGTTCTTCGAACCGCCGCGGGTGCCGGCGACCTCGATGCGCATGCGCGGCCAGCTGAAAAAGGCCCCGGACGTGCTCGCCATCGCGTCGATCAACAACATGGCGGCCGAGCGGACCGGGTATCCGACCCAGAAGCCCCTGGCCCTGCTCGACCTTCTCGTTCGGGCGCACAGCGAGCCCGGCGATCTGGTGGCCGACCTATTTTGCGGCAGCGGCACCACGGGCGTCGCCGCCGCTCGGTGCGACCGCCGCGTCTGGGTCTCCGACCAGGGCGCCGACGCGGTCGCCGTCGCGCGAGAACGGCTCCTCGACCTCGACGTCGGTGTCACCATGCGGAGCGCGACGACGAGCGCCAGCTCGTGGCCGATCCGCCGGGCGGGGGATCGGTGGCACGTCGCCCAGATCGACGACATGCCGCTCGAGTCCCTGGCGATCGGCGCGTGGCACGACGGCTGTCTCGACGTGAGCGCGCGCTGGTCCACGGCCTCGGCGGGCGACTCGTCGACTGCGGTCGACGCGCCGATCCAACCCGCCGATGGAGCCCTCGAGATCCACGGAACAGTTGCGGGATTCTCGGTTCGAGACGCCGCTGGAAGAGCCGCGCGGGGGCCCTTGCCGCCTTGACACCCGCAGCCGCCAAATCTATAGACGAGAACGCAAAGTGGACCCCGTGAATCCATTTTAGATCCGACCCGATGGACGCCCTCGAATCCCAGCTCTCGAAAGAGTACGAATACGGGTTCGTCACGGACATCGAGTCCGACGATCTGCCGCCCGGTCTCGACGAAGACACGGTGCGCGCGATCTCTGCGAAGAAGGGAGAGCCCGAGTGGATGCTCGAGTTCCGCCTGCGCGCGTTCGCCCGATGGAAGGAGATGGTCGAGCCGCACGCGTGGCCGAACCTCACCTACGACCCGATCGACTACCAGGCGATCAGCTACTACTCGGCGCCGCGGCAGGCACCGGAGCGGGAGAACCTCGACAGCGTCGATCCCGAGCTCCTGGAGACCTTCGAGAAGCTCGGAATCCCCCTCTCGGAGCAGAAGCGCCTGATGAACGTGGCGGTCGATGCCGTGTTCGACAGCGTGTCGGTGGTCACGACCTTCAAGGAGGAACTGGCCAAGGTGGGCGTGATTTTCATGCCGATTTCCGAGGCCTTGCGCGAATATCCTGATCTGGTGCGGCAATACTTGGGGTCGGTGGTGCCGGTCTCTGACAACTATTTCGCAGCGCTGAACAGCGCGGTCTTCTCGGACGGCTCGTTCGTCTACATCCCGCCGGGCGTCAAATG
>PVBE010037001.1_pt1 | contig 27011 bp, 17 predicted proteins | sample 1631181 | NCBI WGS metagenome assembly PVBE01 (sample SAMN08397723, study PRJNA350692) | Marine metagenome, whole genome shotgun sequencing project. | isolation source: water | place: Pacific Ocean | collected 2012-04
TGCCGACGTCACGCAGTCCCGGGGCCATGCCGACCACCAGCATCGCCACCCCTATCAGCATCCTGAGGTGCTGCTCCCTCCTCTCGAAGTTGAGGCTGTAGAATACGTAGTAGATCAGCCCGCCCAGCGCGACCTTTACCAGAGCGAAGAGCCAGACCCCCTCGTCCAGCATGCCGTGCTCGATACCGAGCTTCTCGTTGACCCACAGTCCGGCATCGATGACTCGCTGGGAGGCAACGTGCTTCTCTCCAAGGCCAGGGAAGCCGTCTATCCCTATCCATGTGGCCAGACCGTCGAGTATCTGCCCCGCCACCGCTAGGAAGACGAGTGGCTGGGCCATTATGGCACGTGACCTGAGCGGCTCGATGACCCCCTTCGCCGGGAATTCTTCGACTGAGGCGTTCCTGTATTCCTCGTCTGTCATCCCCGGTGGCAGTATTCCCGCCACCAGCCCCTGTCCGGATAGCTCCGAGACCGCGTCTCGCCCTTGTGAGTGCATCCAGTAGCAGACGACTGCAGGCACCCCTATCACGACCACCAGGGGCCAGAGCCGGTCGTTGGCTGGTGGGGAGTCGATGGCGAACGAGGCCAGGGCCCCGAAGAATATCAGGGACCCACCGACACCGGTCAGGTACACCATCCGCTGGACGTTAGAGAAATGCTCCGAGAGGCCCCCTGACCGGAAGGTGAAGGCTATGGCGGCGATCACCCCGATGAGCATGGGCCACAGGCTCAGGTCGCCGACCTTCCCGGAGATGGATGACGCGTAAACTGCGAACTGTATCAGGATGAGTCCCGTCGCCAGCGTCTCGAGGTCGTTGTCCTTCGAGAGCCCCTCCCTATCTGCACGATCGATGGAGAGGCCCGCTGCACCTGCAAGCACGACCCAGAAGGCCGCTTGGAAGTGGATGCCGGGGCTGACGAAGTATGGTGCCAGACCCGCACCGAACATCTCCGCGTCCTCGGCGACCTCGCCGAACACGGCCCATGTGATGAACGGGAGTAGGGCTAGCACGGAGGTGTCGGTGGGGTCTATCCCCAGCCCCCTGAGCCATGCCGAGAGGGCCACTACGAAAAGGCCCAGGACTATGGCATAGGTCATCGTGTTGACGGCGTTGTATCCCGAGTCCCCGGTGGATTCCCCCCTGATCTGGTCGATGAAGTACTCGTTCAGCGAGTCAGACAGGAAGTTCTCGATTCCCGCCCACTCCAGTCCCAGTCCGAGGAACACCAGCATGAAAACAGCGATGAGGGCGTTGTTCGCCCATGTCTCGTATTGATGTGGCTCGTCGAGAGGGTTGTTCACGTGCTCACGAATGGCCGTTCTCCCTTATGCGTGACGGTTGCCTACTCCTCTCCGAAGCTGACGCTCTCGTCTTCCTCCAGCTCCAGTGGCCCCTCTTCCGCCATCCTCTTCCTCGCCTCGGAGAATCCGGGTACCATCGACTCGAACGAGTCTGGCGAGACCGAGCTCTTGTCCCTGAATGTCTCGAGGTTCTTGGAGCGGAGCCTCTGCCTCCTCTTGTCCTGCTCCAGGCCGAAAAGGACGGTGCTGTGCTCGGAACCACCCAGAATCCCCTCTATGGCTGGCGTGGCGAGGGAAAGGGCGTCGTTCCCACCCAGGATCGCCACGGTCGACCCGTAGACAGCGATCTCGCAGCCGGACATCTCCTCGATGAGGGTCCTTATCCTCCCGTTGGTCCCTATGAGCCGGCTCCGCATCCTGCGGGTCTGGTTGGGCTGCCGTCCCACCCACTCCCTGATGTCGTACATCCTCAGGAAGACGTCGTCATCGAGGAGCTGGACCGCCCTCTCGGGTGAGAATCCTCGGCCTATGGCGGAAATCACGTCTGGGACCTTCATCCTCCTTATCGGGTCTGGGTCGCCCGTCCACGAGATGGATACGTCGCCAGTCTGGGAGTCTATGCTCAGGCTCCCGTCGCAGGCCTCCTCGATCATCTCCCGGGTCTTCCCGGACTTCCCTATGAGCACCGCTATCCTGTCCTTGGGTACCCTGCTGAGGTGCTCCATGTTGGTTCTGCGACGGTAACTACCGCTTTAATCCACGCTAGTAGGGTCGGACAGGTCCGGAACGGGTCCGTCCAGAACCCTCACCAGGCTCTCTGCCACCTGGGCCTCGTGACCCTTCCGGCCAGCCCATTCCACCAGCCTAGTCACGTCCCTGACAAGGAACTCCTTTGCGCTCGGATGTCGGGTGGTCACGGCTTGCCCAGCGTCGATGACCCACGGCAGACCCTCCTTCCACAGGATGTTGTACTCGCTGAAGTCGGCATGCACGAGGTCGCATGTCTGCCAGATCACGGCGACGATCTCGAGAAGGTCCTCGAACACCTCGGACGCGTTGTCCACCTCTATGTCCTTCAGTCGGGGGCTCGGCGCCTCCTCGTCGCCGATGAACTCCATGACGAGGACGTTCTTGAGGTTGAAGAGTGGCTCCGGGACCCTGAGTCCGCTCTTCCTCATCCTCTTCAGGTTCCTGAACTCCTTGCGCACCCAGATGTTGACGAGCTCCCTGTGCCGCCTGGACAGGCCGGAGAACCTCGGGTCTCCGTCGATGTACTTGGCCAGGCCCTTGAACACGGCGTTTGTGGTGTGGAATATCTTCACCGCCATGGGGCCGCTGGAAGAGGTGGCCCGGAAGACGTGGGCCTCCTTCCCCCTGGCTATGGGGTAGTCGATCGTCTCTATCTCCCCCTGCTGCATCAGCTTGTGGAGGGCGAGAAGGGTGGAGCGGTCGAAGACCTGGTCGAAGACCCTCCGGTCGACCCATTCGAACCTCCCCCTCCCCATGACCCCCTGGAGCGCGTCCTCAATCTCGTCGAACATCCGCTTGTACTTGGGCTCGGAAATCCACTCGTGCTTCCGCTCGGACCGCATCATCATGTCAGGGTCGAGATCCTCCCAGTCCTCGTCCGAGGGCATGTTCTCACCCGAAGAATGAGTCGATGTCGTCATCGTCTACTGCTGGCTCTGTTGGTGCCTCGGGCTCATCGACCTCGGGCTCCGCCTCCCCCTCGGCGTCTGGCTCGACGTCCTCCTCGGTGTCCGGGACAATGTCTTCCTCGGCCTCGCCGGACTCATCGGTCGACATCCCGAAGAGGTCGACTATCTCGGGCAGGACGCCCTTCCTCGACAGGTAGAGGGACTGGGTCTTCGTGTAACGCATGCAAACGTTGGCCTTCTCGTCCTGGAACTCCCATGGCTGGATCACGATGAGGTCGCCCTCCCTGACCCACTGGCGGCGTCGCATCTTGCCTGGTATCCTGGCGAGGCGCGACTCGCCGTCCTCGCAGATCGAGCGGACCCTGCGCCCTCCCAGGATGTTGTCGGCGATGGCGAACATCTCGTTCACCTTCCGGTTCGGCAGGGGTACGCGAATCCTGTCTCCGCCGGATTCCATCTGAGCTAGCAGCTCAGTGTCCACCGACTCCTCCCTACGGGCCATCGTGCCTCGGTCATGGGGCACCTATGTGAAGTTGAGCCTGATATCACGACAGTAGCGCGGCTGCAGCGTCCTCTGCCAGTCCCAGCAGCCACTCGCTGGGGGGGCCGACCCCGAAGGCGAGCGAGAGGATAGCCATGGAGACGATTACCGCGCGGACCACGGGGCTGCAGGGCGAGGAGTCCTCTCCCTCGTTTGGCTCGAAGAACATCACCATCCCCATCCTGAGGTAGTAGAACATCGAGAGGGCGCTGTTGAGGACCACCGCGACTGCCAGCCAGAAGACCGGGTTTACGCTGGTGGCCCAGGAGACGATGGTCGACGCCCCTCCCGTTCCTGCAGAGACTGTGACGATCCCGTTGATCATCAGCAGCTTGGATAGGAAGCCGGAGAATGGCGGCACCCCTGCGAGCGACAGCATGAACACGAACATGGAGGCGGCGAGGAGTGGGTCCCTGCTGGCCAGCCCGTTCAGTCCCGAGACCCTGTGGCTGGACCCCTCCCGCTCTATCGACGACAGCACCATGAAGGGCCCCATCTTGAACAGGACCAGGACGCATAGGTGGAATATCACGGCCATCACTATCAGCTCCTGGGCAGAGGTGTCGGCTATTCCGGAGCCTATCGCGGACACCGCGGCCAGCATGTAGCCGGCGTGAGCCACGCTGGAGTACGCGAGGACCCGCTTCGGGTTGTCGCTGGAGAGTGCTGCCAGGTTGCCCCAGGTCATCGTGATCACCGAGATCACGGCCAGCGTGCCGTACCAGAACGCCGCGCCCGAGGCGGGCATCGCTATGGTCAGCAGGAGCCTGAACAGGGCTACGAAGCCCATCGCCTTCGACGCAGTGGCCAGCACCCCTGCGACCATCGAGGAGGCGCCCGAGTATGCATCGGGTATCGCGAGGTGGAACGGTGCTGCACCGACCTTGAACCCGAATGCCACCAGCATCATCCCCACGCCGGCCGCTGCCACTGGGTCCAGGTACTCCATGGACTGCCACGACTGGGACAGCCCGGTCACGCTCAGGTCCCCGTTCCACAGGTAGAGCAGGGACATCCCGTAGATGCCGACCGCGGAAGCGACCGAGCCCACGATGAAGTACTTCGTCCCGGCCTCCCCGCCCTCCTTTGACTCCTTGTGGAACCCCACCAGGACGTAGGACGAGAGTGATGCCAGCTCCAGGCATACGAAGAGCATGAACAGGTGGGTGGACTTGGCCATCAGGGACATCCCGAGCCCCAGGGTGAGGAGGAGGATGTGGAAGTCGGCCTGCCTGCGGTTGTCGTAGAGGGCCGAGGTCTTGCTGCTCTCGGTCTCCTCGTCGTCGCCATCGGCTGGGGCGGGTGCTTCGGGGTCGGAGGGGAGCCTCTGGTTCGCCGAGGCAACGCATAGGATTAGCACGCAGATGAAGAGGTTGGTTAGCAGCGAGCTGAACTGGTCGACCTCGAGGGAGCTGCCTACCTGGCCGGACGATGGGGGGTCCAGCAGGGTCATCGTGGAGGCGGCGAGGGCTGCCGAGAGCGTGGCCAGCGTCATCCAGTTGGGTAGCCTCGGGTCTCTGGTCGCGGGGAACCTCGTGCCCCCGATGAGGACTGGGAGCCTGTAGCTGGTCAGTGGGATCCTGAAATGGGCGTCACCCAGGTTCGGCACTATGATGATGGCAGCCAGGCCCAGGGTGAGGATGAGCTCCGGGAGGAGGAGCTGGATGTCTATGCCCGAGAGCTCGGAGGTCATGGCCTCACCCCCTCGGACTGCATCGCCTCGGCGAGCAGTTCGACCATGACCTCTGTGCTCCAGTACGACATCATGTCCCAGAAGAAGAACGGCAGGACCCCGAAGAGGATGGTTAGTACCCCGAGTATGGTCATTCCAGCGTTCTCATGCCATGTGATGTCCCTGGGCTCGTGATGCAGGGTTTCCGGGAGGGTTCCCTGATGGGGGTCGTCGGACTCGAAGATGGTCCTCTGCATCGAGGTCAGGTAGTACACCGCGGTGATCACCAGGGTCAGGGCCGGAAGCAGCACCAGCCAGCCGAACGTCATCCAGAAGGCGATCATGACCGCGACCTCCGCGACGAAGCCTGCCATCATCGGCAGGCCCAGGCTGGCCATCCATCCGAGCATCATGTGCCCGGCCAGCCATGGGCTGTGGTGGGCGATGCCCCGCATGGAGCCGATCTCAAGGGTGTGATAGTGGTGCTTGAATGAGCCAGCGACGGCGAAGAGGAGGGGGCTGATTATCCCATGAGCGAACATCATGAACAGCGCTCCTGCTATCCCCAGGGGCTGCATGGTAGCAATCCCCAGGAATATCAGGCCCATGTGGGACACCGATGAGTATGCCACCATCCGCTTGAGGTTGGACTGCCCCATGCAGACCCATGCGCCGTATGCGAGGCTTGCCATGCCGAGGAAGACCAACAGGGGCGTGAACACCACCGTGGATTCCGGGAATGCGGTTACTGCGACCCTCAGGAAGCCATAGGCACCCATCTTCAGCATCACTCCGGCCAGGATCATCGAGCCGGCTGTCGGCGCCTGCACGTGAGCGTCCGGCAGCCACGTGTGTACGGGGACGCTGGGCATCTTGGTGGCGAACCCTATGAGCAGGAGGAACCAGACCAGGTGTCGGAGGCCCTCGCTCATCTGCCCTCCGCTATCGAGGATGGCGATCATGTCGAACGACCTCTCGGAGATGGACGAGCCCGTGTTGAAGTACATCACCAGGATGCCGATGAGCATTACCACGCTGGCAGTGAAAGTGTAGATGAAGAACTTCATCGCGGCATATCGCCTGTCCTCCCCGCCCCACATCAGGATCAGGAAGAACATGGGTATCAGGGTCATCTCCCAGAACACGTAGAAGACGAATAGGTCCAGTGCGACGAAGACCCCGATCATGGCCCCCTCCATTACGAGGAGCAGGGGATGGAAGTAGTGGCCCTTCTTGGCGTCCCACTCGACGAGCATCGAGAGGGGAACCACCAGGGCAGTGAGCCAGATCATCGGCAGGGAGAGGGCGTCAGCTCCGACGTGCCACGAGACCCCTATCTGCGGGATTATCTCGAACGGGGTGTTCTCGAGCTCATACGCGCCGAAGTCGATGTTCATCCAGTCTATGTCGCTCAGAGATGTCGCAGCTGCCCACGTCGAAATAGCGAGCAGGGCCAGTGCGACCCCCATGCAGATGTTCCTGGAAATCTCGGATAGCCTCGAGGAGATCTCTTCTGGCAGGATGTGAGGCAGCGCCATCAGCAGGAGCCCGACGGCTATCGGCAGGAGGGGGAGGATGGTCAGTATCATCCGCTAACCCCCCATGCGAGGGCGAAAATCGAGAGGGCCCCCACTGCTGCCATCAGGATGTAGTCGCTGGCCCGTCCCGTCGTGACCCGCCGAATCTGGATCGACCCGAGGACGGAGTTGGATTCGACCTTCTTGACGATCCCGTCGATCACCGTCCTGTCGAACCAGGCGGCGAATGCGGAGAAGGGGAGGACAGTCTTGGAGAGCGCCAGCTCGTAGTAGTGGTCGAAGTATAGGCGGTTCTCGAGGGCCTGAGACAGGCTCGACTGTGACATCTCGCTGACGTCCTGGGAGCCGAACCTCCCCGACAGCCAGACCAGCCACGAGACCAGGGGACCCGAGGACTGCCCCTCCCTGAGTGCCCCGCCATGGACCCTCGCGGCGAATATGGGGCCTATCACCAGCGATAGGAAGATGGTGGTCCATCCCACTATCCTCAGGTTGGGGTCCTCCGGCAGGAATGCGTGCTCCAGCTCGTAGATCACCCGCTCTACCAGTGATCCGTCAATCCCCAGGTCGTACTTGTACGGCTTCGCCAGCCACTTCACGATGCCCAGGACTGAGAGGCCGAAGCCACCAAGGGCGCTGATTACTGAGAGTATCACCAGGGGCTCCTTGATCCATGGGGTCGATTCGTGAACGTGGTCGACGACTTCGTGCTTGGGCTCCCCGGCGAAGGTCATGAACCACATCCTGGACATGTAGAAGCCGGTCATCCCCGCAGTCAGCAGGACGAGCAGGGCTGGTCCGAACATCAGGGGCTCGTAGTCTAGTGACGCCTTCCAGGTCTTGGCCACGATCGCCTCCTTCGACCAGAAGCCACCTATCAGGGGGATTCCGATGATCGACATCGAGCCGATCATCATCGCGGCCGAGGTGATGGGCATCTTGGATGCAAGCCCCCCCATGTTCCGCATGTCCTGGGGGTCGAAGTCATGGTGGTCGTGCCCTCCTCCCTCGTGCATGTGGTCGTGTGCGTGGTGGACCTCGTGTATCACCGAGCCACTTGCCATGAAGAGCATGCCCTTGGCCATCGCGTGATTGAACAGGTGGAACATGGAGCCGCCGAAGACGAGGGTGGCTGCATCCGTCTTACCGTGGTTGTAGAACCAGAGGGACACCCCGAGCCCGGTGAAGATGTAGGCGAGCTGGCTCATGGTCGAGTAGGCTAGGACCTTCTTGATGTCGTTCTGCACGAAGGCGATTGATGCCGCCATGAATGCGGTAATGCCGCCTATGTAGGCCACTATCAGCCCCAGGTCGTCCAGACCGGGGACGCCGTGGTGGCCGACGTCCACGAATGGCACCATCCTGGCGACGAGGTACAGCCCGGCGTTGACCATCGTGGCTGCGTGTATGAGGGCCGAAACGGGGGTCGGTCCCTCCATTGCATCGGGCAGCCACACGTGCAGGGGGAATTGGGCCGACTTCCCAACCGCGCCGATGAATAGCATCAGCAGGGCCCAGAATAGCTTGTCCGAGTCTACCGTTCCGTCGATGGAGGGGTCGGCGAAGATCACGGAGAACTCCAGCGACCCGTAGATGTCGTAGAGGATGAGCAGGCCGACCATCAGGAAGACGTCGCCCACGCGGGTGGTGAGGAAGGCCTTCTTCGCCGCGTAGGCAGCGCTCTTCTTCCAGAAGTAGAAGCCTATGAGCAGGTAGGAGCAGAGGCCCATTATCTCCCAGAAGATGAAGAGCCAGAGGAAGTTGTCAGCCAGGACCATGCCGAACATCCCCATTGCGAAGAGCACGAACTCGGCGTAGAAGCGATGGTTGCGATCCTCGTTGATCGGGTCTGTGTTCATGTATCCGAGGCTGAACCAGCAGATGAGGAAGCACAGGAAGGTGGCGACGAACAGGAGCATCAGGGTCACGGAGTCGACCCAGATTCCTACTCCGATGATCCTCTCAGAGCTCATGGTGTAGTCGGGGTTCAGCACGTCGAACGAAATCCAGTCCATCCAAGACGCAGCCACCCGGCCACCGGCTTCCTCGGAGATCTCACGAGCCCCCCGGAGGTAGTCGACCAGGATCCACACTGCTGTCGATAGGGATACAAGGAGCGATGAGAGTCCGATTACCCCTCCCTCCTTGAGGGTCTCCTTCCAAGTTGGCTTTCCGTTGTACAGCTGGCCTGAGATGAGTATGATGGGGAATGCTACGAATGGGGCCAGGACGATCAGGAACGCTGCATCCACTGATTCCACCCCTGCTATCGCCAAGGCTGGGACTATCAGGAGGGCGGGGATAAGTGGCATCAGTAGCCTGTACTCGTTTCCTGAATCGCCCATGGTATCACCTAGTTGCTGAGCTCCCTCGCTGCATCGAGCGAGATGGTTCCCTGCGTGCTGTAGAGGGAGAGTAGTATCGCTAGACCGATGGCGACCTCGGCTGCTGCGATGGCTATGGCTATGGCCGTGAAGACCCAGCCATCGACGTCGCCATAGTGGGTGGCTGCAGCGACGAAGTTCAGGTTTGCCGCGTTGAGCATCAGCTCAATGCACATCAGGACGACAATGCCGTTCTTGTGGAAGAACGTGCCTAGGAGCCCGATTCCGAATAGGATTACGCCCAGGGCGGCAATCCAACTTGGGTCTATCATTCGTCTGCCCCCATGTCCCAGAGGAGGTTTACTAGCCGCTCGTCCCTGACTAGGTAGGAGGCCCCGATCATCGCCATTGCCAGCAACGACCCGAGGATTATCGTGGCCATCGTCCAGTCGTTGAAGATGGCGTCTGCGAAGGAGAGCGTCGTAGGTGCGGTTGGCGTCCCAGAGTCCCACATCGAGTGTTCCATGACGCCCCTGAGCAGGACTAGGATGAATGCGAACACGCCCACTCCTGAGACTGCTGAGATCGCATTCAGGGTGGGGAGTGACTCGACGTCCTGAATTCTCCTTCGTGTCAGCATCACGCCGAATTGGACGACTAGCATCACAGAGCCAAGGTAGACGAGGATCTGGATCGCGGCGAGCATCTCGGCGCTTGCCATCAGGAATGCCCCGGCGACTGCGAAGAACGTGAACATCAGCCACAGGAGGGAGTGGGCGACCCTAGCAGAGAACACGCAGCCGAGGGCCCCCGCTATGGCAGCGCCTGAGACGATGACGAATATCACCGCCTCGAAGTCCACCATGGTCAGGCCTCCGCCTTTGCGGCCTTCCTCTCTCGCTTTGCCTTCTCCTTCTTGGCTCGCTTGGCGAGTTCCATGTCCACCCTCTCCTTGTGGACCGACGGTAGGACCCTGGTCCTGTCCGCGTCCATCCAGAGGTCTTCCCTGGTGAAGCCGGACATCCCGTCGTACTCGTTGGTCATGAAGAACGACTCGAAGGGGCAAGCCTCCATGCAGAGGCCGCAGAACATGCACCTCCCGAGGTCGATCCTGCCGGATACTATGTCCTCCTCGGCTGGCTTGATTGAGCTCAGAGACACGTCTTCCTGGCCTGAGCCATCCATCCAGTTCACGGTTGCAGTGTCCCCTGAGATGTCGATGACCTCCGCGAACTCGTACTGCTGTGGGGCGGATGTGTGGTCCTTCACCAAGTCGTGCTGCTCCTCTATCTCGTGGAAGTCCTCCCTTGGCATGGCAGCCAGCCCGCCGACCTCGACCTCGCTGCCGAATCCATGCCACTCGTCATCCTCATCTGCGGTGTCGAGGACGTTTACCCTGACCTCGGAGGTCATGTGCAGGCAGTCGTTGGGACAGGCTCTGACGCATTGCTTGCATGCGGTGCAAGTCTCCCAGATCACCCCGATCCTCCCATTGTAGTTACCAGGGACGAACAGCCATGGCTCCAGGTCGTCCAGCCTCTCGTACGGGTACATCACCGTCACTGGCCTCTCGACGAAGGGCATCAGCTGGCTGGTCTCCCTGTCGGCGGAGAACTTCTGGTCCGAACTGGGGTGCGATTCCCCGACCCTCCTGGACGTCTCCGGGTCAAGCATATCGGCTGGTTGAGCGTGGTACCCGCTCTTGAGGAACTTGAGCTTGCCGAGGAAGGGGACTGTGCGCAGAGCGGTCTTCAGGGTGATCCACATCGGCCTGACGACCAGGTTGCGGAAGCTCGGTGTACCGTGTGGGTGGTAGCTCATGTTCCCGCCTCCGTGTCAGATAGGGTGACCGAGGATGCTGCCTTGACTGCTGAATACGCCGTGTACTGCCTCTGCAGGTCCTCGAGCTTGGAGTCGGGGTGCCTACCGGGGTAGGCCTTCGTTACTGCGTATGTGCTGTATGGCCTCTTCATGCTCTCCAGGGCCTCCTTGTCCTCGTCGACGACTAGGATGACCAGTCCGAGCACTCCCGAGAGGATCATCACAACTGGTGCCACGATCCCCCAGCTTCCGTCCCAAACCCATACCCTGAGGAACATCGCGATCGCCAGGTTCACTATTGACAGGGGAAGGAGCCACTGCCATCCGAACTCGAGGATCTGGTCGGTCCTGACCCTGTGCAGCGATGCCCTGATCCAGACGAAAACCGCGAACAGGGCCCATGCCTTGATCAGCACCCATGCTATTCCCGGGATCAGAGATAGGAGGAGCTCGAGTCCGCCTCCGATTACTGGGAGGGACTCCATGGTGCCCTGGAACGGCGCCTCCCACCCTCCGAGGAAGAATAGTGCGAACAGCAGGCAGGCGGCGTAGCATCGTTGGTACTCGGCTGCGAACATCAGTCCCCACCTCATCCCGCCGTACTCGGTCCACCACCCCTCAACGAGCTCGGCCTCCGCCTCGGGCATGTCGAAGGGTATCCGCTCCACCTCCGCGATCATGGTGATTAGGAAGAGGGCTGCACCGAGAGGCAGCATGAACAGATTCCACACGTTGGACTCCTCGGCCTGGAAGTCGACGATCTCTATCACGTTGAAGGACCCGCTGATGACGCAGACCCCTAGTACCGTGATCAGCAGCGGGATCTCGTAAGCAGTGAGCTGGGCAGCCGATCGCATCCCGCCAATGAGGGTGTACTTGTTGTTGGAAGACCACCCGGCGAAGAAGACGCCGAGCGGTGCCACCCCGAAGATTGCCATCATGAAGACGACGGAGAGTTCGGGGCTTGAGACGTAGAAGTGGGGGCCGAACGGTATGAAGGCGAATACGAGAACGGTGGTGGAGATTATCAGCACGGGTGCTATCTCGTAGACCGGCCTGTCGGCTTCCTTGGGGACGATGTGCTCCTTTCCTGCGAACTTGGTGAAATCGGCGAAGGCCTGGAAGAACCCCGGCAGCAGGAACCAGTAGCCGTGGTAGCCCCTGTTGTTCACCCTGGAGACCGCGTCCAGCTTGTGGTCGTTGCCCCATATCGAGTTCAGGGTCTTGTTCAGCCACCCTATTGGTGCACCCATTCCGAAGGGGAGCTGGTTCCACCACTCTCCCGCCGTGACTCCGCTCTCCCCTATCCACAGGCTCCTTAGGGTGGTCGTGGCACCTAGCCTGTCCATAAGCCGGCCGATGAACTTCCTCTCGATGTATGGGATGGGGAGCATTGTCAGCATCATGGTCGTGAAGACTACCGTGCAGATCATCGTGGCTGAGAATAGTCCCTCCAGTGCCGGTTGCATCTGGGCGAACCCGTCCTGCAGGTTTACGACCCTCCCGAGTACGATGTCTTCGGGCCATATCCCCTTGGGGAGGGAGATGGTCGCTGTGAGGTCTATGTCCTTCGAGGGCAGGGTGTCATGGACGTTGTCCATCGACCATCCGACCAGTCCCTCTATCCAGCCCCTTAGGTCCAACCAGTCTCCCGTAGCCATCTTCTCACCTGTCCGTCTCCCCTATGCATGGGTCGAATGAGCCCATGATAGCAGGGATGTCGGCTACCTTGTAACCGACCATGCACTTGGATGCGTAAGGAATCGTGATGAACATCGGTGAGCGTATCGAGGCCCTGTATGGCATCTTGCCCCTGCCCTCGCCACCACCGGCGAGGTAGAACATCGACTCCCCCCGGCTGTCCTCGAAGTGGTGGGAGCCGGAAGTCCCCTCCGGGGCCCTGCTAGGTGCCTTGGCCAGTATGGCTGGGTCTCCCGGCTCGTGGTATGTGTCGGCTCCGCGGGGAATCTTGTCAAGGGCCTCCAGGACCATCATGGCGCTGACTCGCATCTCCTCGACTCGTATCCTGTATCTGTCGTAGCAGTCTGCGCCCTTGATTGATGGCCTCTCCACGGGGGGCTCCCAATCGAGCTCGCTGTACACGGAATACGGGTGAGCCGTCCTGATGTCGTAGTTCACCCCCCCTGCCCTCAGGTTGGGACCGGTGACTCCGTGGTTGACCATCTCCTCGGGCTTGGAGTACCCGACGCCCTGGGTCCTGATTAGGAAGATAGTGCTCTCGTCGAACAGGGCCTCGTACTCCTGTATCCTATTCAGGAACAGGCTGACCTTCGCCCTGGCCCTCTGGGCGAACCCATGGGGGAGGTCCCTCTTCACGCCTCCGACCCTCGGGAAGTTGTAGTGCATCCGAGAGCCGCCTAGCTCCTGCAGGAGATCCATCATCATCTCCCTCTCCCTCAGGCACCAGACCATGACCGATAGGTTCCCGATGTCGGGGCCATACGCCCCGAGCCACATCAGGTGGGAAGCGATCCTCTGCAGTTCGACTGCGATTAGTCGGATGTACTCGGCCCTCTCCGGGACCTCTACCTCGAGTAGGTCCTCCACTGCGTAGATGTAGGAGTGTGACCACGTGTTTGCGCTGGCATAGCACAGCCTGTCGCAGTAGGTGGTGATCTGGGTGAAGTCCCTAGACTCGCATATCTTCTCGACTCCCCTGTGGATGTATCCCAGGTCGGGTTCGGTGTCGACTACGGTCTCGCCGTCGACCTTGATCTTCAGCGTCCACAGCCCATGCGTCATTGGGTGCTGCGGGCCCATGGAAATCCACATTTCTGCCATTGTCGTCACCTCACTTTATCTTGCCAGCGTCCGAGGGCTTCCTCAGGAATCCTTGGGCGTCGTCGTACATCTCCTCGAAGTCGTGGTATCGGAGCTTGTGCTGCTTCTGGAGGGGATGGAAGCCCACGGGAGTCTCGTGTGGCTGTAGCACCCTTCGCATCCCTACGTGGCCCTCGAAGTCTATTCCGACGAGGTCCCATGTCTCCTTCTCGTTCCAGTCCGCTCCGACCCAGATGTCCTGAACCGATGCCACCTTCGGGTCTCTGGTTTCGGGGAGCGCGATCCTAACTTCTATCTCAAGGGGGGCGTCCTTTCCTTCCAGGGCCGTGGGGTCTTTGACGATGGGCTGCACCATGCCGTCTATCACTGGTGGGTCTGATATCCCCATCCTCATGAAGTGGTAGATTACCTCCCAGTTCTTGTCCGGGGGTCCCTCGGGCCAGTGAATCCCGGTAATCATCGAGCAGTAGTCGACGCCGTGCTCGACCCTCATGCACTCGGCCAGGGTGCGCCAGCTCTCGCTAGAGCAGTCGATGGAGACTATGTTTCGTGGGCTAGTGCCGCTTTTCCTCTCGGACACCTCTGCATCTACGCCATCCAAGGATGACAGGGCTGATGCCATGTCCTCGGCAGCTGACCTCTGTGCCGACGTGGAAACCACCTTGCCCATTCCATGTCCCTCCCTAGGTGTCTCCTATGATGATCGGGTTGTTCGATTCCGGGGCAGCGTCGTCGGGGGCTGCTCCGATTCGGATGATCTTCTGACGCAGCTTGTCGAACCCATCGATTAGTGCCTCTGGCCTCGGTGGGCAACCGGGGATGTACACGTCAACTGGGATGATGGTGTCAACTCCCTCGAGTATGTTGTAAGACTGGAAGTACGGGCCGCCGGAGATGGCGCACTCGCCCATCGCAATGCACCACTTGGGCTCTGGCATCTGCTCCCAGAGCCTGACGATCGGGTCGGCGAACTTCTTGCTGATCGGGCCGTTCACCAGTAGCACGTCGCACTGCCTTGGGCTTGACCTGAAGAATACCCCGAAGCGCTCTGCGTCGAACCTGCTCGCACCTGCTGCCGCCATCTCAAGCGCACAGCACTTGATCCCTAGGTGCAGGGGGAATAGCGACTTCCTCTGGCTCCAGTTGAAGACCCTCCCCACTAGGACCCCTATGACGTCCTTGATTCTGCTGGCCTTCAAGGCCTCGTCTGTGATGTCGCCTACGGTGTCCACCAGCATTCTGCTGTTGAAAACCGAGTAGTTCTGCCCGTCTCCGTCCATGGTGATCACTCAGATGTATATCCTTCCTCTCTTGCGGAATACGTGCCAGACCCCCAGGCCCATCAGGAGGATGAATATGGACATCGTCAGCAGGGCGCTGATGATAGCTCCCTCGTCAGGTATCTGCCCACTGCCCTTCTGGATTGCCATCACCCCCCCGAACGCCAGGAACATGAATGCGATATCGAAAACCAGGAAGACTATGGCGTACCAGTAGTACTGGAAGTGGAAGTTGATGTCAGCATCCCCTATTGGGTCCGAGCCGCATTCGTACGTCGAGTCCCTTCGGATGTAGAGGGTGTGATCGGACTCGTAACCGGGTAGGAGGAGCGATCTGGTCATGTTGGGATCGGACCCCTTTGGGGTTGGCCTGAGGAAGCGGGTTGCGATGAAGCTGCCAACCGGGAACCCGATCCCGACTATGGTCATGACAGCTACTGGAAGGTACATCTCCGCTACGGTACTCATGGCATCACCCTCGGTCCCGTAGGGACCGTCGTACGTGGCCACGAAAATTCCGGACATAAGCGTATCCGAACGAAGGCCTTGGAACCGTCAGTCATCGAGTTCCAGGTATATGGAGTCGGAGATCATCCGATTCTCGGCTCTGACCCTCATGAAGAGGTATGTGACGGCTATCGAGCCAACCAGGATTATGGCCATTGCGATTGCCCTCTGCGCATCTCCAGACAGCGCTCCAGTTCGCACCTTTGACTCGACTGTCAGGTCTATTGGCTCGCCTGCCACGGGCATGTCCTTTGGCTGTACTATCACTGTGAACGAGTACTCGTCGTCGGAGATCAGTTCGCTCGGCGGCGTCACCCTCACCATGACTTCCTTGCTCTTCCCGGGCTGGAGTTTGAACTCGTCTCCGATCACGTCAACCGTCCACCCCCTCAGGGAATCGCTGGTGAGGACCTCTACCTCCTCCTCTATGTTCCCATGGTTGATGACGGTGATCGTGAACTCGGCATTCTCAGGATACGAGGACTCCAGCTTCGGGCTGCTCTCCATTTCTATCCGGAGGTCGTGAATAGACCTGATGTCCACGACCAAGTCCACGTAGGATGGCGTTTGTCCTGTGTTCTTCTTCGAGGTTACCGAGACTCTGATTACCCCCGATGTACCGCTTTCGACGTCCAGCACCTCGAAGTCTATGGTTACCGATATCTGACCCTCTGATGGGACGGTGACTTCGTCTCCGTCCAGGACCTGGCCACCGGAGCTGATCGTCCTCAGGACCGATGAGTCCATGCCAGAGACGTCGATGACGACGTCGTCCGAACCCCCGTCGCCTGTGTTCGTGACTACGAATGTGAGCGAGGAAGAGCCCCCTGGTGGGAGGGAGAATCTCATCAGGGACGGGTCCTCATCTGGGTTCTCGAACGCAACAGACATGCTGTAGCTGAAGTTCGAGACGGTCACCGTGAGGGATTCTTCCATCATTATGTTCGTACCAACGATCCCGATCCTCACGTCGAACGACTCGGAGTTGTTGTTGATATTGTCCGAGACGAGTATCTCTAGTGAAATATCGACCGTCTCATCCGATTCGACCGTGACCTGTGAGATCTCGTTGCCTTGGCCGTCCTTGAACCTGGAATCCCACTTTGTGTCCTCGCATGACTCGGAGATGTTTGGGTCGCAGGAAGAGAGCGCGAAGTTGTCCTGGATGTTGCCGGTGTTTGTCAGTCCAAGTGGGAATGAGACCCATTGGCCGAACCTACCCGTCTGGGAGTCTGACGGGAGGTCGATGCTCCCCCCGTGGACTGCAGCGACCGTCACCGTTGCAGTAACTTCGTCCAGGGTTATTCCCTGGGAGTTCACGTACATGGTGACCGGGAACTCGATGTTCGCCTTGGCATTCGCTGGAACGGCGATCTGCAGTTGGACGCTCTTCCTGTCGCAGTTGGAGGACGACGTGCAGTGCCTCCCGTCTATTGTCACGTATGTCTCGGATATCTCGACCTGCCATCCTGGCATCAGGTCCTTGACTCCGACAGCGAAGTTGTCCTGGCCGTTTCCGGTGTTTGTGATCATCATCGAGGTTGACGCGGTTGAGCCGGGGTCGACATTGCTGATCGAGGGGTTGGACAGCGATAGTGATGCGTCGTGAACTTGCCCCAGGTTTACCCTGAGCAGAGATTCGCAACCTATGCTGCTACCGGCCCTTCCCTGGATGTAGACATCAACCGAACCGGGCTCTACTGAGTCGTCCGGGGTAATCTCGAATTCGAACGAGGTCGTGTCCTGGGAGCCGCCGGGCTCTGAGAGTAGCCTGCTTGTGGGCGTCTCGAAATCTACCCAGTCGCTCACATCTATGCCCTCGGAAGAGGCGAATGCGCTCACTGTCCAAGCGGTGTTTCCCGTATTGGTAAGCGTGAAGGAGTTAGTGGCGGATTCTCCAGGGTCCAGATTGTGAGAAGGGTTCTGGAGAGAGGAGTCGCATGTCTTGACCTCCGGGATTTTCAGATTCAGGTTGATGCTATCATTAGCCTGGTCCGTTGGGTTCGGGTCATTGGATACCGTTGCATCTAGTATGAAGCAGTGGTCCCCGGATTCGGTGGAGCTCCCATCGGGGAGGCTCACAGTGACCGTTGCAGTGTCCTTGTCGCCCGAGTTTAGTGACATCTGCTGGGGTTCGACGGAGGCCTCGAGTCCATCGGAGTCGCAGTCCGACTTGGAGGACATCGCGAGTTGGACCGTAGCATCGTTCTCCCCGGTGTTCTCGACGTCCACCGTCCACTCCACCTCGTCGTCCTCGCCATCGTAATTGATCGCGCCATTGCTCGGATTGATGTAGTCCAGCTTGACCGAGTACTGGCCCCCTCCCTCGGCGGTTGTGGTGACCTCGACGTCTGCCTGTGCATTTTCTGAGGGGTTGGAGGCGACCCCGTTTGCATTTACCGTAGTGACGCAGTCGCCAGAGGCCTGGTCGTTGATGCTGACTGTCAGTGTCACCGTCTCCGACTCGCCCTGTCCCACCGAGACCACCGAGGAGTCGAGGTTCGAGGTGAAGCCATTGCAGTCTGACTCCTGCGAGGCGCTTAGGGATACGGTGAGGTCCTCGTCCCCGGTGTTCATCACCGTGATGTCGTACTCTGCTGCGTCGTCCGTGGTAGCTGTGGAGTTCGTCGGATTGGCGCTTAGTGCTAGGTCAGCTGCCGCGAACACGGGTGTTGAAACGAATGAGGCTAGCAATATTGCAACGATAACAACCGCAGAATCTGGCCTTCTCATCGATTGACCGAGTCATTCGCCCCTCTAAGGGCTTCGGGCACTTAGTGCGCCAATAATCACGATTGTTGGAGTTCTCAATATTCTCCGCTATTGGTCGCCGTGGTTGTATTCGGGGTCTGCCACCCACTCCTCGGCCGAGGTATCCCAGAGCCATCCGGGGTAGTCTTCGAAACGCTGCAATTCGCCGTTTTCGGCTGTCCCTTGCTCTTCATGTCCGACTGCTTCCGCGATCGGCTCCTGCTCTGATGGCTGCGGGGCTGGCGTGTCCCCCTCCCTGGTTCTGGGCGATGCCGGCTTGCCTCGGAGCAGGGATGAGATTTCGCCGCCGTTCCTGGAGTATGCGATGGCTGCCGAGATCGAGGCTATCGCAACGAGTGCTATTGCCCCCATGGCGTAGAAGAGTGCCCCGGGACCACCCGAGGGCTCGGATAGGACCTCTACCTCCAGAGTCCGCGACTGCCCAGAGATGTCCTCTGCGTTGGACAGCATCACTGTGATAGATCCGTCTGAGCCTGAGTCTGGAGTGACCTCGACCTGGACGGACCTCCCCTCTCCCGGTTGCAGGGTGACGAGGAACCCGTCTACGATCCTGATGTACCAGCCATCCGGCCCATCCGTCACTATCCTGCTCGAGATGGCGACGTTGCCGGTGTTGTGCAGCTCCATGTAGATGTTGCTCGGGTAGTCCTTCCTGGCCTCGCTGAAGTTGATCAGGGTCCATTCAACCTCCTTCACGGTGTCGACCAATAGGGTCAGGGTCTCCCTGGCCTCTACTCCATCTGCTGCCATCACCAGGGAGATCTCCGGCTCGGATCCTGCTTCCTGGCTAAGTGGGATTGTGATGGAGCACCAGACCATCGCAGAGTCGCCCGGGCTGATCCTGATTGGGTTGACTGCGCAGCTTGAGAGCCAATCGTCAGATGGCACTTCGAGGGACACCTCTGGTTCCCAGATTGAGGTACCGGCATTCTCGACCTTCCAGCCCATGTCAAACGCCGTGTTGACCGGATGCGCTCCCAGCCCCAGTGGGCTATTCGACGAGTTGATGTTGGTTCCGTCTACGAATACGACTTCGTGGAACGAGACCTCTGGGACGGCTCCGGAGATTGCCTCCAGGCTGGTGTTCCAATCGAAGAACTCGCCGTCCTCGATCAGGAACCTGATCTCCACGGTTCCGCTAGCAGCGAGTCCGTTTCCTTGTATGGAGAATGACCACTGGACCGAGGAGCCCATTGGAACGGTGAACTCGCTGAGGCCGCCTTGGATGGTCCAACCTCCGGGTAGTGACCTCTCGATTGGGGTTATTTCGACTTCCCTGTTCCCCTGATTGGAGATCTGGATGTCGATCTGATGCAGTGAGTCCGCTGGAATCCCTCCCTCGTTCCCCCCAGAACCAGGAGTGAGTTCGATCGAGTCGCTTGGTTGGATTACCATCGGGATCTGGTATGACCAGGTCTCCGAGCTGACCCTTGATTTCACCAGTATCTGGGAGTAGAATGTTGACCCTGCTGTGAGCAGGACCCCCGGTGGGGTGATCATGATTCCAGCAGAGATCGATCCGCCCTTCGAAAGAGTCCCTGTGGAGCCTTGCCGGGATCCCTGGAATGGCCCGAGTTCCAGCAGGCCGACGTCCCATCCGGCTGGAGATGTCATCTCTATGTCATACGTCTGAGCCCCGTTTCCGAGGTTGTGGATCTCAACTGATGTGTTTGTCACCTCATGGGAGTCGACTTGTATCTCAGTGGAGGGGAGGGTCACTTCCGGTTGGGCCAGTACGGGGACGTCGAAGAAAATCTCCAATTGGGACTCGACGTCGAAGTCCTCGTCTGTTGCGGTGATAACCATCGAATATGTCCCTGGATCGGGAGGGGAGGGGTGAACGAGGGTCAGGTTCACCGTTGTCGACTCGGCTGGCCCCAGCTCCACGTAAATCTGGTCGAAGCTCTTGTACCAGTCGAACTCGACTCCGTCTATCATCCTGACTGGCTTTGTTACCTCGATGCTGGCGTTTGTGTCGAAAAGGGCGAGGTTTGTCATGGCGATCTCCCACTTAGTCGTGGTGTCAGAAGCATCCTGTAGTGTCTTCCATGGCGAGTCTGTGGATGCTTGGATACCTGGGGCACTGACGGATATTGGCACCACGAGAAGGTTGTTGTCCTCGTAGAGTTCGTCCAGTTGTCCTCCTGGGTCGATCTCGATCCTGATCTCAGTGTCGCCCTTGTCGGACGATTCTGGGGTCCAATCCCACTCCAACCTAACTTCCTCTCCCGGTGACATTCCCAACGACTTCGTCTCAAGCGGGTCTCCGTTTATGTGCGCAGACACGAATACCTCTGCGAAGGAGCCGGAGCCCTGGTTCACCACTGAGACTGAGAAGCTAGTGGGCTCACCCACTTGGGGGATGGGGGTGGAGATCTCGAAGGAGCCGGGGGGTATGGCGGGGTCGGGAGTCAGGTCGTTGACGTTGACTCCTCTCACGGCAATGGCGAATGGCTGGTAGGTCCTGCTTCCCCCATGGGAGAAGTCCTTGACCTTGACGTTCCATATCCCGGTCGATGCGGAGTCTATCAGGACCACCTCCACGTTGTTCTTGTCATCCTTCTCCCCTCCGGTGGTGGAACGCCCGTTTGCGAAGTCGTTGCCCAGGTATGTGACTGTCCCATCGGGGGAGGTGACCTCGAGGTTCAGATCGTTCCTGAGTTGAGTCGAGGAGAATGTCGAGCCAGGGTAGTCCGACCATGCCAGGACTACCTTCAGGGGTTCGCCGGGGCGTGTTACATCGAAGTTGTATGAGGCCTCCTGCCCGCTAGACAGCCTTGAGCGATCGTCGACGAATATCCCTACGTCGCTTTCTGGGAGAAGAGAGTTCACCAGGTTGATCCTCCCCCATCCCTCGTCATTGTTCGGGATGTCGCGGGTGCCCATGTCCTCCGCGCCCAGGATCAGCATCGCCTTGACCAGCGCACCCTGGGGCTCTGGCCTCTCGGCAATCTCCATGAGGTACTCTCTGATTAGGGCGGATGCCCCTGCTGCTGCTGGGGTGGCCATCGAGGTTCCGCTGTACTCGACATACCAGTCGTCATTGAGATTGTCGGGGGCCTCGGATGCCTCCTGTGCCTTGCAAGACCTCACGTAGTCTCCAGCTGCGACTATGTCTGGCTTGATCCTCCCGTCATCGGTAGGGCCCCTGCTGCTCCAATAGTACATCTCGTCAGCAGCGTCGCTGCTGTATCTGTTCACATGGGCCCCTACTGTGATCACGTTCTTCGCGGTCCCGGGTGGCGAGACCCCGTCGTCTCTCTCGTTCCCAGCAGCGAATAGAACTGTCATGCCGTCGTAGGACCAGTACTGGTCCCATGTGGAGGTGCGATCGTCAGCGTCCTCTGATTGCGTTGAGTAGTCGCCTCCTGCGTTCCAGCTACCCCAGCTGTTTGTGTGGATCCTGGCTCCGCCAGAGCTGTAGGCCGAGTTCAGCAGCGAGTAGACCCCGGGGCCGGAAAGGGCGCCTGAGTCGTCGTTCTCCATTGCCTGCATGTATAGCTCGGCTTGGGGCGCTATCCCCTCGTACGAGGCAGTGCGGCTACCCGACCCTAGGACTGTGCAGGCAACGTGGGTGCCATGCCCGTCGTTGGTGTCCGCAGTTGAGCCGTCGTTCGCAACGTCGATCCTCTGGACGATCCTCGAGCCGAAGTCACCGTGGTCGTGGTCGATCCCAGTATCTGCAACCGCAACCCTCTGGCCGCTTCCGTTCAGGCCAGTGAAGAAGTACTCCTCCACGGCGTTTGCATCCATGTGTGAGCGAGCCAGGTTGTTCCAGATGGATAGCTCGGGCACCGGGGAGACGAATGCTACCTCCGGGTTCATTGCCATGTCCGGGATGGATTCCGGAAGGATATTTCCGAAGTGAATTCCGATGGAGGGAGACCACTGGGAAGCGAGGTGGTTCAGGGATGTTCTGGCCACAGACCCAGTGAGGCCGACCCCTGGGGTGTCCAGCCTGTTCAATTCCGAGTCCTTCCATCCGATCAATTCCACCTCTGTGATTGACTGCTCGTCCCAGAGGCCGCTGTCGACAATCAGAGCGAGGGGTACGGGGTGGCTCGCTGCAACGAATGGCAGGCTGGAAACCGATGTCAGTTCCTCCACTGTACCTTGGATTAGGAATCCAGAGGGGGGGATCGTGGCCCTCACCGCTACGTTTGCTGATTCTAGAATGCTGACTCTGCCCTCCCAGAGTCCTGTGTCGGAAGAAATCAGCACCATCATCAGGTCTGATCTGTATTCCATCATCGAAGTGGGTATGCCAGAGTCAAGATGCAGACCGAAAGTTGTGAAGATGCCTATCGATGAGTCGGCCCAGAGGCCTCGCTGTCCCTCTTCGCCTTGGGAGATGAGGGGGGTGCCCAGGTCCCTGACGCTGTTCGGGTCTGGAGAAATCTCGATCCTGGTGACTTCAGTTGGCAGTTCGTCAGGGATTTCTGCCTGAGTTGGTGACTCTTGGTCTGGCAGGCTCAGCGTAGATGACAGGAGGAAGATGAGTATGAAAGAGGATACCCGTTTCTCCATCGTTCAAATCCCCTTTTTCCCTCGCTTTGATACTATGGGTCTATCGTGAATCAAGAAGCGTTTTGGATTAGAATATCTCCAAGGGCGTCTGATCTACGAAGGACTCCCTCGTCCACTGACCCACCGGGTGAGTCCATGTGTGAGCCTCTCGCTGTCCATCGTAGTCAATGTAATCCAGTTTTATCTCGATGAAGTAGTCTTCCCAAACGGATTGCCCTAGAACTACTAGCTCCAGGTCGTCCGAGGGGGTGTTCGATATCGAGCTATGAGCTGGCAGTTTGGAGAGGTAGAAGTCGTGTCGGTCTATCTCCGACTTGTCAGAGTCTAGGAATCTGATTGAGAGCCCTACTTCATCTATCGCCCGGCTACCCTTGTTGTCGAGCTCCACGAGGACTACATGGCCTGAACCGGCCTGCATGTATACGACCTCCACGTCCACGTTCTCATAGGGTATCACCCAGATTAGCGAGAAAATCGAAGCGAGTGCGATCAGTAGTGCCATTATCGAAGCGAAAACTACGCGCTTCGGGGTAATCTCGTAGGTTACGTCCTCTATCCTCTCCAGAATTTCGTGAGCGAGGTCCTCCTCGGCCTCCGAGGCCCCTCCGAGAATTCCACCGGGTCTCTTCATCACATCCCCCCTAATGTTGCGACGGCAGTTAGAATTCCGGATGATACTGGTTCTGGGGCCATCCAGTGGCTAGTCGAGCCCGAGAATCCTGGTATCATGTTCAGCAGGGATAGGTCGGATGCGAAACCATTGACTCCCAATGTAGTTCCAGATGGTATTCCTCCCGTCACTTGGGCATCGAGCATCACCCCCCTTAGGTCGACGTCGATGCCATTGACCTCGGCGGTGGCTCTGGCCGAGATGATGATCCGGCCTCCTTGGACATCGGAGACCTCGATCAACTGGTATCCTGGAATCATTACCGTCACCCTTCCAAACTCGTGGATCTCGATTTTGGCACTCTTGAGGTTCTCCCCCATGGCCTCCATCTGTTCTAGGATCACCGGAGGGAGGGTCGGGATGTCGTTCGCTCTGAAGTACAGCCTATCGACGCCATCACCGCTAGACCTGATATTCAATCCGAAGGACTCGGTTGGCTTGATGGAGAGCCTGTCCGCGAGTCCCTCTGCCATCAGAACAATGTCCCCCCTGCTGTTTATCGCCCTCCCCTTGGCTTCGATGTAGAGTGACATGCCCTCGCTTGAAGCTGAGAAGTCGAGGATCGGCATTCCCTGGAAAGCGAGATTCTTGGTGATGTCGAAGTTCAGGTCTGGCTCCGTTGTCAGGTTCATCGAACCTGGGATCTCTGTCAAGAACATGGTTGCTGGCCACCATGAGCTTTCCATCCACTGTAGTTGCTGGATCATTATCGAACCCACTCCGAGGTCTCCCTTGCGAAACTCCTCGGGAACTGTCACGTCCATCGAGATTGCGTTACCTAGGCTTGCTTGGATCTCGACGGACTCGGGGATGTCCTGCACCATCATCTCCGTCCTAGTCCCAGACTGTCGGTCTAGCAGCAGGGCATGGAACCACTCTAGCCTGTTGGACATGGAGTATAGCGTAGAGGTGGAGGTCTCGGTAATCCCCCCCAAAGTCTCCGTTCGGAAGACCGATTCGACCAGTAGCGATGTCGGATCCCCTACCTGAAGACCGTCAATTGTCAGGAATACGTCCTGCCCGTTGACACCCTTTGAGGCGATAACGAACTCGGGATTGAATGGTTCCCATCCTTCCAAACCCATAGTCACGTCCCATACCTCGCCGTTAGAGATCGATGTCCTGGATACCGAGAGGTCGACCAATGCTGGCAGGTTCGGGATCCACATCTTGAGATAGAAGCCCTCTGAAATCCCCTCTGGAGCCGAGTTCAGAACTATCCCGTGTACCCACTCTGGCTCTTCTATCGAGTCTGCGCCCATGCTGGACTCGACAACTATGTCGAAAATTGAGTTGGCCTCCAAACCGAGGGAGAATGAGAAGTTCCCCTCCCCAGCACTAGAGCCGGTGGAGATATCGGTAGTTACTCCGGAAAGGACGCTGTTCACGGATCTTCCCAGGTCCGAGAATCCGCCGATGAAGAATGCGACACCTGTCATCCCCTGTGAAGAGTCTAGCTCGGGGATTTCGAGGGAGGGTCCAGATCCTGAGCCAGTTGGTATCTCTACGGATAGGCTGGAAGGTAGGGGGTCAATCTCGGCTAGCACGTTCAACGGAAGGCTGTCGTTGGAGGGGGCATTTTCTATGTTGATTCGCATTGCATTCCTGCCCTCTATGGTGGCGAACGCGGTCCCGATTCCGGCTTTCCCCGAGGCTCCCTCCTCGAGAGGGGGGATCCACCCAACCTCACTAACGCCTGTTACTGTAGCGGAGAGGGACGAGGTGTTGCTAAGGGGATCGTGGTGGAATAGGAAATGGTCCCCTTCCATCGAAAGTGGCGACGTTGAGTCACTGATCTGGGCCTCAATCATATCGATTGCTGAGTCTGATGACCAAGATATTACCGACCCGGAGGTTGTTGAGAATGAGCTGGGGAATCCAGAAACCCTAACAGCCTGACGATGTGAGCCGTCGTATCCTGAGTAAACGATTGACCCGATCTCAGAAGACGCAGAGTAATCTACACCACTGGGCGAGACGGATATGGTGATGTTGTTTGGTATGTCTGACAGCCATGCGGACTGGTAGTCCGGATCATCCAGGGAAGACGTCAGATGGCTGATGTAGGCCAGTCTGATATCTTCGTTCGAAACCGTCTGAAGAGCCAGTTCCTGGGTATCGGAGGAGTTGTCGTCCACCAGGGAGAATGCTTGCAGTCCCGAGAAGTTGACGCTAGCTGCCACCGGAACGAGAGGCTCCTTGAGGCCGTCATCCGTTTGGATGAGTCCTAGTCCACGGTCCAGAGCCAGTATTACGTGGTTCCCAGATGACGTCGGGTGATCGGAGGAGCCGATCTGCATAGAAAGCTCGGAGAGTGGGAATGCGCTTCGTGATGATAGCCAGTTATCGGTCATTAGGAGGTGGATCTCCCTTCCGGATATCCCCCCTGCATCTACGCTGCCGCTAATCAGCTCAACTATTGTGGATGGCACTTCATTCAAGATGCTCCCGACGTCGAGGAAGACATCGACCAAGTTGAGGAGGACCGAGTCGATGATCTTCGATATGAAGTCAATATTGTTCCCTGAGTCTAGGGAGTTGTTTGATTCTGGTGAGCCCCCGAGTCCGAATGAGCCGTAGACGGCAACCGCCGATGGAATTTGGTCCGCAAAGATATGGATGCGCCTGTGATCCTGGGAGTCTCCTCCGCGGGAGAACCAAGAGGTGTAGTCCAACTCTTGGAGTGGTTGTACAGACCTAACCACAATCAGGCTTTCCGGTGGGTCAGCCGGATTAATTGGCAGAGTGGGGTCATCTACGTTCTGGCTATTGTCTCGAGTGAAGTTCTTGATGCCAATAATCAGACCGAGCCTATCTGGTATGTCTCCGGGCAGTTCCGGTTGATCCACAGAACCCAGCATCCTGAATGCCCTCTGGATCTGCCCCTCTGATAGGGAGCCGGCGGGCATGCCCCTGAGCCAGCCAAGTGAATCGGTGATATTGCCGTACGAGCCGTCCGACTCTGACTCGGGAAGTTCGGAGCGGTCCTCGTGGAAGTGGATGTGAAGATCCGATCTCCTGTCTGCCCAGTACTCGAGGGTAGTGAGGCTCTTCTCACCAGTCAGGCCTCCGGACGTTGGCAGAACGCTGTCAGTCCTGACGATGAGCTCAGCAGAACTTGGCAATCTCTTCGACTCCCCATGCGGGTGGAATCGCGCTTCGATGTATGCGAGTTCCCACATGTCCCTGTCAGAGTTGTCTTTGGGAGGGGAATAGTGGATGTAGCCGAAACCGGCTGAGACGCCGCATGAAATCTCCAGCGAGCTTCGGGTGTACAGCTCCGAAGTGTTGTAGCTCTCCGAGCACTCGTCCTGGCCGCCGTTGTCGAACCTCAGGGAGTATGGGGCGGCTATCGATGCGAACGTGATCCCGGACTCTTCTGGCGGGTCGATGAGGCCGAATGGGTCGGTAATTGCTGCGAGCAGTGTGGATGCGAAATCCTGGCCGGTTCCGGCTAGATCGAAGTAAAGCTTCTCTATCCCGACTTCGAACTTGAAATCATTCGGAGGGGTGGTGAACCTGGAGTCGATGACCCAGACATAGCTCTCTCCCTGACCGAGGTTCAGTAGCGAATCGGAAGCAGAGTACGAGAA
>PVBE010692950.1_pt1 | contig 26998 bp, 26 predicted proteins | sample 1631181 | NCBI WGS metagenome assembly PVBE01 (sample SAMN08397723, study PRJNA350692) | Marine metagenome, whole genome shotgun sequencing project. | isolation source: water | place: Pacific Ocean | collected 2012-04
CATGGTATCCTCACAAGCGCGGTCCAAGCTTCGCCGATATGCAAACGCTTCTGCGGCAGGAAATTTTGTGCCGAGGGTTTTCCTATACCCCTGAAAACATGCACCCATTCGAAAAGCCAAACGGGGCTAACAACCATGCGAATAAACAGGCTGCGTAACCGCAAAACTCTAGCCTAGTTAGATGCCCGGAAAGACCCACGTACAGTCAACAATCAACGGCGAGCAGGTCGACTTTTTGTGCGAGCCGCGCCAGAGCCTGCTTGAAGTTCTGCGCGACGTCATAGGGCTCACCGGGACCAAAGAGGGATGCAACGACGGTAACTGCGGAGCGTGCACCGTCATCCTTGACGGTCGCATCGTCACCTCGTGCCTGGTGTTGGCCGTCGAGGCCGAAGGCAAGGAGATCACGACCATCGAAGGTATCGCCAGCGGAGGCGGGCTGCATCCTATTCAGCAGTCTTTTCTGGAGAACGCCGCGCTGCAATGCGGAATTTGTACGCCTGGTTTTATTGTTGCCTCGAAGGCATTGCTCGACGAGAATCCGAATCTGACCGAGCAAGAGATAAGGCTTTGGCTGGCCAACAACCTGTGCCGGTGCACGGGCTACGACAAGATCGTCCGGGCCGTGCAGGACGCCGCCAAGGCCATCCAGGAGGCCAAGGCATGACCGCTAAGCCGTACGAACCCAACATGGTCCTAGCCAACGAGACCTTCGATGTCATCGGCTCGCGCCCCATCCGCCACGACGGCGCGGACAAGGTCACCGGCAGGGCCCAGTACGGCGCCGACTTCGACACGGCGGGATTGCTGCACGGCAAGATCCTGCGCAGCCCGCACGCTCACGCGCGCATCAAGTCCATCGGCACCGGCAAGGCCGAGGCGCTGGACGGCGTGTTGGCTGTCGTGACGACCAAGGACCTGCCCAACACCAAGGACGGGGCCATCGTGGATTTCGGCGAGGACAACACGGACCTGAAATACCTCAGGGATAACATCCTGGCGAGCGACAAGGCCCTCTATAGGGGGGGCCACGCCATTGCTGCCGTCGCCGCCTTGAGCCCGCACGTCGCCGAGGAAGCCGCCGCCCTAATCGACGTGCAGTACGAGATCCTCGAACATGTCCTCACCGCGCCCGAGGGGATGAAGGAGGACGCGCCTCTGCTCCACGAGTATCTCAGGACGAAGGAACTCGGAGAGACAACCGATAAGACGAGCAACCTGGCATCCCATTTCCGGCACACGAAGGGCGATCTCGACGAAGGGTTTCAGGATGCCGATGTCGTCGTCGAGCGGGAGTTCAGCACGGTGACGGTTCACCAAGGCTACATCGAGCCCCACCCGGCGACCGCGCTTTGGAGCGAAGACGGCCGCCTTCACATCTGGTGCAGCACACAAGGCGCCTTCGTGGTGCGCGATAGCTGCGCCAAAATCCTGGATATGCCTGTGTCGCAAATCCGTGTGGTTCCTATGGAAATCGGCGGCGGCTTTGGCGGCAAGATCAGCGTGTATCTCGAACCCGTGGCAGCACTGCTGTCGAAGAAGACAGGGCGCCCGGTCAAGATCGTCATGAGCAGGGCCGATTGCTTCGAAGGAACGGGGCCGACGTCCGGTTCCTACCTCAAGGTCAAGATCGGCGCGAAGAACGACGGCACAATCACCGCGGCCCAAGCATACATCGCCTTCGAGGCTGGGGCTTTTCCGGGCTCGCCGGTTGGCGCCGCTGGCGGGTGCGTGTTTGCCGCTTACGACATCGACAACGTCGTTATCGACGGCTACGACGTCGTCGTGAACAAGCCGAAAACAGCCGCGTACCGCGCTCCGGGCGCGCCCAACGCCGCCTTCGCAACGGAGCAGATCGTCGACGAACTCGCGATAAAGCTGGGTATGGACCCGATAGACCTCAGGCTCAAGAACGCGGCCAAAGAGGGTACCCGGCGCGCCGACGGGCCGGTCTTCCCTCGCATCGGGTGCGTCGAGGTACTAGAGGCCATGAAGAATCATCCTCACTACGATGCGCCGCTAGAAGGCCCCAACCGCGGGCGCGGGGTCAGCCTTGGTTTCTGGTTCAACATCGGTTTTGCGTCGAGCTGCAGCATCTCGGTGAACGACGACGGCACCATCAACCTCGTCGAGGGCTCTGTCGATATTGGAGGCACCAGAACGTCGATCGCGATGCAGGCGGCCGAGGTGCTGGGGATTGCCGCCGAGGAGGTCCGCCCGACCGTCGCCGACACGGACTCGATCGGATTCACGGCCCTCACGGCGGGCAGCCGCACCACCTTCGCAACGGGTTGGGCGGCCTACGAAGCCGCTCAGGACATCAAACGCCAGATGGTCGAACGCGCCGCCACGATTTGGGAGGTGGAAGTAGATTCTGTCGAGTTGGAGCAAGGGGAGTTCAAATCGAAAACCGACTCGGCGCTTCGCATGAGCTTCAAAGAATTGGCTGGCCAACTCAGCGGCACCGGGGGCCCCATCGTAGGCTGGGCCGCGGTCAACCCGAAGGGCGCCGGAGGCTCTTTTTCGGGGAACATCGTCGATATCGAGGTCGATCCCGAGACTGGGAAGGTGGAGGTGCTGCGCTTCACGTCATTCCAGGACGTTGGGAAGGCCATTCACCCCAGCTACGTCGAGGGCCAGATGCAGGGCGGCAGCGTCCAAGGAATCGGTTGGGCGCTGAACGAGGAGTACTGTATGGACGAGCAGGGTCAGATGGCCAACACGAGCCTGCTCGACTATCGAATGCCAACCAGCCTGGACCTTCCGATGATCGACACGTGTATCGTCGAGGTGGCCAACCCAGGGCATCCCTTCGGCGTTCGCGGCGTCGGCGAGGCCAACTTAATTCCGCCGTTGCCCGCCATCGCCAACGCGATTCACAGCGCGACGGGCCTGCGCATGGTAGACCTGCCTATGAATTCGGGTGCGATCATGCAGGCAAGCTGGAAACAGCAGAAGTAGCCAATGCCAACGGTCTACATACCGTCGCCAATGCAGAGCCTTTGCGGCGGCAAGCCGACAGTCGAGGTCGACGGCTCGACCGTTCGCCAGGTCGTCGAGGCGCTGGACCGGGCTTATCCGGGCATGGAGGCGCGCCTCGTCGAGAGCGGGCGGATAAGGTCAAACATCTCGGTCGCCATTGACGGCGAAGTGACGACGCTTGGCATGATCGAGTGGGTCGGCGAGAACAGCGAGGTCCACTTCCTTCCCGCTATCAGTGGCGGGCGTCACGAACGGCCAAGCGGAACAAAGCCCAGCGCGCATATTCTCGTGTCCCCTCAGAGGCGTTGACGAGGGGAGGGCGGGCATCTTGTCCGCCACGCGCCAAAAGCGAGATCTCGAAACGCCTTGCATGTCCACAGGCTCCACGATTTTCAGATGACCCGCGACCGGAACAGGAATCGCGCGTTCCACTCTTGTGTTCTTCGTGCCATCTTCCGGCGTAGCGGATCCGGAGGCGCCGCGGCGGGAGACATCCGGGTCAGCGTTCGGCCTACTTTTTCGTATGTGCCTGGGCGATGACGATCATGGTTTCCCCGAAGAGCAGGGGAGTGGAGAGCATGTGGCGCTGCGCGTCGCGGATGACAGCGGCGTGGTTTTCGCCGCGGGCGCCTCTGGGGAGGATGAGTTTCGTTGCCAGGTAGCTGACGGCGGCCCATGGGAAGTAGAGCCGGCTCGCGCTTTTGATTTGGTTGGTGGTGATGGTTTGAATTCGAAAGCCATTGGTGTGAAGCATGTAACGGGTTTGTGGGTAGGAGAGCATGGCGATGTGATGGCGGGGTTGGGGGTCGGTTTCGTCCAGGGGGTATTTGCATTTGTTGTGGAAGCCGGTGAGGAACCAGCGCCACCTCGAGCGAAGCGAGGAAATGTTGGGTGTCGTCAACAGAAGGAAGCCGCCTGGTCTTAGGACGCGGCGGCATTCGCGGAGGAAGTCGTAGGGGCGTTCGATGTGTTCGATGCCTTCGATGGACGCTACGGCGTCGAAGCTGGCATCAAGGAAGGGAAGTGGTTGATTCATGTCGGCCGCTTGGAAGGGGACTTGGGGGACGGCCGGGTGGGCCGCGATATCGGCGGCGGCGACCTCGTATCCACCTTCGAGCAACCGGCGCGTGAAGGAACCGGAGCCGCAGGGGATGTCCAGGACTTGGCCTTTGGGCATACGGGCGTGGAGCAGGCTGTAGGCTTTGTCGTGCGCGCTGGGGGATGCTGATTCTTTGGACTTCGGGCGATCGGTTTTTTCCGCTGAGTCTGAGTTCACTGTATACTTTCTTGTTTGTTGGGGGTGCTTCGGTCAACGCGTTTCTTCCTGGTGTTGCTGGAGGCTCGACCCTCCCCCAGCCCCTCCCTAAGGAGGGGGCATGTTCTGACTTGTTCTGAGTGGTTATGAATCTCAAGAAAATCTTCGTCTACTTTGCCGTGCCGTTTGGCGTTACGCTCGCGTTGACCGCCATGTATTTTTCTGGCGTGGAAACGCTTCAGCGTATCGTCAGCCCCCGCATTATATCCATGAACCCCAATGCCGGACGCGAATTCGGGCTGCTTGAAAATCTGCAGAATGTCATTTTGCTGGTCATGGTTGCCGCCGCGTTTATGGGGTCGTGCCGAAAGAAAGCCGCGGTCGAACGCTGGGGGTTTCGGTTGTTGGGTGCCTTTGTCGTTTTTGTTCTTCTCGAGGAGATCGATTATGGCCTACATTACTACGAATACCTAAAGGATATCTCGTGGAAGGAAACGCGAGGTACGTTCAATCTTCACAACGAAGGTAACACGACGCAGATTACTAAGGCGATCTTGGATGTGGGTATGGCGGTGTGGTTCGTACTTCTGCCGCTTGCGGCGCTCAAGGTGGACCATCCCGTTCTCCGCTATGCCGCGCCCGATCGCTATTCGATTCTTACCATGGTCGCCATGTTGGTGTTGCGGAGCATCGCCCATGAGCTGGGCGACAGAGGATTCGGCATGGGTGGCACGATTAACAAGAACCTGTCGGAATTTCGGGAACTGGTCATCTACTACCTCTTCATGCTGTACGTCTTCGAGATGGCTTTTCGACGTGTGTGGCCTTGGGCAAACGAAGAACAGCCGGACTGAGCCGGTTCCTTCCGGGGCGTGCGTTCGTCCACGCGTGGCGTTTGCGTCAGCGATCAGCGATGTGTCAAGATAGACCCTTCCATGCGTCGCGATTGCAGGACTCGGTTCCCCAGGGGGCTGAGGTGGAGTCCGGGTTCGTCTGGCGCGCGCGATACAGGGCCGCGCGAGTTGGTTTCGCTGGGTTGAACAACGACTTCGTGCGGGGAGCGACCAGACGGACTGACTCTGGATAGATTCGGGTAGGACGCCCGCCCGGGTGGCCTACGGGGACCGCCGCGGCGCCGGTGTGCTTTGGGGAACTGAGGAAAGAGCATGGCCCTTCATACCATAAGAAAAGGGTTGAACCTCCCCATCGAGGGGGGACCCGAACAGACGGTCTACGAGGGTGCGCCCGTCAGCCACGCCGGCGTTTTGGGCGAGGACTATGTTGGGCTCAAGCCGACCATACTCGCCGCCGTGGGGGACACGGTTCAGCGCGGCCAGCCGCTTTTTGAAGACAAGAAGAATCCGGGTGTGATCTGCACCGCGCCCGCCGCGGGCACAGTGGTCGCCATCAATCGCGGCGACAAGCGGGCATTTCTGTCGATGGTGATCAAGTTAAACGCCCGGGAACAACAGAACGAGCCAAACGAGTCGGATTTTTTTCCGTTCGAGAACTATGAAGAGAAGGATCCCGCGGGCCTGAGCGGCGGCGAGGTCCGCACGCTCTTGATTGAGTCGGGGCTTTGGACGGCGTTTCGCACCCGCCCCATGAGCAAGGTTCCCGCGGTGGACAGCGAGCCGGCCGCGATTTTTATTACGGCGATGGACTCGAATCCGCATGCGCCTTCGGTCGAGGCGATCTACGCGGGCAACGAAGGGGCTTTCGATTCGGGCCTCACCTGCATATCCAAGCTGCGGGAAGGCAAGATCTACCTCTGCCGCGAGCCGGGCTCGGCGGTGTCGGCGGATCCTCATTCAGGCGTACAGGTCGAGGAATTTTCCGGCGTTCATCCAGCGGGTACACCCGGTGTGCACATCCATATTCTTGAGGGCGTTCACCGCGAAAAGACGGTCTGGCATATTGGCATCCAAGATGTCATCGCTATCGGCCAGTTGTTCGCCACCGGGCGGTTGGAGCCGAAACGCATCGTGTCGTTGGCCGGGCCGGCCGTCGTGCAGCCCCGGCTGCTAAGTACGCGGATGGGGGCCGGCATCGACGCATTGACCGCGGGAGAAATCGACGCGGGCGAGAACCGGATCATTTCGGGGTCGGTCCTTTCCGGGCGCACAGCCAACGGCGAAGTAGTTGGATACCTCGGCCGTTACCACCAGCAAATCGCGGCCTTGGCGGAGGGCCGCGAGCGCGAATTCCTCGGTTGGCTATCGCCAGGCGCCGATAAATTCTCGACGACGAACAGCTTCCTTGCCCACTTCTCTCCATCGAAGTTGTTCAAGTTCACGACGGCAACCAACGGCTCCGAGCGCCCCATGGTGCCCATTGGGATGTACGAGCGCGTTATGCCGATGGATATTCTGCCCACATATCTCTTGCGGGCTTTGCTGGTGGGCGACCTGGAACTCGCGGAAAAATTGGGTTGCCTCGATTTGGACGAGGAAGACCTTGCGCTCTGCACTTTCGTCTGCCCCGGAAAGTATGACTACGCGCCGCATCTGCGGAATGTCCTCACCCAGATCGAACGGGAAGGCTAAATGCAATTCTTACGCGATCTTCAAAACAAGCAAGCGAAGCTCTTTGAGAAGGGCGCCCCGCTGGAAAGGTTCTCTGCTCTCTTCGAGGCGGGCGACACCATTCTTTTCACACCGGGTTACGTGACCAAAGGCGCGGCCCACGCGCGCGACGCACTCGACCTCAAGCGCATGATGATCACGGTAGTGGTCGCTCTAGTGCCGTGCATGTTAATGGCCATGTACAACACGGGCTACCAGGCTTTCGTCGCCATCGAAGGCGGCGCGTCGAGTTTGGATTGCTGGCAGACGAGGGTATTCGAAGCCGTCGACTACAGCTTTGACGTCGCAAGCCCCGCGGACTGCTTTGTGTACGGCGCGTTGTTTTACCTTCCGATTTACATTGTGACGTTGGCCGCGGGCGGCATCGCCGAAGCCGTGTTCGCTATCGTGCGGAAGCACGAAATTAGTGAAGGCTTTCTGGTGACGAGCGCCTTGCTGCCGCTGACCCTCGCGCCTACGGTGCCCTTGTGGCAGGTGGCCTTGGCGGTCACGTTCGGCGTGGTTATCGGCAAGGAAGTCTTTGGCGGCGTCGGTATGAACATCTGGAATCCGGCGCTTTTGTCACGTGCCTTCCTCTTCTTCGCCTACCCGGCGCAGATTTCGGGCGAAAAGGTTTGGATAGCCGCGCAGACGGGCTCCGACGGCTATTCGGGCGCGACGCTTCTCGCCACGGCCTTCTATGGCGCGGAGAAGGCTGGAGAAGCCGACGGGCCGGTTCTCACTGGATTACAGGCGCTCCGCGACAGTTCGTGGTCGTGGATGGACGCCTTTCTTGGTTTCGTTCCCGGTTCGATGGGCGAGACATCGGCGCTGTGTTGCCTATTCGGCGCGTTCGTCCTCATCTTCACGAAAATCGGATCGTGGCGCACGATGGCGGGGTGCCTGATCGGCAGCCTGTGCATGGTGGCGCTGCTGAATCTTATCGGTTCGGACACGAATCCTATCTTTGACGTGCCCTTCTACTGGCACTGGGTGCTGGGCGGATTCGCCTTTGCCGCCATTTTTATGGCTACCGACCCAGTGACCTCTCCGTATACCGACGGCGGCAAACTCCTGTACGGATTCTGTATCGGGCTGCTGGGCATCTTGATACGCGTCGTCAACCCGGCCTATCCCGAGGGTTGGATGCTGGCCATCCTGTTCATGAATTGCTTCGCGCCCTTCATCGACTATCGCGCCCAGCAAAAGAATATCAAGAGGAGGTTGGCCCGCCATGCAGCGTAACAGCCCAATATACACCGTCTTATTCTCCGCTATCGTCTGTGCGGTGTGTTCGCTATTCGTGGCTTCCTCCGCCACCTTCCTCAAAGATCGCCAAGTCCGCAACGCGCTGCTGGACAAGCAGACGAAAGTTCTCGTGCTGGCGGATCTCATGGAAGCAAACTCGAGCATAACGCCCGAGGAAGTCCAGGAGATATTCGAAGAACGGATCGAGACCCTTATCATCGATTTAGAAACGGGCAAAAAGGCCGCCGAAGGCGTCATCGAGGATCCCGCTGGGTACGACCAGTTGAAAGCGTCGAAAGATCCCTCCATGAGCAGGAACGCGGGTGACAATATCGCGGGACTCAAGAGGGTCCCGAATTATGCAAAGGCTTATCGGATCAACGGGGATGACGGCGCTCTTGAGTTGTTGGTCTTGCCGGTCGAGGGGAAGGGCCTGTGGTCTACCTTGTACGGATTCCTGGCGCTCCGGTCCGATTTTGACACCATCCATGGGATCACGTTCTATCAGCACGGCGAAACGCCGGGGCTTGGTGGAGAGGTGGATAATCCGAGGTGGCGCGTCAAGTGGGCGAACCGAAAGATTTACGACGAAGATGCCCTGCCGGCTATCCGCGTCGTTAAGGGGCCGGCCGGGTCGCCGGAAAATACGCCACATCAGGTGGATGGCCTGTCCGGCGCGACGATTACCAGTAACGGCGTGACGAACTTGGTGCAATATTGGATGGGCGACCAAGGTTTCGGGGGCTACTTGGCGGAACAGGCGAAACTTCGTTCCGATGGGAGCGTTTCGTAATGGCAGTCATGGGAAAAGAAGAACGAAAACTGCTGCTGGACCCCTTCTTCAATAACAACCCCATTGCCCTTCAGGTATTGGGAATTTGTTCGGCCCTGGCGGTGACGACACAGCTCAAGCCATCGTTGGTTATGGCTATAGCGCTCACCCTGGTCACCGGTTTCTCCAATCTCTTCGTGAGTTTCATTCGCAACTACATTCCAACGAGTGTCCGAATCATCGTCCAAATGACCATCATCGCCTCCCTGGTGATCATCGTGGATCAAGTGCTCAAAGCTTACGTGTATAACATCAGCACGACTATGTCCGTGTACGTCGGACTCATCATTACCAACTGCATCGTCATGGGCCGCGCCGAGGCCTTCGCCATGCAGAACGGCCCGGTCCGCAGTTTCCTCGACGGCATTGGAAACGGGCTGGGCTACAGCATGATTCTGATGGGTACCGCGTGCATCCGCGAGTTGCTTGGCTCAGGCAAGCTTTTTGGCTACTCCGTCTTGACGTTGAGTAGCGAAGGTGGCTGGTATGTGCAAAACGGGCTCATGCTCATTTCGCCTGGAGCATTTTTCATCGTCGGCTTCTTTATTTGGGGCCTCCGAGCGTGGAAGCCCGAACAGGTGGAGGAGGCCTAAGCCATGCAAGAACTAATTAGCATCCTCATCAAGGCGGTCTTCGTCGAGAACATGGCGCTCGCCTTCTTCCTGGGCATGTGCACCTTTATTGCCTGCTCCAAGAAAGTCGAGACGGCTATGGGCCTGGGACTTGCCGTGGTCTTCGTGCTGGGCATCACCGTTCCCATCAACAATTTCGTGTACACCTACTTGCTTAAGGAAGGGGCGCTCGCGTGGGTGCCCCGGTACGGCGACCGCTTGGCCCAGTTCGACCTGTCATTCCTGGGCCTCCTCAGCTACATCGGCAGTATCGCGGCCTCCGTCCAATTGCTCGAAATGTTCTTGGACAAGTATGCCCCCAAGCTCTACGTCTCGCTCGGAGTGTTCTTGCCACTGATCACGGTGAATTGCGCGATCCTTGGAGCCTCCCTATTCATGGTCGAGCGCGACTACAATTTCTTGGAAAGCACCTTCTTCGGCGTTGGCAGCGGAATCGGTTTCGCCATGGCCGTCATAGCGTTGGCCGCCATTCGCGAGAAGATGACCTACAGTAACGTCCCCCAGGGCCTTCGGGGCCTGGGCATTACCTTCATCGTAACCGGGCTCATGGCGATCGGATTTCTCTGCTTCGGCGGAATCCAGCTATAGGGCGCGCGTGGGCTCCGGCCCGGGCGCGAAGAAGTTAGGAGCATACAGACGTGGGAGCGCAAATCGGCCTCGGAATGGTCATGTTCACGGCCATCATTCTCGGCATGGTCGCCATTCTCGTCCTGGCGCGCAAGTGGCTCGTCAGTACAGGCGACGTCAACATCGTCATCAACGGCGACGAGGAAAATGCCGTGCAGGTGGAGGCCGGCGACACATTGCTCAGCGCGCTTTCCGCCCAGAAAATCTTCATCCCTTCGGCGTGCGGCGGCAAAGGAAGCTGCGGCGTGTGCAAAGTCGGCGTTCACGAGGGCGGCGGCGCCATGCTTCCCACCGAGTTCGGTTTCATCAATCGCGGCGAGGCGCGCGAAGGATGCCGCCTTTCCTGCCAGGTTAAGGTGAAGCAGGATCTCAAGATCGAAGTTCCCGCCGAGATCTTCAGCGTGCGCAAGTGGCAATGCAAAGTGCGCTCGAACCACAACGTGGCAACCTTCATCAAAGAACTGGTCCTTGAGTTACCCGAGGGAGAGTCGGTGCCCTTCCGTGCTGGCGGCTACATCCAGATCGAGTGCCCCCCTCATGTGGCGACCTACGCCGATTTCGATGTGGAAGAGGAGTACCGGGAGGATTGGGATAAGTTCAACATATGGAAATACACGTCGACCGTTACCAAAACGGTCACCCGCGCGTATTCGATGGCGAGCTATCCTGAGGAAGTGGGCCTCATCATGCTGAATGTCCGCGTGGCGACGCCTCCCCCCCGCGCCCCCGAAGGCACCCCGCCCGGCACCATGTCGTCCTATATTTTCAACTTGAAGCCAGGCGATGAAGTAACCATATCCGGTCCCTTCGGCGAATTCTTCGCGCGCGAAACCGACAACGAGATGGTCTTCATCGGCGGCGGCGCGGGCATGGCCCCCATGCGCTCGCACATCTTCGATCAGTTCAAACGGCTTGCCACCAAGAGGAAGGCATCCTTTTGGTACGGCGCGCGCAGTCTGCGCGAAGCCTTCTACATCGATCAATTCGACGCGATCGCGAGAGACAACGAGAACTTTGAGTGGCACCTCGCCCTTTCGGAGCCCCTCGAAGAAGACAATTGGACAGGGTACGTGGGATTCATCCACCAGGTACTATTGGATAACTACCTGAAGGAACATCCGAACCCCGAAGATTGCGAATACTACATGTGCGGTCCGCCGATGATGAACGACGCGGTCATCAATATGCTCCACGACCTCGGCGTGGAAGACGAAAACATCCTTCTCGACGATTTCGGAGGATAGGGGGGGCCAAGTGGCGTCGCAACCTAAGACGTTAACTCCAAAGAGTCTCGCCGTTATCGCGGCGGGACTCGTTCTTTTGGTGTATCTCTCCCTCAACCGCCTCAACGCCCCTCCGCCAGAGATCTCGCCATCGGTCCTCTGGGACGGGGAGACCATGGGTACGACCTACAGAGTAAAGGCCGTTCTCGGTGGATCGAGCTTCAACACGCCCTTAATCGATCGTCTGGGTAGCGCTGTGGGAGACACGCTCGATTCGGTGAATCGGAAGATGTCGACCTACGACCCTGATTCGGAGTTATCCGAATTCAATGGCTTCGACGCGGGCGCAGCCTTCGCCATCTCTGACGATACGGCTGCCGTCATCGCGTGCGCACTCGAGGTCGCCGAGGCCAGTGGCGGAGCCTTCGATATCACCGTCGGGCCGCTTGTCAACGCGTGGGGTTTCGGGCCGGGGGGGCGCCGCCAAGCTCCGAACGACGACAATCTGTCCGAGCTCCGGGCACGTGTTGGCTATCGAAAACTGCGCCTCGATGCTGAGGCCAGAACCATTCAGAAGCTGGAGAGCGAATTGAACTGCGACCTGTCTGCGCTGGCGAAAGGCTTCGCCGTGGACAAACTGGCTGAGGCCTTCGACGAACTCGGTGTGACGCGCTACCTCATCGAAGTGGGCGGAGAAGTCCGCGCACGGGGAACCAACAAGCGCGGCGAGCCCTGGTCCTTGGGAATCGAGAAGCCGTCGGACGCGCGGCGCCAGCTCCAGCGCGCCGTCCGCCTCCGCGACATGGCCATGGCCACATCGGGAGACTACAGGAATTTCTACGAGCAAGACGGCGTGCGTCTATCCCATACCATCGACCCCCGAACCGGCCGCCCCGTGGTGCACAGCCTCGCATCCGTCAGCGTTATCCACGATAACTGCATGTACGCGGACGCGTACGCGACAACGCTCATGGTGCTGGGGCCGGATGACGGGTTGGCGTGGGCGGAGAAGCAAGGCTTGGCAGCGTTGTTTCTCGTGCGCGCTGGAGGCGATTTCGAGGAACGCGCCACATCGAGATTTAGGGAAGAATACGGCGGCGATTAACCCGGCCCTCAAGGTGGTATAATAATCCCATGCTTCTTTTCCTCATAACCTTCGGGGCATTCGGTTTCGTCGTTTTGATCATGGCGGTGGGCGTCATCTTCAAGGGCCACTGTATTCGCGGTTCCTGCGGCGGAGAAGACATCATCGACGCGAACGGTGACCTTCTCAATTGCGACACGTGCCCCGCGCGCAAAGAACGCGAGCGGAGGATGAGGGCGGTGGTGGAGCGGCTTGCGGCCAATTCCGGCTCCGCGGGCGAGACCAACGCGTAACCTACCTTTCTCTCTTTGCGCCTCTGCGTCCTTACGTGAGATGACCGGACTACGCGTTCGGAGAGGGTTCGACGGCCGGAGCCGTTTCGCCGTGGCCAGGCAGGGGCCTTTCCGTGTATTCCATTTCACAGCAGCCCCGGCAGACTTCATAGGCGGCGCCGCGCCGGTTCCGCCGGAACGCTCTCGCTTGAGAATTGTTCCACAACTCCTTGAGACTGGACTCGCGCACGTTTCCGATGTTGTTGATGAAGCAGGGGTACGCGCCTCCCTTCGCGCCGACGTAAAGGTTCGTCCAGATGGAGCGGCACGCCATGTGCTCCAGGTCGTAGCCGCCGTCATAATGGTCCAGCACCATTTCATAAGGCATGCGCGGCAAGCGCACCTCGATCCCGAGCGCGTGGGCTTCCTTCAGCGTAGCCTGGAGCGCCGCGTCGAGCCGCACTCGATCGATGGTCGGAATGCGATTGTTCTCCGGACCGAATGAAGCCGGATCCGCGTATCCAAGATTGGGATTGTCCGGCGCGCGCATTTCCGTCAACAGATTGAGGACTTTCACGCCGGCCTCAGCCGCGAGATGAGGTATTTCAGGAAGAACATCGAGATTGTCTTCAAGGACTACCGTATTGATGTGGAGAAGGGGCGCGGTCTTCTCCATTTCCTCACGCCACCGAACGATATTATTGATCCCCTCGATGCTGCGTCTGTAAGCGCCCTCTTGTGCCCGGATCTCGTTGTGGAGTTCTTCCGTGCCGTCGATCGAGACGCCGACGAAGTTGAGGCCTATACCGCCGAACCGCTTGGGCGCGAGGCCGACGCAGAATTCCGCCTTGTCGTCAGTAAGCATGACCGCGTTCGAAATGAAATGGACGCGGCGTTTCGAGCAGGCCCGCTCAAGAATCTCATGGAAATCCTTGCGCACCCACACCTCGCCTCCGGTAAAGGTGACCAGGCTCATGGGCCCTGTTTGATCGATGACGCTTAGCCATTCTTCGGTCGTCAGCTCGCCGTCGCGCTGTTCGGGCACGGGGACGTTCTGAAGGAAATCGATGTATTGGCACATCTTGCAGCGCAAGTTGCAGCGCCGCGTGATTTCGAAGAAGTAGTGCCACGGAGGAAAGGCCCGCGCTTGTTTCGAAAGGTGGTACGGAACGCCGCTATGGAGGCGGTTTACGAACTGATACAGCCACGTGATCGTTCCCTGGGCCGTAGTGCCCGCATAATCCATAGCGCGTCCTTCGAGGGTGGTAGTATCTTCGGCCAACGCCCCATTTTACGCCATACCGCCCAGCGAAGAAAGAACGAAGCGCCGCCGCCCGTACAGTAAAGGCCGTGCGGCAAGCGCATATTCCCTCGCGACGAAGGCCATCGGCAGAAGTCGAAAACTGCCCCTAATCTCATTGCGAGTCTGAACCCGCTACGCGGGAAATTGGGCGAAGAACGCGGGGGTGGGGTGGCATGGGCTTCCAGCCCATGGATCACGGGCAGAATGCCGTGCCACCAGCCAGATTCTAGATTCGATAAAGCATTCAAGAATAAGGCCTTTGGGGGAAGCCGTGAAAATGCGTCCTTAACCCGGTTTTCGTAGCGAGACGGTGGAGAAGGCTGCTATGTCAAGACTTATTCGAAGCCTTTCGGGCGACCTCGGTGTCGTTTGTTGGGAGGCCCGCGGGCCATCCCCGGAACCATATCCCGCTAACGGACATGCTCGGCTCCCGGTAATCGGCCAGCAGCACAAAATCGCGGTACTTCTTTTCGGTTACCAGAGTTGCCGAGTAGTCCGTGAAGCCCCCGTGGGACTTCAGTATCCCATCCTCAATAGACCAAGTTTCGTGTGCCAGAGGCGACAACTGCCAGCCGGTGAAGTCCTTTCCGTTAAACAGCGCCGAAAAACCCTCCAGCGGCACGTTCAACGCTTCCTCCGCCGGGGCCGATCCGGGCAACAGCAGCAGCAAAGCGGCAGCGAGAGAAACAAACGCGACAGATGGGAACGCCATCATTCCCTTCCTATAAGCTGCCCCCTTGGTCGTCATATTGAGACGTCCCTTTAGCGTGGGTTGACCAGCCGGCAGAACATCGATGCCGGCCGGCTGGCGCGCCCGTCTACAGTTCCCAACCTTTGCGGTTCTGGCGCTGGATGAGCAGATTCGCCTCCGGCGAATTCGTCACTCTCAAGTTGGACGAATCCCACTCGAGCTTCTTGCCGACGCGATAGGCGACCGTTCCCAGCAGCACCATCTCGGTCAGCGGTCCGGACTGGTCGAAACTGTTGAGGGGCTCGTTTCCTTCGTAGGTACGCATGGCCGGATCGTCTGACTTGCACGCCGCGATCCACCCCTGGTGGCCACCGGCGCCGGTGATGGTCGACTCAGGATATTGAAGATCGGCGAATTTCTCCTTCGGATGAATCGAGTGCGTATGGTAGGTAGCCTCGATCATCCCTTCGGAGCCGACGAACACGATGCCATGTTCCGCGTCGGGACGATTAACTTCTTCGGGCAGATCGGGCCGCACGTTACCGTCGTACCAAGTGACGTCCACCGGCGGCATGTCCCCTCGTGCGCCGAAACTCCACTTGCTCACCATCCAACTGGGGGCCGTCTCCAAACCCACGGGGGGGCCGTCCGCCTCGATCGTCAGCGGGGCCTCCAAGTGCAGCGCCCAGAACGGCAGGTCGAGGAAGTGGCAGCCCATATCGCCAAGCCTTCCGCCGCCGAAATCCCACCAACCACGCCAGCTGCGCGGGAGGTAGGCGGTGTGGTAGGGGCGAACGGCGGCCGGGCCCAGCCAAAGATTCCACTTCAGCGTCTTCGGAACGGGAGGCGTTTCTGTCGGACGCACACCCCCGCGATAGGGGGGGCGGTCGCGTTGGGGCTGCTTTCTCGGCAGAGGTTCCCATTCGTTATCGCAAAAAACATGGACCTCACGGACCTCTCCTATGACCCCGGCCCGGATTAGCTCGACAACACGGCGGTAGTTGCGGCCGCCATGTCCGCCCGATCCCATTTGCGTGGCCAGCCCAGTCTCCTTGGCCAGTTCTCTTGCTACACGGATTTCGTGGACGTTGTGGCCCAACGGCTTCTCGGAAAAAACATGCTTGCCCATCTTCATGGCCATCACGCAGACGGGGACATGCACATGGTTGGGCGTGGTCACCGCGACCGCATCGATGTGCTTGTGTTCCTTATCGAGCATCCTGCGGTAATCTTTGTATTTTTTTGCCTTGGGAAACATATCGAAGGCATTGGCCGCCCGCACCGAGTCTACGTCACAAAGGAAGGCAATATTTTCGCTCCTAACACTTCTGACCGTGCCGAACCCCATGCCTCCCACGCCGACACAGGCAATGTTGAGCTTGTCGCTCGGCGGCGTCTTGCCCGAGGCGGCCAGCACATGCCGCGGAACAATCGTAAACGCCGCAGCGGCTCCCGCCGCGCCAATAAACCCACGTCTTGTAATTTTCGATTGGTTGTTTTTCTTCATATCCGCCTTCCTTTCTATTTATTTCGACAACTCCCAGATGCACCGATAAAAGTGTAACCGAGACCCAGACCCGCAATCATCAGGTCTTGAATCAGACGAAATCTCTCTATACGAGGCCACAACCATTCAACAGCTCACTCAAATGCAGTGAGTTGCGCCCACTAGCCATATTTTCCCATGTTACGCCTGTTGCCCAAAATGTGCAAATCACAATTGACAGACCTAGACGGCGGAGCAAAAGTGCGGATGCAGGGCCTAAATAGGAGCCGTTTAGCCATTTCCATTTGGGTCTGGCCTGCCGAGGGCCGTGTCCCGCGATTAGCTCATCCGCTCCTTTTCCTGCTTCTTCGTCCTCGCGCGCGAGGCATCGAGGTCCAGGCCGCCGCCTGAACGACCGACGCGCCCCAGGGCGTTAAGTTGACGGTGATAGGCGAAGGTGGCTCCTCTGCCCAGTATCTCCGCGTGGGTGTTCAAGGCCTCCTTCTGAATCGCGATTCCGTCCGGTTCGCCCTCGGCCAGCCCTTGCGCCATCGTCCACACCTCTTCCTCGAGCTTGTCCCCGGGCACCGCCCTATTGATAAGCCCGATGCGTTCCGCCTCATGGCCATCGATAATCCGCTGGGTCATGAGCATTTCCTTCGCTTTCCGCATCCCAAGGTAGGTTACCCACAGGGGCATGCTGTCAACCCCGCCCCGGCCGACGGGCTGTCCCATACGAACATCCTCGGCGGCGATGGCGAAGTCGCACAACATCTCCAGATAGCATCCCGCCGCGAGGCAGTAGCCATGCACCTGAGCGATAACCGGCTTGGGTATGTTCATGATTCTCAGGTAGCGTTCGCTGATGTTCCTCAACGTGCTCAGGGCGTTGCTGGTAGTCCACTTCTCTTGTCCGATTGGCCCGCTGATGTAGTAGCTGCCTTTGAGGTCCCACCCCGCGCAGAACGACCTCCCGGCGCCGCAAAGAATGACGACCCTGACTTCCGGGTCATTCTCGGCTTCCGCAAAGGCGGCAAGCAGGTCGTCCCATAGGGCATGATTCAGGGCGTTCATCTTGTCGCCGCGGTTCATGGTAATCCTGGCGATATTTTCTTTGACTTCGTAGATGACTGTTTCCGTTTCCATAGCGCTCTCCCTCCCTCTTTCAGGTGACGTGGCTTAACCGAGTTGAGTGTTCCAGATAATGCCGCAAGAGAGCGCCTATCCGCAAACCCGCTACCTGTGAGCCGAATCGAGCGGCCAACCCCCCTTCCCAACCTCGCACGGTTATTTCGCCAGTGTTCGTACGGGGCGGCCGGCGCCGTTTCTCGCCGGATAGGCCGCGGTCAGGGGACGTAGCGAAGAAGAATGTAGACGGTGGAGATCGCCAGGGTCATGAGCATGACCGGCAGGCCGTAGGCCATAAAGCGGAAGAACGTGATGTCGCGGTTGTTGTTCTTGGCAATCTGGACGACAACGACGTTGGCCGCGGTGCCGAACATGGTCCCGTTGCCGCCGAGGCAAGCGCCCAGCGCCAGAGACCACCACAGAGCCATGCTGACCACTTCCGTATCGATCGAGGCATGTTCGGCGATGACGGGAACGATGCTGTGAACTACAGGGATGAGGGTGGTTACCAGGGGTACGGCGCCGATGAGGGCGGCGGCGATGGCTCCAAACCAAAGGAGAATCAGGGCTGTCAGCGCCAGATCGTTTCCTGTCACGGAAAGCGCCAGGTCGGCCAGCTCGTCGAGCACACCGGTGGCCCGCAGGCCTTCAACCATGATAAAGAGTCCGACGAAGAAGAAGAGCGTGGGCCATTCGACCGTTTTGAACACCTCTTCGGGATCCGCCCTGGTGAGAAGCAAGATGGCGGCCGCCCCTGCCAACGCCACCGTGGCCGGCTGAAGGTGAACCACGTCATGCACTAAGAAGAGTGTGAACACCGCGCACAGTACGCAGCCCGTCTTCAACAAGAGCTTCCGATCGTGGATGGCGCGGGAGGCATTCATTTCCATGACCCGCGCGCGCACATCCGAAGGGACATGGGCCTGTCCACGAATGAGGAGGATAGCCACGAGAAGCAGGGTGGCCAGACAAACGACCACGATTGGGCCGAGATTCAACAGGAAGTCGTTGAAGCTCAGACCCGCCGCGCTGCCGATGATAATGTTGGGCGGGTCACCGATAAGCGTGGCGGTTCCGCCGATGTTCGAGGCCAAGGCCTCCAGGATGAGATAGGGGATGGGCGAGACTTCGAGTTGTTCGGCGATGAGAAAGGTAACAGGCGCGATAAGCAACACCGTGGTGACGTTGTCAACCAGTGCCGACAGCACCGCGGTGACCGTGCAAAGAAGCAGGAGGAGCGGGATGGGGCGTCCCTTGGCTATCTGGGCCAGACGGATGGCGACGAAGCCGAAGAAGCCGCTTTCGGCGAGGAAATGAACGATGATCATCATGCCCGTAAGCAATAAGACAACGCCCAGATCGACGGCCGCGAAAGCCTCCTCTTCGCCAATAACCCCGAGCAACAACATCGCGCTGCCCCCGAGAAGGGCGGCCACGGTCTTGTGCACCTTCCCGCTCAGCATGACGGCGTAAGTAACGATGAAGACACCCACCGCGATGGCCATATGTGAATCCATTAGGCGCGTAGAATCCTTGATAGCACATCGGCCCTGTCGATGACGCCGACGTAACGGCCGTCTTCCTGAACATAGGCAAAACGCTGGTTCTCTTGTTTCATTCTGAACGCCACCTGAATCATAGGGGCGTCGGCGTCGACAATCAGCGGAATACGATCCTGGATATCCTTGACCGTAGCGGTCGTCTCGCGTTTGAAAAACTCCTCGAAAGGGCTGTATTCATCAAGAAACGCAATGTCGGGAAGGCCGGACATGTAGTCCGGAAACCCGGCCGCAAGGATCTCCTCGGACGTGACGGCCCCAACGATATCGCCACCGGGACCACAGACAGGCGCCTTGTGTACACCATGCTCGAAGAACTGGTCCAGCAATTCGCGCAAGGGCATTTCTTCACGGGCGATGACCGGTGTTTTCTGCATGAGGTCGCGCGCGAAAAGCCCTTTCTTCACCCGAAGGCCGGCCTCCTCGATGCGCTTCCATATAGCGTCGCTCGTGCCGGCTTCCCGCAACAAGGCCAGTAGCTCAGAGTCGGCGGCAAGGCCCACCAACGTAGCCAGCGTCTGAAGCATCACGATGTTCTTCTTGTCGTTAGAAAGGATCAAGAACACGAGATCGATAGGCTGTCCGTCGCTGCCCTTGTCTTCGAGTGGCGCGGACGCCACGCCTAACAGGAGATGAAAATCGTCGAGACTCGATACGCGGGCGTGGGGTATTGCAACACCGTTGGCGATAGCCGTACTGCCCTGCGCTTCGCGTTCCAGTATCGCGGAATGGATTTCCGGGATGGGCACCGAGGGGTGAAAGCCGGCGCCGCGTTCGAGGATCTCCAGAACGGCGTCCGCGAGAGTGCGTGCCTGCAATTCCGGAACGATCTTGGACTGTAGGAGTAGATTAGATAGTTTCACAGATCTTCTCCTTAGCCATAATCCCCATTGTTAGTTTCGACGCCAGTTGTCCGGCCCCGGCATGGTCATGGTCCGAATCCGCGCGGTCAGTGGACGCGGCCAGAGCCCGCCGCCCCCGATGTGTGGCGGATGGAATGCTTGCACGTTTGGAATCTCGATCAACACACCAGGCGGTGCGTATCCTGCGCGGCGTCGCGTCAGCCGCGGCTCAGCATTCCCTGGATCCCGGATGGCGTGACTATTCTAAGCGTATCGACAAGCTCCGTCAACTCTTGACTCGCCGGGCTAGGATCGCGATTTCGGTCGCTGTCGGGTTACGCGTGAGGTGCAATCGAAGAAGACACTCAAGCGTTTCTGTGGAGCAGGCGTCTGGGGGCTTCGGTAGGCATGCTTTGGCAAAGGCGATCGGTGTCTTGGCGCGGGGCGAAGTCCGTTCGATGGTCGCGACAAGGCGAGTAGAACATTGACTCGAAACAGCGGAGTCTCGGAGACCGATTCCAGATTTCCCACCTGAAAGGACCTCTCCCGGTGATGGACGGCGGCCGCTCGAAGTGAGTGATGGTTTTCCTATCTCGCTGGCTGAATCATAGGCACTGGCCTTTCATTCTCGGCGCATTCGCTGTCCTCCTTACACTTCCGTTCTTGCGGGGCGGGTTCATTTATCGATGACTACTTTCATCGCGCAGCGTTTCTCGGGTTGCCCGACTTCGAGAATCTCGGTTCGCTTGACATGTTCTCGTTCGCCAGCGGCGACCCCGATACGCTCCGCGACGGCCGCCTTCGAGGGTGGCCCTGGTGGACGCCCAACGATTTCAAGGTCTCCTTTTGGCGCCCCGTCACTGCGCTCACTCATGGCCTGGATTATGTCCTGTGGCCCAACGTGGCCTGATTGATGCATCTGCACAGCGTACTGTGGTACGCGGCCGTCGTGGCCTCCGTTACGGTTCTGTTCCGAAAGATCTCGGGCCTTCGTCTACGTGGCAAGCCACACCCACGCCATGCCCGTCCTTTGGGTAGCCAACCGTAATACCTTGCCCAGCGCCTTCTTTGGCATTGCGACGCTAATCCTGCACCATCGATGGCGACAGGAGGGAAGACGGGACGCGGCGGTGCTGGGGCCGCTTGCCCTCTTGCTCGGACTTCTCTCGAACGAGGGCGCCGTAGCGGCCTGTGCCTACCTATTCGCGTACGCCCTCTTCATCGACAAGGGAACGCCAAGAAGACGGGCGTTGAGCCTTGCCCCGTATGTCGTCACCGTCGTCGCCTGGCGAATCTACTATCAGCTTCAGGGATACGGCGCATGGGCCTCGGAGGCCTACATCGATCCTCTAGCGTCACCGTTGAAATTCATCGAGGCCGTGGCGCTTCGAGAGCCCCTCTACTTTCTTAGCCAGTGGCTGTTTCCGCCGGCGGATATGTCGCCTCTGGTTTCCTCCTCCGTCATGGCGCTATGGTGGCTCTTCGCCATGGGCTTTGCCGCCGTCTTCTTCACGATCCTGTTCCCGTTGCTCAAGCGCGACGCAACCGCGCGCTTCTGGTGCGCCGGCATGGTGCTATCGCTCATCCCCAGCTGCGCCACGTTCCCCGCCGATCGGATGCTTCTGTATTCTGGGATAGGCGGAGCCGCCCTTCTCTCGCAGTTCCTGGTCGCTCTGTATGCCGGACACCTTCTCCCGCCCAAGGCGCGAATCCGAAGAATCATCGCCTATGCCCTATTCCTCCTGTTCATCGTAGTGCACATCGTATTGGCCCCGGCCGGACTTCCCATACGCATTGCTGGGACCACCCAGGTACTCAACAATACGATCACGGAGCCAATCAGGGCGTTGGCCGAAAAGGAAGAGCTGTCGGGCAAACTCGTCGTCGTCGTCAACAATACCCTCTTGACGGGCGCTTACTTTTCCGCCATGCGCGCCGTGTCGGGCCTCGATCCCGCCGAACAAGTGCTAGTCCTAGGCCCCGTCTTCAGCATCGCCGATACCCTAAAGCTCAGCCGAGAATCGGCGAACACCCTAGTCCTCGAGATCGAAGGCGGGTACGAATGGCTTCTATGCCGGGACAGCGCACACCCCTTCGCGGTAGGCGACGAGGTAGATTTGAACCGAGTGACCGTCGAAATCCGGCAAATAACCGACGACGGACGACCCACAGAAGTAGCCTTTCGCTTCGACACCCCCCTCGAAGACGACTCCATCGCGTGGTTCGCCTACGCTCTCAGCGCCAGCGGCCCAACCAGCGCGCTCGAACCCTTCGAGCCGCCGCCTGTCGGGATGACAAGCAAGATCTAGAAGGATATTCAATCGCCCCGGCACTGTTCGACATTCCTCTCGCCGCGCGGGAATCACCGCGTCTCCTTCGGAGAGGTTCGTATGGAGAAACGCTCAACCGGGGGGATGTTGCGCTCCGTACGCGTCCGCTCTTGCTCAGTGGCTAGCCCGGATATCTCACCGGTATTCGTAGCGAGACGGTGGAGAAGGTTGGTATGACGAGACTTGTTCGAAGGCTTTCGGCCGACAGCTCTCGTGGCGGTTAGCGGCTGAACACTTGAATCTTCGTGACCGGCTGAGGATACTGGCGCAAAGTGCGCTCTGTTCCTGCGCCGCTGCCGACGGCAGCTTGCGACGAGGTCACGGCATCGCGCCGTGCGATGCGATGAGAAGAGGAAAAGGGAGGTTTCTATGTTCAATAAATTGCGAGTAGTGCACATTGTGGTCAATAGCATTGAGGAAGCCACCAAGGATTATTCGGAGAGTTTCGGGCTTGAGGTGAAGAGTACAGCCGAAAATCCCGACGGAGGGTATCGGGCCGCCGTGATGCCGATGGGCGATGGCGCCGTGCTTGAGTTCGTCGAACCGACGGATAAGGACGCCGGGCCGCTGGCGAAGTTCTTGAAGGATCGGGGCGAAGGCATCTACATGATGGGCTGGGAGGTCGACAGTGTCGACGACGCAGTCAAGGGCCTGCAGGAGAAGGGCACTCGGCTCATTAATGCCGACTTGGCTGCTGGCTCCAACGCATTTATCCATCCCAAGTCTGCCCATGGAGTTCTCGTCGAACTGGTTGAAAAGCAGTAAGCGCTGCGCGAGAGGAGCGCGGACAGGGGGGCGGGCCTTCCGTCCGCGGCAAATGGCTAGGCAAAATGTCTGCCACACGAATAGAATCTCCAGTGCGCTTGTTAGCTGAGTTGTACGGGGCCGGCTGGCGCCCCCGACATTCACCGGATTGCCACAGGGAGAAGACCATGACTAAGATATCGTTCTTGCTCGGAGCGTCTGTCGGCGTGATTGGAGCGGTGGCCTTTATGGCGGCCCATCATATGGGGCTGTTGAGCGCGGAGCGGGTTAGCGCGGCCCACCAAACTACCGCGGCGATTGCGGTCATTACGGGCACCCAAGGCAACGATATTACAGGCGCTGTAAAGTTCCAGGAAGTCAACGGTGGCGTACGCATCCAAGCGCATGTCAATGGTCTTGCGCCTGGAAAGCACGGATTCCACATTCACGAGTTGGGTGACATCTCGGGGGCGGACGGCACATCGACCGGCGGCCACTTCAACCCCGAAGGCGCGGTTCATGCCGGTCCCGATTCGGATAAACGGCATGCGGGCGACATGGGCAACTTGGAGGCGAACGCATCCGGCCAAGGCATGAAGACGTATGTCGACAAACAAGTGAAATTGAGCGGCCCCAATAACGTAATTGGCCGGGCAATCACCATCCACGCGGGCGAGGACGACATGACAAGTCAGCCAACGGGCTCGGCCGGCGGACGTGTGGCGGTCGGTGTCATCGGAATCGCCAAAGGCGAAGCCTCGGGCTCATCCTCGCCCTCATCGGGCTAGGATGTGTACTTGCCGAACAGATCATCGAGGTCGGAGGCATTGCCGTGGGCGTCTACATAGGCGGATTCGTCTGCATCGCCCTGGGTGTTCTCATTGGACTCGTGGGCATACTCTTCAAATCCTTGCGGAAGAACAAGCTTGGAGAGATGCCCGGCCCGTAACGTGAGTACAATCCACGACTCTCGTGGCGCAAGAGGCGCCAAAACGCCAAAACCCTCTCGCGTGATTATATAGTTTCCTTCGCTTTCCTTGAACATACACGCCGAATTGTCGTAGAATTTCTTCAGTTCCGCGGGGCGGTATTGGGGCCGCTACCGGCTGATAGGCCTCCCACTATTTTGGTGAGTTTTCGTGGGGTTCCGTGAGAACGTGGGTCCCGAATACGTTATTTCACTGGGTAGCGGCAATACGCGGCGCCGCCTTGAGCCATCACCTGGAAGAACTCACAGACAAGGAAGACACTATGATGAAGTGGACACAAACGAAAGTTCTGAACCGGATGCGGTTGACCATGCCCTGCATTCTCTTAACCGCGGCCGTCGCATTAGGCGGATTAGGCGGATGCGCGCCCTCCGATGACCCGGGCGACGGTGGGGGAGCGGAAGGCGGGAATGATGCCGCCGCGCCAAAATCCAGCGACAGCGCGGCGCCGCCGGAAACCGCTCTGGCCGGCGTCACGGGGAAAATCAGCTTCCAAGGCACACCGCCCGAGCGCGTTGAGCTTCCGATGGACGAAGAGTGCGAGGCGCACGTGAAGGGCGAACCCACTCTGAGTGACGATCTTGTCGTCGGCGAACAGGGCGGACTCCGGTGGTCCTTCGTCTACATTTCAAATCCCCCCGAAGGCGATTACGCCGTACCCGAAGAGCCCGTCGTACTGGACCAGGTCGGCTGCAGATATACACCGCATCTTATAGGATTGCAGGCCGGCCAGCGTCTGCTCGCTAAGAACAGCGATCCATTCACGCACAACGTGCGCACCTACGCTCGGATTAACCGTGCCGTTAACATGACCACGCTTCAGGATGCCGAGTCGAGATTATCGTCCGTTAAGTCGACTGCAAAAGTAGAGAAAGAGGTCCGGATTAAGTGCGATATCCATCCCTGGATGCAGTCCTTTATGTTCATACTCGACCATCCCTTCTACGCCGTCACTGATGAAGGTGGCAACTTCCAGATAGAGGGCCTCCCCGATGGAAGTTACGATCTGACGGTATGGCATGAAATGTTTGACGAGCAAATCGTGCCTATTACGGTGGAAAACGGCTCGGCTTCAGTTGAGACCTCCTTCAAAAGCCAGGATCTTTAAGCAACCGTCAGACGGCACACAAGCAAACAGCATCCGCCCCGCGCCTGATGGATTCTTGGGCGTGGGGCGGTTCCTCTGCCAGCCACGGATGCCACCCTGAGCAGCGCATCCGCAACCACAATTAGCCCGGATATCTCACCGGTTTTCGTAGCGAGACGGTGGAGAAGGTTGCTATGGCGCGACTTGTTCGAAGGCTTTGGGACGACAGCGTGGCGGGTCACGTCGAGGCCGAAAGGCGAGAAGAGTCCCGTCAGAGCGGCCTTATCCGCCGTCGCAGTAGAAAAGCGGTGAGATTCCCGGGCTAGAAGAAGGCTCCGCCGACGCGGCAATCTCTTCAAGCCGATACGTTTTCGAGAACGGGATTGTCACGGCCACTAGAAATTCGCCGTAATGGCAGACGTTGACCTGAGGAGGGTATATGGAGAGCCGATCATGAGCACGATTTCAGCCGAATCCGCTTCCGCCCAAGCGATCCTTGACGAACATAGCGAGTACCTGTTCCCCTCCGTCAAACCGTTATACGAGAAGCCAGTCGTAATAAAGTCGGCGCAGGGCGTTTGGGTTGCCGATCCTGACGGCCGCGAGTATCTGGATCTGTTTGCCGGTGTGCTGACGACCTCGTTGGGCCACTGCCATCCCACCGTTGTCGCGCGCGTTCAGGAGCAAATCGCCACGCTGGGGCACACGTCCACCTTGTACGTGACCGAAGAACAAGCGAAGGCCGCGCGGCGCTTGAGCGAATTGGCGCCTGGCAACTTGCGGAAAACCTTCTTCACCAGCAGTGGGACGGAAGCCGTCGAGACCGCGATCATGTTGGCGCGAGTCTACACGGGACGTCATGAAATCGTAGCGCTGCGCCATGGCTATTCTGGCCGCACGGCGCTGGCTAACGCTTTGACCGCGCACGCGCCCTGGCGACCGGTGCCCTCGTCGTCATCCGGCATCGTCCACGCCGTATCCCCCTACATCTACCGTTCGCCGTTGGACGCGGGGGCTTCCGCGCAAGAACATGAAGACTTCTTCATCCGCGACCTCGAAGAAACCATCGACACGATGACCGACGGCAAACCCGCCGCCTTCTTCGCCGAGACTGTCCAGGGTGTGGGAGGGTATATCGTCCCGCCGGAAGGCTACTTCCGGCGCGCGGCCGCGTTGATTCGCGAACGGGGTGGCCTCTTCATATGCGACGAGGTGCAGGCTGGGTTTGGGCGCTTGGGCGGCAAGTGGTTCGGTATCGAGCACTGGGGCGTGGAACCGGACATCATGGTCATGGCCAAAGGAATCGCGAATGGATTCCCCGTAGGCGCAACCATCGCCCAGCCTGAAATCGCCGACGCGTGGACCGTGAAAACTTTCGCAACTTTCGGCGGCAATCCGATCTGCATGGCGGCCGCGGACGCGACGATGCAAGTCATGGCAGAAGAAGACACGCCCGCCAACAGTCAAGCCCGAGGCGATCAGGTGCGGAAGCGCCTGGACGAGTTGCAGACCCGCCATTCCTGGATAGGCGACGCGCGCGGGATGGGCCTCATGCAGGCGATCGAGTTGGTCGAGGATCGAGACTCGAAGACGCCATCCCCACAGAAAGCGAAACAACTCCTCGAAGCCGCGCGCGACGAAGGGCTTCTGCTCGGCCAGGGCGGACTCCATGGACACATCATTCGGATCGGCCCATCCATGCTCATCACAGCCGAAGAAGTCGAAGAGGCCCTATCGCGCCTCGCGAAGGTCTGCGCCCGGGTCGATAGCGCGGACGCAGCCAACTGAGATATTAGGAGTCAGTAGACACCAGCAGAGAGCAACATCCCCCTTGATCCCCCCTTGAAGACGCTACCGGCAAAAGTCTCCCAACTTGTCATTGCGAGATAGTGTGGTCAAAAGCCAACCCCTCAGAGGGTGTTTTTCGCAAGTTTATGCGCATTTTCCCCACAGCCTTGCAAGGCGGGGTCGTAGGGAATTCCACTAATGAGAATCGCCCTCATGAGGACCAGTATTTTTCGCATGAGCGCACCGAGGCTTTCCATGGATTTTCGCCGTTGCCCTTGAGGCGGTCATATTAGAGCGTTTTAATTTATCATACCTACGGTGGTATAGTGTGG
>PVBE012497532.1_pt1 | contig 26995 bp, 24 predicted proteins | sample 1631181 | NCBI WGS metagenome assembly PVBE01 (sample SAMN08397723, study PRJNA350692) | Marine metagenome, whole genome shotgun sequencing project. | isolation source: water | place: Pacific Ocean | collected 2012-04
CGCCGCCCTTTTCCAGCGGTGCCACCAGCTTCATCAGCATCACGTGCAGGCCGCCGGGCCGGAAGACCACAGGGGCGCCGGGCGGCACCTCGACGGCTTTGATTCGCCTCATGCGCATGACGCCCTCTTTCGAAACGTGGATGTGGAACTGGGCCTTGGCCGCGGCCGGGGTTTCCACCGCCACCAGGCGGTCGGCTTTGCTCCCGAGATTATGCACGGTTATGTAGGCGGCGCCGTTCCGCGCCATCTTGCCGGCCGAGGCCCGGGCCCAGGCGTGCCCCACCATGATCTCGCCGGCCTGCCATTCGGCGGCCAGGGCCGAGGGCGTGATGGCGGCGAGAAGCAACAGGGCATAGACGGCTCGAAACATCGAAATTCTCCTTGGGGCAGTCGGCCCCCCTTGAATTACCCCCGATGGTGAACATATTGTCCGCCAAACCGGCAAAACCAACAGTTCATTTCGCGAGGGCTTGTCCGCCATGGTTCAGGAGACACGCAGTTTCGAGGCCGAAGTCACCAAGCTTCTGCACATCGTCGCCAATTCGCTCTACAGCGACAAGGAAACCTTCCTGCGCGAGTTGATCTCGAATTCCTCCGACGCCTGCGACCGGCTGCGCTATGCCGCCATCACCGATCCCGATCTGTCGGCCGACGACCCCGACCTGCGCATCACCATCAACGTCGACAAGAAAGCCCGCAAGGTCACGGTGTCGGACAACGGCATCGGCATGAACCACGACGAATTGATCGACAACCTGGGCACCATCGCGCGCTCGGGCACCTCGGCCTTCATGAACCACCTGAGCGGCGACGACAACAAGGACGTGGCCCTGATCGGCCAGTTCGGCGTCGGCTTCTATTCCTCGTTCACCGTTTCCGACCACGTCGAGGTGATCAGCCGCAAGGCCGGCGAGGACCAGGCCTGGCGCTGGTCCTCGGACGGCCAGGGCAGCTACGAGGTGACCGAGGCCGACCGTGCCGGCCGCGGCACCGACGTGGTGCTGACCATCCGTAAGGCGGAGAAGGATTTCGTCGAGGCGGCGCGTCTGCACCACATCATCAAGCGCTTCTCCGACCACATCGCCATTCCCATCCGCTTCGCCGACGGCGTCGCCGACAGCCCGCTGGCGGCGGGCGAGAAATTGAACGAGGCCTCGGCGCTGTGGACACGGCCGAAGAAGGACATAACGGCCGAGCAGTACACCGAGTTCTACCGCCACTCCGCCCACAGCTACGACGAACCCTGGCTCACGCTGCATGCCCGGGCCGAGGGCAAGATCGAATACACGCTCCTGTTGTTCGTGCCTTCGGCCCGGCCCTTCGATCTCTTCAGCGCCGAGCGCCGGCACCGGCTCAAGCTTTACGTCAAGCGGGTCTTCATCACCGATGATCTCGAAGGCCTGTTGCCGCCCTGGCTGCGCTTCGTACAGGGCATCGTCGACGCCGAGGACCTGCCGCTCAACATCAGCCGCGAGGTGCTGCAATCGAGCCCGCTGGTGACGCGCATTTCGAAGGCCCTGGTCAAGCGGGTGCTGAACGAGCTGACCAAGAAGGCCGAGAAGAAGCCCGAGGAATTCGCCAGCTTCTGGGAAAACTTCGGCGCCGTCGTCAAGGAGGGCATTTACGAGGACCCCGACCGGCGCGAGGCGCTGCTCAAGCTGGCCCGCTTCCGCAGCACGCGTTCGGGCGATGGCCTGACCGGGCTTTCCGACTATGTGGCGGGCATGGCCGAGGGCCAGAAGTCGATCTTCTACATCACCGGCGATGATCTCGAAGCGTTGCGCAAGAGTCCGCAGATCGAGGGCTTCGCCGCCCGCGGCGTCGAAGTGCTGCTGCTGACCGACCCGGTCGACGATTTCTGGATCGCCTCGGGCTTCGAATTCGAGGGCCACGCCTTCAAGTCGATCACCCGGGGCGACGCCGAGTTCGACGAGATCAAGGCGCCCGAGGACAAGCCGGACGAAGCCGAGGCCGCCGACGAAGGTGCCATCTCGACCTTGATAGCGCATCTCAAACTGACGCTGGGCGAGGCCGTCAAGGACGTGCGCACCACCGACCGCCTGACCGACAGCCCGGTCTGCCTGGTGGCCGACGACCAGGATATCGACATGCATCTGGCCAGGCTTTTGAAGGCTCAGGGCCAGTCTATTCCCCAAAGCCCGCGGGTGTTGGAGCTCAATCCCCGGCACGATCTGGTGAAGTCCCTGGCCACCGCCTCGACCAAGGATGGCGCCAGCGAATCGCTGGCCGACGCCGCCTTCCTGCTGCTCGACCAGGCCCGCATCATCGAGGGCGAAATCCCCGAAGACCCGGCCGCCTTCTCGCGCCGCCTGGCCGACGTCATGGCGCGGGGAATTGGATCCTAAAAACCGCTGAAAGTAGCGAATTCCTCGAGCGGCGCGCGTTCGGTGGGGAAGTTGTTTTCCGGCGCCCCGGTGTCGGCGTAGCCCAACGACATGCCGCACATGACGATTTCCAACTCGCTCACGCCCACCACCTCACGGGCGATCTTGTGGTAGAGCGCGAAGGCACCCTGGGCACAGGTGTCGAGGCCCTCGGCCCGGGCCAGCAGCATGACGTTCTGGATGAACATGCCGACGTCGAACCATGAGCCCACGCCCATGTCGCGGTCGATGGTGAAGAGCAAGCCGACGGGGGCGCCGAAAAAGGTGTAGTTGCGGCCGAATTGGGCCCACATGGCTTCGCGGTCGCCCTTGGGGATGCCAATGGTGCTGTAGAGCAGTTTGCCCACGGTGCGGCGACGCTGATCGTAGGGTTCGCGCCATTCTTCGGGATAGTCCTGGTATTCGGCGACGTACAAATGATCTTCGACCTCGCGCGCCGCCAGGATGGCCTGGCTGAAACGCTCCTTGGTCTCGCCCGCCACCACGTGCACTTTCCAGGGTTGCAGGTTGCCGCTCGAAGGCGCCCGCACCGCCGCCTCGATAATGCGCTCGACGGTGCCAAGCGGCACCGGTGTGGGCAGGAATGCCCGCACCGAGTGCCGGCTGGTTATTGCTTCGACGACGTCCATTTGACCAAAGCTCCAGATGATTGTTGCTCGCCCTAATCGAGCGGCTTGCGCCCGGTTTGTCAAATTTGGCTGTTGCCGCTAGCCGCCGAATTCGAGCTTCACCGCCCCCAGGATGGGACCGCCCTCGGCCTCCTGCACGATGACGACGCAGCCGTCGCGGCCATTGGCCTTTGATGCCTTAATATCGGTCTCCAGCTCGGTGGCGCCGCCCTCCCAGTGGCCCAGCCTTTTCAGGCTGCGCACCACGTTGTGGTAGTCGAGGGTGCGGCCACGGTTCTCGCCACGCCGGATGGCCACCTTGTGGCGCCGGTCGTATTCGACCAGCCAGACGATGGCCGGACGCGACACCTGACCGGGCGCGATATTGATCTTGAGGCCGCCCTCGGGCGTGGCCGTCAGCCGTAACTCCGAGGCACTGCCGACGCTCAGGCCGTCGATGGCGGCAAGTACGGCCTGGCGTTGCGATCCCACGACGTGGCTGCGGCCGCTGATCACCATCTGCGGCGTGTAGACGTAGCGCTGGCTGAGCGTGCGGCCGTAGGCACGCTGGCGGGCCGTGGTGTCGGGCGTGGCGAAGGTGTCCTTCCAGCCGATGTAGTCCCAGTAATCGATGTGGTAGCTGAGCGCGATGATGTCGTCGCGCTGGGCCAGCTCGCCAAGGAAGACATCGGCCGGCGGACAGGAGGAGCAGCCCTGCGAGGTGAAGAGCTCGACCACCGTCGGGGACTGCTGGGCTCGGGCGCCAGACAGACCCAGCCCCGCGACCAACATGAGGGCGGCGAGGAAGAGACCGAGCGGGCGATGCGATGAGCGACAAAACATCACCATGCTGGCTTACGGGAGGCCGGCTTCACAAGCGAATCACTTGTCGGTGAGATATCCGCCCTAACGCCGGTCCTGGCGGATCATCTCGGCCGCCTTTTCGGCGATCATCACCACCGGTGAGTTGGTGTTGCCCGACGTGATGGTGGGCATCACCGAGGCGTCGACCACGCGCAAGCCGGCGATGCCGTGGAGCCTGAGGCGGGCATCGACCACGGCCTGGTCGTCGGCGCCCATCTTGCAGGTGCTGACGGGGTGAAAAATCGTCGTGCCGATGTCACCGGCCGCCCGGGCCAGGTCCTCGTCGTCCTCGATACCGGCACCGGGCAGGTATTCCCGCGGGCCGAAGGGGGCCAGTGCCGGGGCTTGGCAAATGCGCCGCGTAAGCCGGATGGCATCGGCCGCCACCTGGCGGTCGGCTGGCGCCGTAAGGTAGTTGGGCCGGATTTCGGGGGCGGCAAAGGGATCGTTGCTGGCGATGGCGACGCGGCCGCGGCTTTCGGGGCGCAAGTTGCAGACCGAGGCGGTGAAGGCGGGAAAATCGTGCAAGGGGTCGCCGAACTTGTCCAGCGACAGAGGCTGCACATGGAATTCCAGGTTGGGCGTCTCGCGCGAGGGGTCCGACTTGGCAAACAGACCAAGCTGGCTCGGCGACATGGTCAGCGGCCCCCGGCGCAGGAGGAAATACTGCAGGCCCATGCCCAGGCGGCCGAACAGGCTGTTGGCGCTTTGGTTCAGCGTCTTGGTGTTGCTCACCCGGAAGATCAGGCGAAGCTGCAGGTGATCCTGCAAATTGCCGCCGACGCCAGGTAGTTCGTGGCGCGTTTCGATACCGTGTTGGGCCAAAAGCTCGGGCGGCCCGATGCCGGAAAGCTGCAACAATTGCGGCGAGCCGATGGCGCCGCTGGCCAGGATCAACTCGCCGGCCACGCCGGCCACGAAATCGCTTCCGCCGCGCCGGAACCTGAGACCCGTGGCGCGCTTGCCGTCGAGCTCGATGGCGCTGGCCTGGGCGCCGGTCAGCACGTGCAGGTTGGCACGCTGGCGCACCGGGCGCAGAAAGCCCTTGGCCGTGGTCCAGCGCACGCCACGCTTTTGGTTGACCTGGAAGTAGGCGCTGCCCTCGTTGTCACCGCGGTTGAAGTCATCGATCTTGGGAATACCGCTTTCGGCGGCGGCCTCGCGGAAGGCGTCGAGGATCTCCCAGCTCAGGCGCATCTCCTCGACCCGCCACTCGCCGCCGGCGCCGTGGAAGTCGTCGGCGCCGTGGACGTAGTCCTCGGATTTCTTGAAGTATGGCAGCACGTCATCCCAGCCCCAGCCGAGATTGCCGAGCTGGCGCCAGTGGTCGTAGTCCTGGGCCTGGCCGCGCATGTAGATCATGCCGTTGATGGCCGAGCAGCCGCCCAGCACCCGGCCGCGGGGATAGTTCAGCGCCCGGCCGTTGAGCCCGGCCTCGGCCACCGTCTTGAAGCACCAGTCGGTGCGCGGATCGTTCTGGGTATAGAGATAACCGATGGGAATGTGGATCCACAGGCGGTTGTCGTGGCCCCCGGCTTCGAGCAGCAGCACCCGCACGCCGGCATCGGCCGAGAGCCGGTTGGCCAGCACGCAGCCGGCCGAGCCGGCACCGACGATGACGTAGTCGTATTCACCGATGCGCTCGACCGCTTCCGGCATAATTTTCTGGTGCCGCCTAGGCCGCGGCCAAGCGCCGCAGCACGTACTGCAAAATGCCGCCGTGGCGATAGTACTCGACCTCATCCTCGGTATCGATGCGGCAGAGCAGCGCCACGTCTTCGCTGGAGCCGTCGGCGCGTGCGATGCGGCAGGCTACGTCCATGCCAGGCGTGATGCCGCCGGCCAGGCCCGAAAGGGCAAACCTCTCGCTGCCGTCGAGGCCCAGCGTCTGGCGCGTGGTGCCGGGCTTGAACTGCAGCGGCAACACGCCCATGCCCACCAGGTTCGAGCGGTGGATGCGTTCGTAGCTCTCGCAGATGACGGCGGCCACGCCCAACAGCCGGGTGCCCTTGGCGGCCCAGTCGCGCGACGAGCCGGTGCCGTATTCCTTGCCGCCGACGACGACCAGCGGCACGCCGTCGCCTTGGTATGCCGCCGACGCCGCGAAGATCGAAGTCTGGCTGCCGTCGGGCATGTGGCAGGTGACGCCGCCTTCGCTGCCGGGCGCCATCTCGTTGCGCAGGCGGATGTTGCCGAAGGTGCCGCGCATCATGACCTCGTGGTTGCCGCGCCGGGCGCCAAAGGAGTTGAACTCGCGGGCCGGCACCTGGTGGTCGAGCAGGTATTCGCCGGCCGGGCTGTCGCCGGTGATGGCGCCGGCCGGCGAAATGTGGTCGGTGGTGATGGAATCGCCCAACAGCGCCAGCACCCGGGCGCCAGCGATGTCGGCCAAGCCTCCGGGCTCGGCCGGCATGTTCTGGAAGAAGGTGGGGTGGCGCACGTAGGTCGAGGTGGGGTCCCATTCGTAGGTCAGTCCCACGGCCGTCTCGATGGCCTGCCACTCCGGGGTGCCGCTGAAGACGTCGGCGTAGCGGCTCTCGAACATCTCGCGGTCGAGTGCCGACGCCAAGGCCTCGCGCACCTCGGCGGTGCTGGGCCAGATGTCGCCCAAATAGACCGGGTTACCGTCACTGCCACGGCCCAATGGCTCCGTCATGATGTTGCGCCTGAGCGAGCCGGCCAGGGCATAGACCACCACCAGCGGCGGCGAGGCCAGGTAGTTGGCCTTGATGTGCGGGCTGATGCGGCCCTCGAAATTGCGGTTGCCGGAAAGCACCGCACAGGCCACCAGATCGCCGGCCGCGATGGCCCCGGCGATGGGCTCCTCCAGCGGCCCCGAATTGCCGATGCAGGTGGTGCAGCCGTAGCCCACCAGATTGAAGTCCAGCGCGTCGAGAGGTTCCTGCAGGCCGGCTCGGGCCAGGTAATCGCTCACCACCTGCGAGCCCGGGGCCAGCGAGGTCTTGACCCAGGGCTTTACACGTAAGCCCTTCTCGGCCGCCTTCTTGGCCACCAGTCCGGCGGCCAGCATGACGCCGGGGTTGGAGGTGTTGGTGCAGCTTGTGATGGCGGCGATGACCACGTCGCCGTGCTTGAGCTCATGATCGGCGCCCTCCACGGCCTCGCCGATATTGGCGCTGTCGCCCTTGTCGAAGGTCTCCTCGAGCGCCGTCTCGAAGGCCTCTTTGGCACTGGCCAGCGGCACTCGATCCTGCGGCCGCTTGGGCCCGGCGATCGAGGGCACCACGGCGCCGAGATCAAGCGACAGCGTGTCCGTGAAAACGGGGTCGGGGGCGTCGGCCTGACGCCACAGGCCCTGGGCCTTGGCGTAAGCCTCCACCAGCGCTATGCGCTGCGCCTCGCGGCCGGTGAGCTCGAGGTAGGCCATGGTCACCTCGTCGACGGCGAAGAAGCCGCAGGTGGCGCCGTATTCCGGCGCCATGTTGGCCAGGGTGGCACGGTCGGCCAGCGAAAGTTCCGCCACGCCGGGGCCGAAGAACTCGACGAAACGGCCGACCACGCCATGGGCCCGCAGCATCTCGGTCACCGTCAGCACCAGGTCGGTGGCGGTGACGCCGTCTTTGAGGCTGCCGTCCAAGCGCATGCCCACGACCTCGGGCACCACCATCGAGATGGGCTGGCCCAGCATGGCCGCCTCGGCCTCGATACCGCCGACGCCCCAACCCAATACCGAAAGGCCATTGACCATGGTGGTGTGGCTGTCGGTGCCGACCAGGGTATCGGGATAGGCGATGGTCTTGCCCTCGACCTCGCTGGTCCAAACCACTTGGGCCAGGTATTCCAGATTGACCTGGTGGCAGATGCCGGTGCCCGGCGGCACCACGCGGAAATTCTCGAAGGCCTGCTGGCCCCAGCGCAAAAAGGCGTAGCGCTCGCCGTTGCGCTCCATCTCGCGGGCGACGTTGGCGGCGAAGGCCGCGTCGTCGCCATGGTTGTCGACCATCACCGAGTGGTCGATCACCAGATCGACCGGCGTCTGCGGGTTGATGGCCTGGGGATCGCCGCCCATGGCGGCCATGGCGGCACGCATGGCGGCCAGGTCGACGACGGCGGGGACGCCGGTGAAATCCTGCATCAGCACGCGGGCCGGGCGGTAGGTGATCTCGCGGTCTGTGCCGGCCGTCTCGGCCCAGCCGGCCAGGGCGCGAATGTCGTCGACCGTTACCGTGCGGCCGTCCTCGTGGCGCAGCAGGTTCTCCAAGAGCACCTTGAGCGAAAACGGCAGGCGCGAGAGATCGCCAAGCCCGGCCTCTTGCACGGCCGGCAGGCTGAAGTAGTCGTAGCTCTGGCCGCCGACCTCGAGGCTGCGGCGAAGATTGAGGCTGTCCTGGCCGTGGGCTGTCACGATTCCGTCTCCTGACCGGTGGTTTGGCGGCGGCGCTGTTCAAACACAATTGGGAACCACCCGCAAGCCTGCTAAGAGGAAGACCGCAGCCCTTTGGGAGGAAGCTCATGCAGGATATCGAAACCGGCGTGGCGGGGCGAGTCGTCGTCATCACCGGCGCCGGCCAGGGCATCGGCCGCACAGCGGCCTGTCAGTTCGCCGCCCGTGGCGCCATCGTGGTGATCGCCGAACGCGACGAGGATAACGGCCAACGCGTAGCCGACGAAATCGCCGCCGCCAATGGCCGAGCCCTGGCTTTCACCACCGACGTGACGTCCGAACAATCTTTGGCCGCCATGGTTGCCGGCACCATCGCCGCCGAGGGCCGCATCGACGTGCTGATCAACAACGCCGGCATCTACACCACGCTCGGCCGCCGGCCCTTCGACGAGATCGAGCTCGAGGAATGGGAACACGTCATGCGGGTCAACGTCACCGGCAGCTTTCTTGCCGCCCGGGCCGTGCTGCCGGCCCTGCGCCAGGCCGGCGCCGGCCACATCATCAATATTTCCTCGAGTACCGTGCCGCTGGGGCTGCCGCTGTTGAGCCACTACGTTACTTCCAAGGCGGCCGTCATCGGCCTCACCCGGGCCCTGGCTCGCGAACTGGGGCCGGACGGCATTACCGTCAATGCCGTGCTGCCCGGCCTGACCGAAACCGAAGTCGAGAACCCAGCCGTCGACGAGGCGCGGCGCCAGTCCCTGGTGGCGCGCCAATGCATCGGCCGCAAACAACTGCCCGACGACTTGGTCGGTGTATTGTTGTTCCTGGCCTCGCCGGCCAGCGCCTTCATGACCGGCCAGTCGCTGCTGGTCGATGGCGGCTCGGCCCATCTCTAGAAGGAAAGCCACCATGACCGTCAGCAGCGAAAAGAACGGCCCCGTGACCACGGTCGTGCTCAGCCGGCCCGAGGTGCGCAACGCCCTCGACCGGGCCACCGCCGAGGGCCTGGCCGAGGCCTTTCGCGCCTTCGAGGCTGACGATGAGGCCCGGGTCGCCGTGCTGTGGGGCGCCCATGGCACATTTTGTTCCGGCGCCGACCTCAAGGCCTTCGCCCGTGGCCGCGAGTTCGCCAACCGCGTTTCGCCCGAGGGCGACGGCCCCATCGGCGTCAGCCGCATGGTGCTGGCGAAACCGGTGATCGGCGCCATTGCCGGCCATGCCGTGGCCGGGGGGCTGGAACTGGCGCTGTGGTGCGACCTGCGCGTGGCCGAGGAAAGCGCCGTCTTCGGCGTCTTCTGCCGGCGTTGGGGGGTGCCGCTGATCGACGGCGGCACGGTTCGCCTGCCCCGCCTGATCGGCATGGGCCGGGCGCTCGACCTCATCCTCACCGGCCGGCCGGTGGCTGCCCGCGAGGCCCTGGACATGGGACTGGCCAACCGAGTCGTACCCGACGGCCAGGCCCGCAAAGCCGCCGAGGCTTTGGCGCTCGAGCTTTGCGGGCTGCCGCAGATCTGTATGCGCTCGGATCGTTTGTCCGTCTACGAACAGCAGGGACGCGATCTGGAGAGCGCCATGGCGCGCGAGTTCGCGCTGGGTCAAGAGGCCGTCGAACAGGAAGCTTTCGGCGGCGCCAAGCGTTTTGCCGAAGGCGCCGGGCGGCACGGACGGTCGGCTGGCGATGGGGTCGACTAGAATCATTCAAAACTGAAATAAATATCCACACAATGTGTTGCGCCGCCAAGCAATATTGGTATTTTGTCTCCGCCGTTGACTGCATCGACGGTTCAAACCAACAAGCGTCGGACCAACCGACCGCCTGCAAAAGCATGGGGAGTGATGTTCGCAACGACCCCCTCCGTTGCGCTTAGGTCGATTTCGTCACGTGGTCCTGTTCGGGCCCAGGGGCGATTTGCCTTTGCTGCCCCGGCCTCGTGAGATCGACAAGCAATCGAACCAATCGACAAAACCGAAATTAGACGAAAGCGAGTGGTCGTCCGATGACCGACAGGGATCAATCCATCGCGCCCGCCGAGACCTTTGCCGCGCTGCTGCAGGAGCAAATCAAGCGCTGGCCCGACGCCGTGGCCTACCGGGAAAAGTATTGGGGCATCTGGCAGTCCCATACCTGGGCCGAGACCGCCGCCGGAATCCGGGCCATGGCGCTGGGATTTTCCGATGTTGGCCTCAAGCGCGGCGAGCACGTCGCCATCATCGGCGCCAACCGGCCCGAGCTCTATTGGTCGTTTACCGCCATCCAGGCCATGGGCGGCATACCCATCCCGCTATACCAGGACAGCATTGCCGAGGAGATGCAGTACGTCCTCGAGCACGCCGAAATCCGCATCGCTGTCTGCGAAAACCAGGAGCAGGTCGACAAAATCCTCTCGGTCATGGAGCGCTGCCCGAAAATCGAGATCGTGATCTACAAAGAACCCAAGGGCATGCGTCACTACGACCAGCCCTTCATCTACGCCCTTCGCGAACTGATGGAGCGGGGCCGGGCGCTGGACGCTGCCAAGCCCGACCTCTACGACAGCCAAGTGGCGCTGGGCAAGAACGACGACGTTGCCCTGATCGCCTATACCTCGGGCACCACCGGCGACCCCAAGGGCGTGGTGCTGTCATTCCGGGCGCTGATGAAGGCGGCTCAGGAATCGGTGGCACTCGAAGGGCTCAACGTCGAAGACGAGGTGCTGTCCTACCTGCCGCTGGCCTGGGTCGGCGATCATTTCTTCTCCGTCGCCCAGGCCTACCACTCGGGTATGACCGTCAACTGCCCCGAAAGCAGCGACACCGTGATGCTCGACCTCAAGGAATTGGGACCGACCTATTTCTTCGCGCCCCCTGCCATCTGGGAGGGGTTTTTGACCCAGATCCGCATTCGCATGGAGGACTCGGGCCGCTTCAAGAAGTGGCTCTTTGACTACTTCATCGGGGTGGCCGGGCGCGTCGGCGTGCGCATCATGGAAGAGAAGCCGGTATCGGCGGGCGAGCGCTTCCTTTACTGGTTGGGCAGCCTCTCGATCTACGGGCCGCTGCGCAACAACCTGGGCCTCAGCCGGGTGCGCATTGCCTACACCGCCGGCGCGCCGCTGGGCGAAGAGGTCTTTGATTTCTACCGCAGCCTGGGCATCAACCTGAAACAGCTCTACGGCCAGACCGAATCCTGCGCCTATGTCACGCTCCAGCGTAACGGCGACGTCAAACACGACACGGTGGGGCCGCCGGCCCCGGGCTGCGAGGTCAAGATCGCCGAAAACGGCGAAATCCTTTTCCGCAGCCCCGGCACCTTCGACTGCTACTACAAGAACGAAGAGGCCACCATCGAGACCAAGGGCGAAAACGAAGGCGATTGGATCCATACCGGCGATGCCGGCATCATCGATGATTCCGGCCACCTCAAGGTCATCGACAGGGCCAAGGACGTCGGCACCATGAACGACGGCACGCTGTTTGCGCCCCAGTACCTGGAGAACAAGCTCAAGTTCCACCCCTTCATCAAGGAGGCGGTGACCTACGGCGACCAGCGCGACTTCGTCGGCGCCTTCATCAATATCGACCTCGAGGCCACCGGCAACTGGGCCGAGCGCCAAGGCATCGCCTATACCAGCTACACCGATCTGGCCGACCGTGACGAGACCTACGAACTGATCAAGGGCTGTGTCGAGGACGTCAACGCCACCCTGGCCCGCGACAGCGCCCTGGTGGGCTCGCAAATCCGGCGCTTTCTTATCCTGCACAAGGAACTGGATGCCGACGACGGCGAAATCACCCGCACCGGCAAGGTGCGCCGGCGCATCATCGCCGAGCGTTTCGGCGATCTCATCGACGGCCTCTATTCCGATGCCGAACGCGTCGCCGTCGAGGCCAAGGTGACCTTCGAGGACGGCCGCGAGGGCGTCATCAAGGCCAACCTCAAGGTCCAGACCTCGAATACCTTTGATGCCATGAAGAAGGCCAGCTAATGAGCCAAGCCGCCGCCAGCACGGAAAGCGCCGGGTTCCCCGAGAGAACCTTCGGCGATGTCATGCTCAAGGTCGACAACGTCAGCGTCTCGTTCGGCGCCGTGCGTGCCCTGATCGAGGTCAGCTTCGACATCCGCGAGCGCGAAATCCTCGCCATCATCGGCCCCAACGGCGCCGGCAAGACGTCGATGCTCAACTGCATCAACGGCTTCTACCACCCCAGCGACGGCACCATCACCTTCAAGGGCGAGGAGCGCCGGGACATGAAGCCGCACCTGGCCGCCGTCCAGGGCATCGCCCGGACCTTCCAGAACGTGGCGCTGTTTCACGGCATGACCACGCTCGACAATTTGATGACGGGCCGAAATCTCAAGATGAAGACCAACTTCCTGCTGCAGGCGCTGCATATCGGGCCGGCCCGCAAGGAAGAGCTCGAACACCGCGATTTCGTCGAGCACATCATCGAGTTCCTGGAGATCGAGGCCATCCGCAAGATCCCCGTCGGCCGCCTGCCCTACGGCATGCAAAAGCGCGTCGAGTTGGGACGCGCCCTGGCCGCCGAGCCTGATCTGTTGCTGCTCGACGAGCCCATGGCCGGCATGAACATCGAGGAAAAAGAGGACATGTGCCGCTTCGTCCTCGACGTCAACGACGAATTCGGCACCACCATCGCCCTGATCGAGCACGACATGGGGGTGGTGATGGACATCTCCGACCGCGTCGTGGTGCTCGACTATGGCCGCATGATCGCCGAAGGCACGCCGGACGAGGTGCGCTCGAACAGCGCCGTCATCGAGGCCTATCTGGGAGTCAGCCATGACTGAAGGCGGGATCTCTGCTGACGGCGGGAGAGAGTGGTAATGGAAGTTCTCAACGACAACATCCTCGCCCCCCTCATCGACATGGGGACCTACCCGGAGTTTTTCGCCGAGGTGGTGATCGGTGGTCTGATGACCGGCGTGATGTATTCGCTGGTGGCGCTGGGTTTCGTGCTCATCTTCAAGGCCTCGGGCGTCTTCAACTTCGCCCAGGGCGTGCTGGCGCTGTTCGCGGCGCTGACCCTGGTCGGCCTGATGACCGGCACCGTGCCGGTGTCGCTGGGCACCATGGGCTACACCATGTCGCCCTTCCTGGCGGTGCCGCTGACCTGTGTCGTCATGGTGGGCCTGGCCTATCTGATCGAACGTGTCGTGCTCAGGCCGCTGGTCAACCAGGAACCGATCATCCTCTTTATGAGCACCATTGGGCTCGCTTTCGTGCTCGAGGGCTTCGGCGACATCCTCTGGGGCAGCACCGTCAAGCCGCTGGACATCGGCATCCCGTCGGGCAATTTCGAATGGCAGGGCATCCAGTTCCAGATCTTCGAGATCTGGGCCGCCGTGACGGCCGCCATCCTGGTCACGGTGCTGGCCATCTTCTTCCAGAAGACCCGCATCGGCCGCGCCTTGCGCGCCGTCGCCGACGACCATCAGGCGGCGCTGTCGGTGGGCGTGCCCTTGAAGAACATCTGGATCATCGTGTGGTCGGTATCGGGCGTGGTGGCGCTGGTCGCCGGCATCATGTGGGGCTCCAAAAGCGGCGTCCAGTTCTCGCTCTCGCTGATCGCGTTGAAGGCGCTGCCGGTGCTGATCCTGGGCGGCTTTACCTCGGTGCCGGGCGCCATCGTCGGCGGCCTCATCATCGGGGTCGGCGAAAAGGTTGCCGAGGTCTACTGGGGGCCGCTGATCGGCGGCGCCATCGAGAACTGGTTCGCCTACATGGTGGCGCTGGTGTTCCTGCTGTTCCGGCCCCAGGGCCTGTTCGGCGAAAAGATCATCGAAAGGGTGTGACGTCATGATTTACCGCGAGGCCGGCCAGATCAAGACGAGCTACGCCGCCGACCAGGCCATATTCCCGATCACCCAGGATCGCTGGTTCATCGGCGCCATGCTGATCATCGCTTTCATCATGATCCCCCTGGTGGGCAACGAATACTTCTTCCAGGCCATCATGATACCGGTGCTGATCTACTCGCTGGCCGCCATCGGCCTCAACATCCTGACCGGCTATTGCGGCCAGGTGTCGCTGGGCACGGGCGGCTTCATGGCGGTGGGAGCGGTGTCGTGTTACAAGCTGATGACCGGCTTCCCCGAGTTGAACCTGATCGTGGTGTTGCTGCTGTCGGGCTTTGTCACGGCCGCCGTCGGCATGATTTTCGGCATCCCCAGCCTGCGCATCAAGGGCTTCTATCTGGCCGTCGCCACCCTGGCTGCCCAGTTCTTCCTCAGTTGGCTCTTCAACAAGGTGCCCTGGTTCGTCAACTATACGCCTTCCGGCACCATCACGGCACCGCCGCGCGAGGTGCTGGGCGTCATCATGACCGGTCCCTACGCCACCAGCCTGTCGCGCTACTTTTTCTGCCTGATCGTCGTCTGCGTGTTCGCGCTGCTGGCCAAGAACATGGCGCGGGGCTCGGTGGGCCGGGCCTGGATGGCAATTCGTGACATGGACATAGCGGCCCAGTTGATCGGCTTCAGGCCCTTCCAGGTCAAGCTGCTGGCCTTCTCCATCAGCTCCTTCTACATCGGCGTCGCCGGGGCCATGATGTTCGCGCTCTGGCTGGGTGCCGTCGAGACCGCCGAGGCCTTCGACATCAACCTCTCGTTCCAGGTGCTGTTCATGGTCATCATCGGCGGCCTGGGCTCGATCGCCGGCTCCTTCATGGGCGCCGCCTTCATCGTACTGATGCCGATCCTGCTGACCAACGTCATGGTCGGCGGCATGGGCATGCAGGCGGTGACCGCCAAACACATCGAGATCATCATTTTCGGCTCGCTGATCATCCTGACGCTGATCATTGAGCCCAATGGCATGGCCAGGCTGTGGCAGATCGCCAAGGAAAAATTGCGGCTATGGCCCTTTCCACACTAAGAATCATGGTTCGCCCTGTCGGAGCGGATTGTGCGACCCGCCGAATATTGTTTAATGTTGGCGCAGTCGAAAGAAACTATCCGATGAACTGGAAGCAAGCTGGGAGATGGGTATGAAATACAGCAGATTTTCACTAGGGCTGGCTGCCGCCGTCGCTTTGACGGTGGTGGGAACAGCCGAGGTCGCGATCGCGGAGGACACCATATTCCTGCCGGGACTGACCTACCGCACCGGGCCTTACGCGCCGAACGGCATCCCCTTCGGTAACGGGTTCCGGGATTACATCACACTGATCAACGAACGCGACGGCGGCGTCGGTGGCGTCAAGCTGGTCTACGAGGAATGCGAGACCGGCTACAACACCAAGGTTGGTGTCGAGTGCTACGAGAAGCTGAAGAGCAAGAACCCGGTGGTGGTCATCCCCAATTCGACGGGCATCACCTACCAGCTCATTCCCAAGGCGCCGGTCGACAAGATTCCGGTGTTGACCATCGGCTACGGCCGCACCACGGCGGCTGACGGCCGGGTCTTCCCCTGGGTCTTCAACTTCCCGACAACCTACTGGAGCCAGGCCAGCGCGGTCATCAACTACATCGGATCGCAAGAAGGCGGACTGGGTAACCTCAAGGGCAAGAAGATCGCCCACATCTACCACAACAGCGCCTACGGCAAGGAAGCCAACCCCACCCTCGATGTGTTGGCCAAGAAGTTTGGCTTTAAGCTGACCAAGCTTGCCGTCGACCATCCCGGTCAGGAGCAGAAGGCGACCTGGCTGCAGATCCGGCGCCTCAAGCCGGACTACATCTTCATGTCCGGCTGGGGCGTGATGAATCAGGTGGCGGTCAAGGAAGCCGCCGCCATCGGCTACCCCATGGATCACTTCATCGGCAATTGGTGGTCGGGCACGGAAAGCGACGTCATGCCGGCCGCCATGGGAGCCAACGGCTACAAGGCAGCCACTTGGCATCCGCCGGGCCGCGATTTTGATCTGCATCGCGACATCCTCAAGTACGTCTATGACAAGGGTAAGGGTGCCGGCGAGCGCGACCGCGTCGGCGAGGTGCTGTACACCCGCGGTGTCTTCAACTTCATCATCGTGGTCGAGGCCATCCGCGACGCCCAGAAGAAATTCGGCGTCAAGGTGGTCAACGGCGAACAGGTCCGCTGGGCCCTGGAAAACATGAGCATCGACCAGGCGCGGTGGAAGAAGATCGGTCTCTCGGGCTACAACGACATCAACGTCACCTGTGCCGATCACGAAGGCTCGGGCCCGGTGCTGATCCAGCAGTGGAACGCCAAAACCAAGACCTGGAAGCTGGTCAGCGGTTGGAACAAGGTGATGCGTGACGTGGTGCGGCCGATGATCGAGTCGGGCGCCGCCGCCTACGCCAAGGAAAACAACATCACACCGCGTAGCTGCAGCTAGGCGGCGTGGTGTCGTTTGTAATCCTTACCGAGTAACCCGAGTAACGGGATGTAGACGTGGATAAAGCCGTGAACGATACGCAGACCCTTCTCGAAGTGAGCAACATCGAGGTCATCTACAATCATGTGATCCTGGTGTTGCGCGGCGTATCGCTCGAGGTCCCCAAGGGGAGCATCGTCGCTCTCCTTGGGGCCAACGGCGCCGGCAAGACAACTACGCTCAAGGCGATTTCCAACCTCCTTCATGCCGAACGCGGCGAGGTCACCAAGGGCGCCATCCTCTATCAGCAGGAACCGGTGCAAGCCCGCAGCCCAAGCGAATTGGTCAAAAAGGGCGTCATCCAGGTGATGGAGGGACGCCACTGCTTCGAGCATCTGACCGTCGAGGAAAACCTGCTTACCGGGGCCTACACCCGCAGCGGCGGCCGGGCCGTGGTGAACGAAAGTTTGGATTTGGTTTACAGCTATTTTCCCCGCCTCAAGGAGCGCTCGAGCGCCCTGGCCGGCTATATCTCCGGCGGCGAGCAGCAGATGACGGCGATCGGCCGCGCCTTGATGGCCGAGCCCAATCTGATCCTGCTCGACGAGCCCTCGATGGGTCTGGCGCCGCAGTTGGTCGAGGAAATTTTCGAAATCGTCGATCGATTGAACAAGCAGGAAGGCGTCAGCTTCCTGCTGGCCGAGCAGAACGCCACCATGGCGCTACGTTACGCCGATTACGGCTATATTCTCGAGACCGGCCGCGTCGTGCTCGATGGCGAGGGCGCCAAGCTGGCCGAGAACGAGGACGTCAAGGAATTCTACCTGGGCCTCAGCGCCTCGGGACGCAAAAGCTATCGCGACGTGAAACACTATCGGCGGCGCAAGCGCTGGCTGGCCTAATCCGCGGCCAGGGCCGATCGCCAATCTTCCGAAGGGGGCACCCCCATGGCCAATGACGAACATTACGACGACCTGGAAATCCGCGATCCCGCGATGCGCGAGGCCGACAACCTCAAGCACCTGCAAAGCCAGGTCGCCCACGCCAAGCAGAACTCGGCCTACTTCGGCAAGGTCTTCGCCGACTTCGAGGCCGCCGACATCACGGACCGGGCGGCGCTGGCCAAGCTGCCGGTGACACGCAAGCACGACCTGATCGAGACCCAGCCCCTGGATCCGCCCTTCGGCGGCCTCAATGCCTGGCCCATGGAGAAGCTCTGGCATATCTTCCAGTCGCCCGGCCCGATCTACGAATGCGACGCCGACGTCAAGGACTACTGGCGCTTCGCCCGCGGCATGTGGGCCGCCGGCTTCCGCGCCGGCATGATCGTCCACAACACCTTCTCCTACCACATGACGCCGGCCGGCAGCCTCATCGAATCGGGGGCCCGGGCCATCGGTTGCCCGGTCTTCCCCGGCGGCGTCGGCAACACCGAGATGCAGGTCGAGGCCATGAGCCGCCTCAAGCCGGCGGCCTATGCCGGCACGCCCTCGTTTCTCAACATCATCATCGACAAGGCCGACGAGATGGGCGTCGAGCCCAGCTACTCCGTCGCCACGGTGGGCGGCGAGCCGCTGCCCGCCAGCGTGCGCACCAAGATCGAGGACCGCGGAATTACCTGCTTGCAGGGCTACGGCACCGCCGAGTTGGGCCAGGTGTCCTACGAATCCAAGGCCAAGGACGGCATGATCATCGACGAAGGCGTGCTGGTCGAGCTGGTCGAGCCCGGCACCGGCAACCCGGTGGCCGAAGGTGAGGTCGGCGAGGTCGTGGTCACCCACCTGGTCAACCAGGCCTATCCCCTGATCCGCTTCGCCACCGGTGATCTTTCCGCCTTCATGGACAGCCCAAGCCCCTGCGGCCGCAGCAACACCCGTATCCGGGGCTGGATGGGCCGGGCCGACCAGACCACCAAGGTGCGCGGCATGTTCGTGCATCCGCCCCAGGTCGGCCAGGCGGTGGGCCGCCACCCCGAAATCAAGAAGGCGCGCTTGGTCATCGACCAGGCGGACGGCCGCGATTCCATGGTACTGAAATGCGAAGTCGCAGGCGGCGGCTCGGACGACCTGGCCACGGCCATCGCCGCTTCCATCCAGACCTGTTGCAAGCTCAGGGGCGAGGTCGAATTCGTCGAGCCCGGCAGCCTGCCCGAGGACGGCAAGGTGATCGACGACATCCGTACCTTCAATTAGGACGTCTTGAGATTGAGCAAGGCCACTTTCGCCGCCGAGGCCCTGGCCTGCGTGCGGGGCGAGCGGCTGGTCTTTTCGGACCTCGACTTCCAGGTATCGAGCGGTGAGGCCCTGATCCTGCGCGGCCCCAACGGCAGCGGCAAGTCGACACTGTTGCGCCTGGTTGCTGGCTACCTCGACGCCAGCGCCGGGATCTTGACCTGGAACGGCCAGCCGGTGGCCGACGATCCCGATGCTCATCGCCGACGGCTGCACTACGTCGGTCATCTCGATGCCGTCAAGGCGCCGCTTACGGTGGCGGAAAACCTGGCCTTTTGGGCCGGCCAGGGTCACAGGGACGAGAGCGGCGGCGACCTCGAGGATCGCCTGCGCCAGGCGCTCGAACGCCTCGGCCTCGGCCGCCTGGCCGAGGTTCCCGGGCGCTTCCTCTCGGCCGGCCAGAAACGCCGCCTCAACCTGGCCCGCCTGGCCGCCAGCCCGGCCCGGCTCTGGCTGCTCGACGAGCCCACGGTTTCGCTCGATGCCAATGGTGCCGGCGTGCTCGCCGAGATGGTCGTCGAGCACCTCGGGGCCGGCGGCCTGGCCATGATCGCCACCCATATCGATCTCGGTCTCATTGAGACCCGGGTGCTGACGCTGGGGGCGACGGCGTGAGGCGCTTTGGCGCCCTGGTGGCCCGCGATCTCCGCCTGGCTTGGCGCCAGGGCAGCGCCAGTTCGCTGGTGGTGGCGTTTTTCGTGCTCACCGTGACGCTGTTTCCGCTCGGCGTCGGGCCCGAGATCAACCTTCTCCAGCGCATGTCCTCGGGCGTCATCTGGGTGGCCGCGCTGCTGGCGGCCATGCTCTCGCTCGATCGCCTGTTCCAAGCCGATTTCGAGGACGGCAGCCTCGATCTGCTGGCGCTTTCGCCGCTGCCGCTTGAACTTGCCGTGGTGGCCAAGTGCGCCACCCATTGGCTGACCACCGGGTTGCCGCTGATCCTTGCCGCCCCCATCCTGGCTGTGCTGCTGCACATGGAGAGCGAAGGTTTCCTGACCCTGATCGCGGCCATGGCGCTGGGTACGCCGTCGCTCAGCCTGATCGGCGCCATCGGCGCGGCGCTGACGGTGGGCATGCGGCGCGGCGGCGTGCTGCTGTCGCTGCTGGTGCTGCCGCTCTATATCCCGGTATTGATCTTCGGCGTCGGCGCCGTCGACGCCGCCATCGGCGGCCTGACCCAGGAGCCCCATCTGCTGATTCTGGGCGCCATGCTGCTGGTCGCGGTGGCGCTCTGCCCCTGGGCCGCGGCGGCGGCGCTGAGGCTGAACCTGGAATGATGCCGAGCCGGGGCAACACGGTGCTATAAGGGCGGCTGGAGAAAAAATGTTCCAACGCTTCGCCAATCCCAACCGCTTCGTGCGCCTGACCGGCGCCATCCTGCCCTGGTCGACGGGGCTGGCGGCGCTGCTCATCGCGGTGGGGCTCTACCTCGGGCTCTTCGTGGCCCCGCCCGACTATCAGCAGGGCGACAGCGTGCGCATCATGTTCGTCCACGTGCCGGCCGCCTGGATGGCGCTGTTCGTCTACACCACCATGGCCGGGGCCAGCGCCGTCGGCCTGATCTGGAAGCACCCGGTGGCCGATCTCACGGCCAAGGCCAGTGCCCCCGTGGGCGCCGCCTTCACCTTCATCGCCCTGGTCTCGGGCTCGCTCTGGGGCCAGCCCATGTGGGGCACCTGGTGGGTCTGGGACGCGCGCCTGACCTCGGTGCTGGTGCTGTTTTTCCTCTACCTCGGCTACATGGCGCTGTGGCAGGCCTTCGAGGACCCGGAACGCGCCGGCAAGGCCGCCGCCATCCTGGCGCTCGTCGGCTTCGTCAACGTGCCCATCATCAAGTTTTCGGTCGACTGGTGGAATACGCTGCACCAGCCGGCCAGCGTGATGCGCGCGGACGGGCCGGCCATCCACCCCTCGATCCTGGTGCCCTTGCTGCTGATGTCGCTGGGCTTCACGTTTTTCTATCTTTCGATCGTCATCGTGCGGACGCAGCGCGAGATCATGGCCCGCAAGATCCGTTCCCTGCGCCTGCTCCAGGTCGAGCGCGAGAGTGCGGGCTGAGCACCGTCCTGCGACAAAAGGCCCGCTGGACGCCCGGCCGGCGGCGCCTATATAAGGGGCGTCGCGGGACCAGGAAAGCGCCAAGACAGCGGAGCCATGAATTCCCTTTTTGAATTTTTCGCCATGGGCGGCTATGCGGCCTTTGTCTGGCCGGCCTATGCCCTGGCCGCCGTGATAATGGGCTGGCTGGCCTGGAGCAGCGTGCGCAGCCTCAGGGCCGACCGCCGCACGCTGGAAAACCTGCAGGACGAACGCCGTGAGGCGCGGGCCGGCGAAGCCGCCGAGGCAAGCCATGACGCGTAAGCAGCGCCGCCTGACCTTCGTCATCGTCGGCATGGTCTTGCTGGCCGCCGCCACGGGGCTGGTGCTCAACGCTTTTCGCGACAATCTCGTGTTCTTCCACACGCCCACCGAGGTGGCTGAGAAAAAGATCCCGCCGGAGCGGCGATTTCGATTGGGCGGCCTGGTCGAGGAAGGCTCGGTGGGCAAGGCGGCCGACGGCGTCACCGTAACCTTCCGCGTCACCGACACCGTGGAGTCGGTGCCGGTCAGCTTCAAGGGCCTGTTGCCAGATCTTTTTCGCGAAGGCCAGGGTGTCGTCGTCGAAGGCAAGCTGGACCAAGCCGGCCTCTTTGTGGCCAGTGAGGTGCTGGCCAAGCACGACGAAAACTACATGCCGCCAGAAGCTACCGAGGCCATCAAGAAGGCTGGCCAGTGGAAGGGTGATTGAGCCCGAATGATTGCCGAAATCGGTCATTACGCCCTCATCCTGGCGCTCGCCATGGCCATCGTTCAGGGCACGTTGCCGCTGGCCGGGACGGCGCTGGGCCGGCCCGCCTGGACGGCCGTGGCGCGGCCGGCGGCGCTGGGCCAGTTCCTCTTCGTGGCCCTGGCTTTCGCGGCGCTGACCTATGCCTACGTGGTCTCCGACTTCTCGCTGGCCAACGTCTGGAAGAACTCCCATTCGGCCAAGCCGATGCTCTACAAGGTGTCCGGGGTGTGGGGCAACCACGAGGGCTCGCTGCTGCTGTGGATCCTCATCCTGACGCTCTTCGGTGGCGCCGTGGCGCTATTCGGCAACAACCTGCCGACCCGCCTGAGGGCCCGGGTGCTCGGCGTGCAGGGCCTGATCGCCATCGGCTTCATCCTTTTCATCCTGCTCACCTCGAACCCCTTCGAGCGCCTGGTGCCGGCGCCGGCCGACGGCCGCGGCCTCAATCCGCTGCTGCAGGACCCCGGCCTGGCCTTTCATCCGCCCTTCCTCTATCTCGGCTACGTCGGCTTCTCCATCGCCTTTTGCTTCGCCATCGCGGCCTTGATCGAGGGCCGTGTCGATCCGGCCTGGGCGCGCTGGGTCAGGCCCTGGACCCTGGCCGCCTGGTGTTTTCTCACACTGGGCATCGCGCTGGGCAGCTGGTGGGCCTATTACGAGCTGGGCTGGGGCGGCTGGTGGTTCTGGGACCCGGTCGAGAACGCTTCGTTCATGCCCTGGCTGGCGGGCACCGCGCTGCTGCACTCGGCCATCGTCGTCGAGAAACGCGACGCCCTCAAGGCCTGGACCATCCTCTTGGCCATCCTGGCCTTTTCGTTGAGCCTGCTGGGCACCTTCCTGGTGCGCTCGGGCGTGCTCATGTCGGTCCACGCCTTTGCCACCGATCCCGCCCGCGGCGTCTACATCCTGGCCTTCCTGGCCGCCGTGGTGGGCGGCTCGCTGATCCTTTTCGCTGTGCGCGCACCGGCCCTCAAGGGCGGCGGCCTGTTCGCGCCCATAAGCCGCGAGGGCGCCCTGGTGCTCAACAACCTGCTGCTCACCACGGCCTGCGGCACGGTGCTGCTGGGCACCCTCTATCCGCTCTTCCTCGATGCCCTGAGCGGCGACAAGGTGTCGGTCGGGCCGCCCTTCTTCAACGCCACCTTCGGGCCCCTCATGGTGCCGCTGGTGATGGCCGTGGCGGTCGGTCCCATGCTGGCCTGGAAGCGTGGCGACGTGGCCGGCGCGCTGATGCGCCTCAAGTTCGCCTTCTTCGCCGCCGGCGCCTTGGCGCTGGTTAGTTGGGGACTGCAAAGCGAAGGCCCCGTCCTGGCCCATTTCGGCATTGCGCTCGGCATCTGGCTGGTGGCCGGGGCGCTGATCGAGTGGGGCCAGCGCCTGCGCCTCTTCGGCGCGCCGCTGGGCGAAAGCTGGCAGCGGCTGCGCCGCCTGCCCCGGGCCGCCTGGGGCATGACGCTGGCCCATTTGGGTTTCGGCGTGGTCATCCTGGGCATCACCGGCAGTACCGCCTGGCAGGAGGAAAAGCTCCAGGTCATGCGCCCCGGCGAGACCGTGGTCGTGGGCGGCTACGCCTTCACCTTCCGTGGTGTGGTGGCGGCCCAGGGCCCCAACTACAGTGCGCGCCGCGGCACCTTCGAGGTGCGGCGCGGCGACGACCTGGTGGCCGTCATGCAGCCCGAGGCCCGGGCCTACCCCACCTCGCCCCAGGCAACCACCGAGGCCGCCATCCGGCCGACGCTGTGGGCCAACCTCTACGCCGTGGTGGGCGACGCCGACGGCCGTGGCGGCTTTGCTACCCGGCTCTACCTCAAGCCGCTGGTCGACTGGATCTGGCTGGGCTCGCTGATCATGACGCTGGGCGGTCTGGTGTCGCTTAGCGACCGCCGCCTGCGCGTCGGTGCCCCGGCCGGCCGCCGGCGGCGGCTCAGCGGCACAAAGAAGGCCGAGGCCTGAGCCAGTGCGCCTTTCCTTCATCATCCCGCTGGCCGTCTTCGCGGTTCTGGTATTGGCCCTGGGCGTCGGCCTCACCCTCAATCCCCGGGTCATTCCCTCGGCCCTGATCGACAAGCCGGTGCCGGAGTTCGAGTTGCCGCCGGTGCTGGGGCGCGAGCGCGGTTTCGCCACCACGGACTTGAAAAAGGGCAAGGCCGCCGTCGTCAACATTTTCGCTTCCTGGTGCGGCCCTTGCCGCATCGAGCATCCGCTGTGGATGGAGCTGGCCAAAGGGGGGCAGGTGCCGCTGCATGGCATCAACTACAAGGACAAGCCCGAGAACGCCCGCGACTGGCTGGCGCGCTACGGCGACCCCTACACCTTGATCGGGGCCGACCGCGACGGCCGCGTCAGCATCGACTGGGGCGTCTATGGCGTGCCCGAGACCTTTGTCGTCGACGGCCAGGGCCGCATCGCCTTCAAGCACGTCGGCGTCATGACCCGGCAGATACTGGACCAGACCATCATGCCGCTGATCCGAGAGCTGGACGCCAAATGATGCGCCTGGGGGGGGCGCTACTGGCGCTGTTACTGGTTTTCACGGCCGCCAGCGGCGCTGCCAGCGCCCAAGGCGTCGACCAGCCGCTCAGCGATCCGGCCCAGGAAACCCGTGCCCGGGCGCTCTTCAAGGATCTCCGCTGCCTGGTCTGCCAGAACCAGTCGATCGACGATTCCAACGCCGATCTGGCCCGCGACCTGCGCCAGATCGTGCGCGAACGCGTCGCGGCGGGTGACAGCGATGCCGAGGCGGTCAATTTCCTGGTCTCGCGCTATGGCGACTGGGTGCTGCTCAATCCGCCCTTCAAGCCGGGCACGCTGGTGCTCTGGCTGGGGCCGCTGGCGTTGCTGCTGCTGGCCGCGGGCGTGACCTTTGCCTACCTCAGGCGGCAACGCCGGCCGGCCGCCGCCCCGGCGGCGCTCAGCGAGGATGAGCGCCGGCGCCTCGAAGCCTTGCTCGAAGACGACTGATGCTTTGGCTGGTCTTCACCGCCATGACCGGGCTGGCGCTCGTGCTGCTGCTGACACCGCTGCTCAGGAAGGCCCGGCCCGATGCCGTCGCCGAGGCCGGCGGCCATGATCTGGCCGTCTACCGCGACCAGTTGCGCGAACTAGAGGCCGAGGCCGAACGCGGCACCATCGCGGCGGGCGAATTCGAAGCGGCGCGGACCGAGATCGAGCGCCGCCTGCTGGCCGCCGCCGAGCACCAGCCCCAGGAAAAGCAGCCCCAGGCCGCCGGCCGCCAAGCCGACCTGGTGGCCGCGCTTTGCCTGGCCCTGGCCCTGCCGGCGGCGGCGGCCGGGCTCTACCTTTGGCTGGGGGCGCCCGACCAGCCCGGGGTACCCTTGGCCGGCCGGCCGGCCAGCCCGCCACCAGCGGCCCAGGCCGTTCCCGACATGACGGCGGCGGTGGCTGGTCTGCGAAAGCGGCTGGAGCAAAACCCCGACAACCGCCAGGGCTGGCTCATGCTGGGCCGCTCCTATGGCGTGCTCAAGCGCTATGCCGAGGCGGCCCGGGCCTATGGCCGGGCCGCCGACATCGAGGACGGCGCCGACGTCCGCATGGCCCTGGGCGAGGCCCTGGCCCACGCCGCCGAAGGCAGCGTCACGCCGGCCGCCGAAGCCGCCTTCCGCCAGGCCCTGGCCTTCGATCCGCGCCACATCGGCGGCCGCTTCTACCTCGGCATCATGGAGGCCCAGCGCGGCCGCTGGCGGGCGGCGTTCGACCTCTGGCTCGAGATCGCCGCCGATACGCCGGCCGATGCGTCCTGGCGCCAGGCTTTGATGCAGCACCTCGAAGATGCCGCCGGCCGTCTCGACCTCGACCTGGCGGCGTTGCTGCCCGAGCCGCCGGCCGGCAGCGACGCGGCGGCCGAGCTCAGGGGCACGACGCCCCAGCAGCAACAGCAGATCCGGGCCATGGTGGCAAGGTTGGCGGCACGGCTGGAGAACAGCCCCGATGACCTCGAGGGCTGGCTCAAGCTGGCGCGCAGCTACCGCGAGCTGGGCGACAAGCCCAAGACGCTCTCGGCCCTGGCCCAGGCCGGCCGGCTGGCCCCCTTGGACGCCGAGGTGCAGATGATGCACGCCGCCGAGATCATCCAGCAGGCCGGGCCCCAGAGCGCCGTGCCGGCGGCCGCCGTCAGCCTCATGCAACGCGTCCTCGGCTTGGATGCGAAAAACCGCGATGCGCTTTATTTCATCGGCCTCTGGCAGGCCCAGGCCGGCCACAAGGCCGAAGCCATCGCCACCTGGCAGCGCTTGCTGGCGCTGCTGGAGCCCGGCGGCAGGGCGCACCAGAGCGTCAAGCAGCGCATCGAGGCCCTCGAAGCCCAGCCCAAAAAAGCGAATGGAGGTGCCGGGGGATAGCACCTCCATTCTGGTTGCGGACCATGGGGGTGGTCCGCTCAAGCGCGATCCAAACCAATCAACCAAGAATCGGATCGCCTCTCGGCCCCATCATCGCAACCGCCATGCCACACCGGCCAGCCCGGCCAAAGCGCTGAAATCCGCCGAATCACCGGGATTCGCCCTGGGGTCGTGCGGATTTGGTACAAACCATCGTGCCATTTTGGGACAAACTGGGAGATTCCCAACTCGGTTTTTCTTGACTTTGTCCCCGGCGCCACAGACATAATAAGGGTCGGAGAGTTCTCTTTCGGCGTTTGGGCCACGATTCCGAACCCGAGGACAGGACCATGGCTGAAATCACGACCGTCAACATCGCGCCGGCGTCATTCGCCCAGGAGCCGTTCATCACCGAGCCGCAGCGGCCGGCGGACCAGGCTTCGAACCGGCCCATCGAGGACTCGAGCGCCTCGTCGGCCGATCGCAACGACGACGAGATCCAGGCCCGTCAGGCGGCCCGCGAAGCCGACCGCGAGGAGCGCGAGGAGCGCGACGAGAAGCGCCGCCAGAACTCGGAGAACACGGTCGACATCCGGGTCTGAGGCAGGCCGACCATAAGATCAGATAATTTGCCCGCCGGCGAACCCGGCCCGTTTTGTCTGTCCGGGCCGGCGCTCCGCATCTGGACGCGGGAGTAGCGGCGTGCCAGAGTTTGGCCATGAGCAAGAAACGCCCGCGCCACTACCAATGGCCGCCGCTGCCAGACAATTTCACTGAGACTGTGCCCGAGGGCGACAATCTGGAGCGGCTGGTCTGCGACACCTGCGGCTTCATCAACTACATAAATCCCAAGATCGTCGTCGGCGCGGTGGCGGCCTGGCAGGGCCGTATCCTCATGTGCCGCCGCGACATCGAGCCCAGGCGCGGTTACTGGACCATGCCGGCCGGTTTTCTCGAAGAGCGTGAAACGGTGCGCGATGGCGCCCGGCGCGAGGCCCTCGAGGAGGCCGAAGCCGAGATCGAGGTCGGCGCGCTGTTGGCCATCTACGAGATCCCGCGCATCAGCCAGGTGCAGATGTTCTTCCGCGCCAC
>PVBE011689306.1_pt1 | contig 26974 bp, 22 predicted proteins | sample 1631181 | NCBI WGS metagenome assembly PVBE01 (sample SAMN08397723, study PRJNA350692) | Marine metagenome, whole genome shotgun sequencing project. | isolation source: water | place: Pacific Ocean | collected 2012-04
CCACGGGGGTCGGAGATGAAGGAGGTTTCGCACCCAACCTGGCTTCGAATCGCGAGGCGATCGAGATCGTGCTCGAGGCCATCGAGCACGCCGGCCTCGCGGCAGGCCAGACCGTCTACCTCGCCCTCGACGTCGCCGCGAGCGAGCTCTGGGACGATGCAACCGGCCGCTACGTGTTCGAGAAATCCGGTGATGCGCACCGGACGTCCGACGACATGGTGGCGCTCTACGCCGATTGGGTACGGCAATACCCTATCCTGTCGATCGAGGATGGCCTCGCGGAAGGAGACTGGACGGGCTGGCAGGTCTTGACCCGCGAGCTGGCACAGCGCGTGCAGCTCGTTGGCGACGACGTGTTCGTGACGAATCCCGAGATCCTTCGCCGTGGGATCGCGGACGGCGTCGGCAACGCGTTGCTCGTGAAGCTGAACCAGATTGGGACGGTCACAGAGACCCTGGACGCCATCGCAATGGCGCGCGACGCGGGTTACGCAACCGTCATCTCTCACCGCTCGGGCGAGACCGAGGATACGACCATCGCTGACCTGGCGGTCGCGACCAACGCGGGCCAGATCAAGACGGGCTCCGCGAGTCGCACCGACCGGGTCGCGAAGTACAACCAGCTCCTCCGCATCGAAGAAGCGGTCGGAGGACGCGGCCGCTACGCCGGCGCCTCGGCGTTCGCACGGCTCTTGACCACGCCGTCGTGAACTTCTCTGTCTTTACGCCCGGCCCGTAGACGCATGTCGACAAGAGTGGCGATATGAGCCAGCGACCCGACGGACTAGGTCCGCCCTTGGTGCTCGTCGTTCTCGACGGCTGGGGCCTGCGCCACGAGCGCGACCACAATGCGATCGCCCTGGCCAGAACTCCCACGTACGATGAATTGCTGGAGCGGTTCCCGCACGCGTCCCTGATCGCCTCGGGCGAAGCGGTTGGTCTCCCTCCGGGTCAGATGGGCAACTCGGAGGTCGGGCACATGAACCTTGGGGCAGGCCGCGTGGTCTACCAGGACCTGACGCGCATCGACAAGGCGATCCGGGACGGCGACTTCTTCCGCGCTCCCGCGCTGGAGGCTGCGATGGATCGCTGCCGAGACGATCGGCAAGCCCTCCATCTCGTCGGCCTCGTGTCCGATGGCGGCGTGCACAGCCATCAGGCTCACCTGCATGCCCTCGTCGAAATGGCGGCCCACCGGAAGCTACGCCGCGTCTTCGTGCACGCCCTCACCGATGGACGCGACACGGCCCCCTTCGGCGCACGCGACTACCTAGGCGAGCTGGAGCGCGTCATGAGTGCCCATGGGGTCGGCCGCGTCGCGACGATCGTTGGACGCTACTACGCTATGGACCGCGATCGCCGGTGGGATCGGACGCGCCGCGCCTACGACGCCATCACGCTCGGGAACGGCACCCGTCGCTCCTCGGTTCACCAGGCGATCGAGGACTCGTATGGGGCGGGGGTCACCGACGAGTTCATCGAGCCGATCGTCCTGGTGGCCGCGGATGGCCAACCGGTCGGAACCCTGGCAGAGGGTGACTCGGTCGTCTTCTTCAACTTCCGCTCGGACCGAGCGCGCCAACTCACGCGGGCCCTCGCGTTCGAGGCGTTCGACGGGTTCGAGCGGACCCGCCACCCCCGGGTACAGCTGTCGACCATGACGGTGTACGACGACACCTACGGACTGCCGGTGGTCTTCTCACCGCGGGAGTTCTCGGCAACCCTGGGAGAGGTCATCAGCGCCCAGGGTCTCACGAACCTCCGACTGGCCGAGACCGAGAAGTACGCCCACGTGACCTACTTCTTCAACTGCGGACAGGAGCGACCATACCCGGGAGAAGATCGCGTGCTGGTGCCCTCACCGAAGGTCGCCACCTACGACCTTCAGCCGGAGATGAGCGCGAAGGGCATCACGAGGGAGCTGGAAGCCGACATCGACGCTCGCCGCCATCGGGTGACGGTGTGCAACTTCGCGAACGCGGACATGGTGGGACACACGGGGAGCCTCGAGGCCGCGGCCGCGGCCGTCGAGACGCTCGACCGCTGCCTCGGTCGCATCGTCAAGGCGACGCGGACGGCGGGCGGGACCGTGATCGTGACGGCCGACCATGGAAACGCCGAGTTGATGTGGGACCGCGAACGGGACTGCCCCCACACTGCACACACGAGCAATCCGGTTCCGGTGATCTTGATCGACGGCGCGCCGCGCGGGTCCGCGCTCAGAGCCGGTTCACTCAGGGACGTCGCCCCGACGATGCTGAGCATCCTGGGCGTCGCGCTGCCGGAGGAGATGACGGGACGCGACCTGAGACCCTGGGCTGACTAGTGGTCTGTTACTCGACCTCTTCGGCGGGTTCGTCGGCAGCGATCCGCAAGGATCTGAGGAAACGACGATCGTTGACACTCATGTCGGGTGGTGGACGAACGGCGAGCCCCTGACTCGGTGTGCTGACGCTCAGGGTCTCAGAGGCCGACCGACCGACAAAGCCGATCTCGGCCTCAAGCGACACACGCAGCTCGTAGCCAGCGGCACGCGCTTTCTCCCGGCAAGCTTCCACGCCCTCATCGTCACCGACGGCGGCGGCGATCGCGTCGGCGAGCTCTCGGGCCAACCGGTTCACGACTTCGTCCATCGCCGTCTCCTCACCGTCGCCCAAGTTCTCAGTCACGACTCGTCACCGCTCCCAGGGGTCCGGGGTCGGCAGCGTCCCGCCGAGCCTGACCTCGTATCCGCACAGGACGGGTTGCAACGTGTTTCGCTTCAAAGGTTTAAGGTGAAGGAACAGATGATATTCTAGACGCGGCCTTGGTCAGTGTCAAGGCAGTCGCCAGGCAGTCGCCACGCGCCGTTCATGCCGGCCGTGGGCGCGACCACGAGATCCGGTGATCTAGAATGCGGGCCACGATGTCTTCCTCGACCGCATCCACGCCGCGTTCGCCGGTCCCCGGACCATCGCCGGAGCGCTTGGCGGCGTGGAAGGCCGGCACCGACCTCGGCTTCCCCGGCGAGCCCCCGTTCCTGCGGGGCATTCACCCGAACATGTATCGCGGTCGCCTTTGGACCATGCGACAGTACGCCGGCTTCGGATCGGCTGAGGAGTCGAACCGCCGCTACCGGTATCTGCTGGACCAGGGCGTCAGCGGGCTCAGTGTGGCGTTCGATCTGCCCACCCAAATAGGCTACGACTCGGACCACCCGCTGGCGGCCGGCGAGGTCGGTCGAGTGGGCGTGGCCATCGACTCGATCGAAGACATGGTCGCCCTCTTCGAGGATATTCCGCTGGACCGCGTCTCGACCTCGATGACGATCAACGCGACAGCGATCATCCTGTTGGCGCTCTACGTCGCCCTGGCACGTCGGCGAGGCATCTCGCTGCGGTCGCTGTCGGGCACGACCCAGAACGACATCCTGAAGGAGTACCTGGCTCGCGGCACGTACATCTTCCCGCCCCGCCCGTCCCTACGTATCGTGACAGACGTGTTTGCCTACTGTGACCACGAGCTGCCGAACTGGCATCCGATCTCGATCAGCGGCTATCACATCCGAGAGGCGGGCGCGACGGCCGTCCAGGAGGTCGCGTTCACGTTCGCCGATGCCTTGGCCTATGTGCAAGCGGCCGTCGATGCAGGTCTCGACGTCAACCGCTTCGGACGACGGCTCTCGTTCTTCTTCAACGCCCACAGCGATTTCCTCGAAGAGATTGCCAAGTTCCGAGCGGCCAGGCGACTGTGGGCGCGGATCATGCGCGACCGGTTCGGGGCGAAACACCCTCAAGCCTTGCAGCTGCGCTTTCACACCCAAACCGCGGGCAGCACGCTCACGGCCCAGCAGCCCAACAACAACATCGTCCGGGTGTCGCTACAGGCGCTGGCGGCGGTCCTCGGCGGGACGCAGTCGCTCCACTGCAACGGCCGCGACGAGGCCCTGGGCCTCCCGACCGAGGAGTCGGCACAGATCGCGCTGCGCACGCAGCAGATCATCGCGGCCGAGACCGGTGTGACCGCGGCGGTGGATCCGGTCGGTGGCGCCTTCGCAATCGAAGACCTGACGGATCAGATCGAGGCCGACGTCATGCGGGTGATCACCGAGATCGAGCGTCAGGGCGGAACGCTGGCAGCCATCGAGACCGGCACGATCCAACGACAGATCCAGGAGTCGGCTTACCGGACCCAGCGCGCGATCGACTCGGGCGAAGAGATCGTTGTCGGTGTCAATCGGTTCGGTGGCCAGGACGACCGTCGGATCGAGCTCCATCGGCTGGACCCTGCCACCGAGAAGCGGCAGGTCGACCAGCTCTCGCGGCTGCGCGCCGATCGTGAGTCGGGCGCCTGGCGAGGAGCCCTGGATGCGGTCGCTGCGGCCGCGCGCGGCAGCGACAACCTGACGCCTCCCATCATCGCGGCCGTCGAGGCTCGAGCGACCGTCGGCGAGATCGCTGACACGTTGCGCGGGGTCTTCGGCGAGCATCGAGAACTCGATGCAAGCTGAACCGAACCCGGCGCCGGAGACCCCCTCTCCCCTGCTGCGAGTCGAGCGCTTGACCACCGCGTTCACGGTTGGCCGAAGGACCGTTCCAGCCGTGAATGACGTCAGCTTCGAGGTACGACCCGGTGAGATTCTCGGCCTGGTCGGAGAGTCCGGCTGCGGCAAGTCCGTGACGGCTCTCTCGATCCTGCGGCTGGTCCAGCCTCCCGGACGGATCTCGAGTGGAGCAATCTACTTTCGCGGCCGCAACCTGCTCGACCTCTCGGAGCCCGAGATGCGACGCGTTCGTGGGGCCGAGATCTCGCTGATCTTTCAGGAACCCATGACCGCCCTGAACCCGGTCTTCAGCATCGGCGCCCAGATCGCCGAGGCGCTGGTGGTGCACGGCCGCGCCTCCCGCGCCGAGGCGCGTGCACGGGCGGTCGAGCTGCTCGCCTCGGTGAGCGTTCCCTACCCGGAGCGGCGCGTGTGCGACTACCCCCACCAGCTCTCCGGCGGCCTCAGGCAACGCGCCCTCATCGCGATCGCCCTGGCCTGCCGGCCCGCGCTGGTCATCGCGGACGAGCCCACGACGGCCCTCGACGCCACGATCCAAGCGCAGATCCTGGAGCTCCTGCGAACGCTCCAATCGACCTTCGATCTCTCGATGCTCCTCATTACCCATGACCTTGGCGTCGTGGCTGAGACAGCCGATCGGGTCGCGGTCATGTACGCTGGGCGTATCGTGGAAGAGGGACCGGTCAGGGAGATCTTCCACTCGGCGGCTCATCCCTACACCCGCGGTCTCTTGGCCTCCATCCCCGGTGGCGTGCCGGGTGCCCGTCTTCGAGCCATCGAGGGCACGGTGCCCGACCTCGGCGCCCTGCCACCGGGGTGTGCCTTCGCCCCGCGGTGTCCGGACCGCTTCGACCACTGCCACCTCGCCGTCCCCGAGTCGACCGTCACCGGAGCACACCACCGGGTGAGCTGCTTCCTGTACAGCCCCGAGCAGCACACCCGCCCCGCGCCGACGACCGGCCGGCTCGACATCCCCTCCTGATGCCGCTCCTGGACGTCCGGCAGCTCGTCAAGCACTTCGTCCAACGGCACGGGTTTCTGCGGGCGCCAACGGTCGTGAAGGCCGTCGATGGTGTGAGCTTCCAAATCAAGGAGGGCGAGACCTTCGGCCTCGTGGGTGAGTCCGGCAGCGGCAAGACGACGACCGGTCGCTGTATCCTCCGACTGGTCGAGCCGACTTCCGGTACCGTGGCATTCCGAGGCGAGAACGTCCTGGCGTTCGACCGCGCGCAGATGCGCCGCGCACGCCGCGATATGCAGATCGTCTTCCAGGACCCCTACGGATCGCTCAATCCCCGGATGCGGGTGAACGCCATCGTCAAGGAGCCACTCGAGATACATCGGATCGGCACCCCACAGGAGCGTCGCGATCGCGTAGCGGAGCTGTTCGGGCTCGTGGGGCTCGACCCCGACCAGGGCCGCCGGTTCCCACACGAGTTCAGCGGCGGCCAGCGCCAGCGAATCGGTCTCGCCCGAGCCTTGGCCCTGAACCCTTCCCTCATCATCGCGGACGAGCCGGTGTCCGCTCTCGACGTCTCGGTCCAGGCGCAGGTCGTCAACCTGCTCATGGAACTCCAACAGACACTCGGCTTGACCTACCTCTTCATCGCCCACGACCTCAGGCTGGTCCGGCACGTGTGCAGTCGAGTCGCCGTCATGTACCTCGGCAAGATCGTGGAGCTAGCGACCGCCGCTGACCTGTTCGCTCGGCCACTGCATCCCTACACATGCGCACTGCTGTCCGCCAGCCCGACGCCCGACCCGGACGTACGCCCCACCCGGATCGTGCTGGAACCGGAGGACATCGACCGCACCGCGCCACTCAGAGAGGTCGCGGCCGGACACTGGGCGGCCATCTAGCACTACTTTGTCAGTTTGCGCGGGTGCGAAACCCCGTCCGCCTGGCAAACCGTTAAGGCGGCCAGCCTCCAGGGCTCGTGCCGGGTTCGTGCGTCAGCCGCCGCAATTTGTTCGGTTTGCTGGGCGGACGGGGTTTCGCACCACGTTTCATCGATCTGACAGAGTAGTGCTAGGCCGCGTGGCGCACGTCGTCCTCGACGCGGCCGTCCTTGATGTGGATGACTCGACTCGCGTGCGCCGCCACGTCGGCCTCGTGGGTCACCAGAACGATGGTGTTGCCCCCGGCGTGCAGGCGCCGGAAGAGCGTCATGATCTCGCTTCCGGTCTTCGAATCCAGATTGCCGGTCGGCTCGTCCGCCAGCAGGATCGACGGTTCGTTGACGAGCGCACGCGCGATGGCGACGCGCTGACGCTGGCCACCGGACAGCTCATTGGGGCGGTGTCCCTGGCGATCCGAGAGCTCGACGCGATCCAGGGCGCGGCTGGCACACGCCTGTCGCTCCTGTGGAGAGAGGCCCGCGTAGACGAGGGGGAGCTCCACGTTGTAGAGGGCCGTCGCGCGGGGGAGCAAGTTGAAGGTCTGGAACACGAAGCCGATCTCCTTGTTCCGGATCCGCGCCAGCTCGTCGTCGTCCATTCGGGAAACCTGCTGGCCGTTCAGGAGGTAGCTGCCCTGCGTCGGAGTGTCGAGGCACCCGATGAGATTCATCAGGGTGGACTTTCCAGACCCAGAGGGCCCCATGATGGCCACGTAGTCTCCTCGGTCGATCTCGATCGAGATACCTCGCAGGGCGTGGATTTCCTCTGCGCCCATCAGGTAGGTCTTCCAGATATCTCGCGTCTCGATGAGTGCCATGCTCGGCTCCAACCTCTCCGTGGCCTCTCGGTAGCTCGTCAAGCCCTCTCCGGGCCGGCATCCCGCGAGCGGCGCAGGGCATCGCTCACGACGACTCACCTCGCAGCCCGCCGCCGGCCACTTCACCAACGACAGAAACAGGCCACTCGTAACAAGACGAAGAACCGGGCTCGGTGGTTCCCTGGCCTGGCGACACGATGCTGCCACGCAGCCAACTCAGGTAATCGGGATGGCCTCGAACGGTCGCACCGTCGGGATCACCACCATGATGGCCTCCGCCTCCTGGGACGGAGCGGGAAACGTCGCCCAGAGCTCGACGCGGTCCCCGGGCGCCAACGGGACGAGGTCACGGCTGCACAAGGGCTGCCCGCTGGTCTCCCGGAGGACGAAGTATTTCTTCTGGCGAGGCACGTCGACGAGATGAACCCCGGCCACCGAGTCAGCGTCACCGGCCTCGGGAGCGAAGGCCGCACCGAATTCGACGACTTCGTTGGCTGGCGAGTCATTCACGAACGCGAAGTGCAAACGGAGGACGTTCGCACCAACCCGCTCGAGCTCCAGGATCTGCACCCTTAGCTGGGCATCCTCGGCCTGGTGCTCTGCAACCACGGTTGGCGCGGATGCCGACAAGGCGGTCGACATACTCCCCGTCGCGTCGGGAACCTCCGCCGAACCGGGGTCACCCGGCTCGCCGTCACGACAGCCGCCTACCCCGACGAGCAGCAGGACGCCCGAGAGCACCCAACGGGCACGGCGGGCGTGGTGTCGCACGACGCCGCTCGAGCCCTCCGCCACGACCAGTCGGCCGCCGGTGGGCCCAGCCTCGGACCCCCCGTGCGGGCCCCAATCGGACACCGCGGGCGACATCATGCCGCTACCCCGCCTCCTCGTAGTCTTCCTTGAGCTTTGCCACCACGCTCGGATCGGCCAGCGTCGTGGTGTCCCCGAGGGCCTTGCGATCCGCGATGTCACGCAGGAGCCGCCGCATGATCTTCCCCGACCGGGTCTTGGGAAGATCCGCTGCGAAGAGAACCTCATCGGGCCGGGCGATCGCGCCGATCTTGCGCACCACGTGCTCCTTGAGCTCGTCCTGCAGGGCCGCAGACGCCTCGGCCCCCTCCCGCAGCATGACGAAGGCGGCGATCACTTGCCCCTTGATTTCGTGCTCGCGCCCGACGACCGCCGCCTCGGCGACGTGCGGGTGATCGACCAGCGCGCTCTCCACCTCCATGGTTCCGATCCGGTGCCCGGCGACGTTGAGTACATCGTCGACTCGGCCGAGCAACCAGAAATAGCCGTCTTCGTCTCGCTTTGCCCCGTCTCCGGTGAAGTAGACCTCGGACGTCCACCGACTCCAGTACTGGCTCACGTAGCGCTCGGGATCACCGTAGATCCCACGCAGCATAGACGGCCACGGCCGGGTAATGGCCAGGAGGCCACCCCCGACCGCGATCGGCTTGCCTTTCGCGTCGAGGATCTCGGCCTTGATGCCCGGGAAGGGCCGGGTGGCGGAGCCGGGCTTCAGCGTCGTGAGGCCCGGCATCGGCGTGATCATGATCATCCCCGTCTCGGTCTGCCAGTAAGTGTCGACGACGGGACAGCGACCTCCACCGACATGCTGGTGGTACCACATCCACGCCTCTGGGTTGATCGGCTCGCCGACCGAACCCAGCAGACGTAGGCTGCTCAGATCCCGCCGGCTCGGCCACTCCTCGCCCCACCGCATGAACGCGCGAATGACCGTCGGAGCGGTGTAGAGCATGGTCACGCCATACCGCTCGATGATCCGCCAGAAGCGATCCTTCTCGGGCCAATCCGGAGCCCCCTCGTACATGACGGCGGTGGCGCCGTTGGCCAGTGGTCCGTAGACGAGGTAGCTGTGACCCGTCACCCACCCGATGTCGGCGGTGCACCAGTAGACATCGTCCTCCCGTAGGTCGAACACCCATCGGGTGGTCGCGTACGTACCCACCAGGTAGCCCCCCGTGGTATGGACGATCCCCTTGGGCTTACCGGTCGTGCCGGAGGTGTAGAGGATATACAGCAGATCCTCGGCCTCCATCGCAGCCGGCTCGCAGTGCACATCCGCGTCCTCCATCAGGTCGTGATACCAATGGTCGCGCCCCTCCTCCACGTGCACCTGAAAGGTCGTCTCCTGGAGTCGACGCACCAAGACGACCTGCTCGATCGAAGGAGTCGCTTGGAGGGCTTCGTCCGCCACGCGCTTGAGCGGCACGATCTGGCCGCGCCGGTAGCCGCCGTCCGCCGTGACGAGCAGGCGCGCTTCCGCGTCATTGATCCGATCCCGAAGGGATTCCGCACTGAAGCCACCGAAGATGACGCTGTGGACCGCGCCGATCCGCGCGCAGGCCAGCATGGCGATGGCCAGCTCCGGAATCATCGGCAGGTAGAGCGCCACCCGATCGCCGCGCTCGACTCCCAAGGACTTGAGCACGTTCGCGAACGCGCAGACCTCCCGGTACAGGTCGAAGTAGGTCAGCGTTCGCCGGTCGCCGGGCTCACCCTCCCAGATGAGGGCGGCCTTGTTGCGCCGGGCGCCTCGGACGTGACGATCTACGCAGTTGACGCTCGCGTTGATTTGTCCCCCGACGAACCACTTCGCGTTGGGCGGCTGCCAATCCAGCACGCGGTCCCACGGCTTCATCCATTCCAGCTCGCCAGCCAGATCGGCCCAGAATCCTTCGGGATCACGCTCCGCTCGCCCGTAGACCTCTGGGTCGGACAGCTGCGCGTGCTGGCGGAACGCCTGGGGCGGGGCGAACGTGCGCTCCTCGTTCAGCAGCGCGGAGATCTCGTCAGACTGCTCGTGGCGATCCTCGGACATGTGGGTGCCTCGGCGGCTTCGATCCGCGTTGATTCGGGGTAGGGCCCGACCGTCCGCCCGGGAGACGGGGTGGAATCAGCGGACGCCGCGGGAACGCAGCTGGTCGAGCCGGACTCGCACGCCGGCATCGAGATGGGCGTGCTCCGTGCCGCTATAGTCCAGGAACCGCTCGTAGTGCTCGATGGCCTTCGCAGCATCACCGGCGTCCTCGTACACGAGAGCCAGATTGTAATGCGTCGGGGCGCTCCGATCATCCCGCTCCAGGGCACCGAGCAACCGCCCCAGCGCCTCGTCGGCCTTGCCGGCCGTCTTGAGCGCAAGGGCGAGATTGACCATCGCATCGACATTGCCAGGCTCGATGGCGAGGGTCGCCTCGAACTCTTCGGTCGCCTGATCCACCTGGCCGGCGCGCAGGAGGGCAACGCCGAGATTGTTGCGAGCCCTGACGTATCCCTCTTCGATGAACACCGCTCGCTGGAACTCTTTGATCGCCGCCGGCAGAAGGCCCTGCTCCTGGTAGAGCACACCGAGGTTGTTGTGCGCCTCCACGTCGAGCGGGTTCCGGTCGAGTGCCTCGCGGTACGCGGCGAGCGCACCGTCGAGATCTCCGGCCCTATGATACTGAATGGCGCTCGAGAGTGGGTCCGAACCCGTGGCGGGATCAGACACGCCTGGTCCCGCGACGGTCTCCGTTCCCGAGATCCGGGTGGACGCGATGGCTGGACCTCCGTTCATCGGCGGAGCCACCGGCTCGGGCGTGATGCCACGATCGAGCGACGGCGTCGGTGCCGACGGCGGTCGCTCAGCCCGGTTCGGCGGCGGGGGCTGGGGCGTGAGCCCTGGGTAGGGAACGCCCGGAACCGCGGGCGCCTGGCTAGGGGGAGCCGGGCGGAACGGCGGCGGTTTGGGCTGGGCTGCTTGGGGTGTCCTGACCGACCGGCTGGGCTCTGGAGCGGAAGCCGGTGGGTCGGGGGTACGCGGCGCTGCGCGCGGGGGCGGAGCAGCCCCGGGTGGCGGCGCGCCAGGAGAAGGCGAGGACCTCGCAGCGACGGGGACCCCACCGGGGCTCTCGGAGGCCCCGCGCCGAGGCGCGGAATCGGCCTCCGTTGACGCAGGGCGTCTACTCGGAGGGCGGACGTCTCCGGCGCCCGGGCCTCCCCGTCGAGCCGCTTGGCCGGAGTCGGTGCCGGGTGGCCATGGAGACCATCCGGCGAGCCCTAGCGTCAGCCCACCGATCGCCACTCCGACGACGAGGAGCGCGCCCAACGCGAGCACTGTCCAGCTGGCGCGAGACCGCCTGGCGACCACCGCGGAATAGCCAAGGACCCGGAGCAACGCATCTGCATCGAGCGTGCGCCGGGGCTGTCGCCCCGAGGGGCTCCCCTCGACATCCACGTCAGGATCTCGACTCGAGGCGTCCATCCCGCTCGGGTGCATCACGCTCCTGCTTGGCTCACTGCCGATCGCCGAAGCTGCATCGTGCCAGAATCAGGGGATTGGTCGCCGGCCAGGCCTACCGAGTCGAATCCCCGAGATCTCCCACCGAGCCCGGCGCAGGCGCCGTGTTCGAGGCCACCTCAGCGGGCGTCAGTCGGACCGGCGTCAAGACGACAACGACATCGGTTCTTCCGCTGGGCTTCGGCCCGCGCTTGAGGATGGAACCGAGCCGAGAGAAAAAGGACCTGGATCGTCGACGAGCCAGGGCCCCGGTCACCGGGTTCGACACCACCGCCGACCCGTTGCGACCCAGCTGGAGGAGCGTCCCGGGACTCGCGGCGTCCTCGCCACCCGAGCTTGGCCCTAGCGTCACGCTGATGCTCCCACCCGCGCTGATCTGGGGGAGCAACTCCACCGTGAGGTCGTCCTCGGCTCCCGCCGGTGCCCGCCCGGGGGCCAGACGTGCCTCGCCAGACCCGGCGACCGTCAACGCGAGGGGCTGGTCGCTGACACCGACGCCCGAGGTCTCCACCAGCTCATTCAGCCGGCCCTGTCCCCGAAGCGCCCGAAGGAAGTCGTCGCTGTCCACGATCTGCACGCCGAGGCAGGTCCCTCCCCCGCCGAACGTCGTCGGCGGCTGCAAGAGGCCCACCGCAGCGCCGGCACGGTCCAGGACTCGTGACCAGTCCGGTCCGTCCCGGAACTCCTCCGAGACCTCGAGCTGATACACCTGTGCCTGGATGCGCACCTGACGATGCCGCTGGGTACGAACGGCCTCGATGTAGCGTTCGACACGCGCGAGCTGTGGCGGCGAGTCGCTCACCTCGAGGAGAGCTGCGCGTCGATCGAGGCGCAGGCGCCCGTCGGGAGAGAGCAACGTCTCGAGGCTGGTCGAGAGCTCGGTGATCGCGTCGCCGCCCTCGACCGTCGTGACGCGTACGGGCCCACCCACCAGCTCGTCGAGGTCGAAAAGGCGCCGGTCGAGCTCCGGCCGGAGCACCCGGATGGTGGTTCCGCGCACGTCGTAGTCGAGACCCAAGGGGTGGAGGATCTGGTCCAGCGCCTGACGCAACGTGACGTCCTTCAGCTCGCCGTCGAAGGTGCCCTCGACTCCTGGCTCGAACGACACCTGGAGGCCCGTCCCGGTCAAGAGAAAGCCCAGCAACGCCTCGAGGGGCAGCGGCTCAGCGAAGGTCGTCACGGAGGTCAGCTCTCCGTCGAGCTGGCCGGCGTCACGCCCCTCGTCCAGCTGTGTCACCGCCAACGGCCGCAGGGTCTGGTCCAGAGCGTCGACACCGGTCGTCTGGCGTCCGGGCGACCCGACCACGTCCGAGGTCGCCCCGCCGCCGACGGGCCACAGCAGCAGGCCCACCCAGACGAGCCCGACCACGATCCCTGACACCGGCCGGAGTTGCAGGGTCGTGCACATTTCTGCCATCTACCAGTAGGGATTGTCGGTCGCCGAGGCTCACGACGATAGAGACCGGCGCGGATGGGCTCGGTCGGAATCGATGGCGACCGCGTTGGGCGACCCCGGGAGCGCCACCTCAGGCAAGCGGCGGCGGCGCACTCTGCCTCGGGGGGAGCGAAGGCGGCGAGGCCGTAGGGCGCCTGAAGATGGCCGCTCCAACGATCCCTCCAACGGTGGCAAACAGCGACCCGACCACCAGCATGATCAGGAAACCGATCACCAGACCACCCGTACCAGTGCCCAGCTGCTCGACGGCCGTTCTCATTTCCTCGGGAATGTCCTGGGCCCCGCTCAGGAGGCGCCGGGCGAGATCCCGCTGCATCGATCCCAGGAGCACGCCGAGCGGCAGCGAAGCCACGACGAACACAAACGCCCCCACGACGCCTGACAGGAACCCGGCAGCACCGCCGTCCAGGACGTCGATCGGTTCGGGGTGGCTCTGCTGCATCAGGAACGCGGCGACGACACCGCCTCCTACGACCCAGAGGCAGCAGCAGAGGTTCCCCAGGGACACGAGCGGGAGAGCCGATAGCACACCGATGAAGGTCCCGCCTACCAAGGCGGGCACCGATTTAGAGGGTGCCAGCGAAACCTCCCCCCCGCGGCTGCGGGCGAGCCGACGGCGACCGTGCCAGCCCTACCCACACGAGACGAGCCTCAGTCGTAATATTCGCGCCCGAGATGGGTAATCAACTCTTCACCACGCAGGTAGCGCAAGGTGTTCTTCAGCTTCATCAGCTGGATGAAGAGGTCGTGTTCAGGGTAGAGGCCGGGCGCGTGCACAGGGCTCTTGAAATAGAACGACAACCACTCCTGGATGCCACTGAGTCCGGCACGCTTCGCCAGATCCAGCAGCAGGACCAGATCCAGGACGATCGGCGCGGCCAGGATGCTGTCCCGGCAGAGGAAGTTGATCTTCAGCTGCATCGGATAACCGAGCCACCCGATCAAGTCGATGTTGTCCCACCCCTCCTTGTTGTCACCGCGCGGGGGATAGTAGTTGATCCGCACGACGTGACACAGGTCGCCGTAGAGCTCGGGATAGAGGTCGGGCTGCAGCACGTAGTCGAGCACCGATTTCTTGCTCTCCTCTTTTGTCTTGAACGAGTCGGGATCGTCGAGCACCTCGCCATCACGATTACCCAGGATGTTGGTGGAGTACCACCCGCTGACACCGAGCAGTCGTGCCTTCAGGCCAGGGGCGACGATGGTCTTGATGAGCGTCTGACCGGTCTTGAGATCCTTGCCGGCGACCGGGCTCCCGGTCTGCGAGGCGAGTTCGACCAACGCGGGAATGTCGGCCGTCAGATTGGGTGCGGCGTTGGCGTAGGGAATACCCTCCTTCAAGGCTGCATACGCGTACACCATGCTCGAAGGGATCGTCGGGTCGCTGCGATCGAGTGCGTCCTCGAAGCTGCTCAGCGAAGCGTGCGAGTCGGACGGGGTCATGAAGACCTCCGTCGAGCCACACCACACCATCACCGCGCGGTCCAGCCCATTGGACTCCTTGAAGCGTTGGATGTCGGCCCGGAGCTGATCGGCGAGGTCGCGCAGGTTCCGCCCCCGCTTCAGATGCGGGCCGTCGAGCCGCTTGACGTAGCGCCGATCGAACACCGCTGGCCACGGCCGGACGGCCTCCAGATCGGACCGCAGGCTCTCGAGCAGCTGCGGCTCAAGCACGCCGGCGGTGCACGCCGCCGCGTAGCAATCGTCCTCGAAGATGTCCCACGCGCCGAACACCAGGTCGTCGAGGGACGCGAGCGGCACGAACTCACGAACCTTGGGCGCGCGCGCCTCGGTTCGCTTCCCGAGGCGGACCGTGCCCATCTGTGTCAGCGAGCCGATCGGCCGCGCCATCCCCTTGCGGATCGCTTCGACGCCAGCGATGAACGTCGTGCTCACGGCACCCAAGCCCACGAGTAGCACGCCCAGCCTGCCCTCGGCTGGGGCGATTTCGATTCGATTTTTCACCGTCGAACTATATCATGTCGACCACGAGAGCGGCTCGTGCGCGCGCCACGAACGAATGTCGATCTTCAAGAAAGCCTTCCGCTCAGAGCCCTACGCACTCCACGTGTCGATGGCTGGTCTCAAGATGGGCGATCGACTCCTCCAGCTAGGGTGCGGGGACGGTCGACTCCTGGCGGCCCTCGGTGCCAAGGTGGGTCTGACCGGCCGCGCATGCGCCGCCGACGAATCCGACGAGGCCGTGGCCCGTGCCGGCGCTGGTGCCCTGAAGGCTGGCGTCTTCGTCGAGGTCCAGAAGGCCCCCCTTCAGGCACTCCCTTACGAACCCGATTCCTTCGACCTCGTGGTGATCCTGGTACGTCTCGCACGCATGACCCCGGAACAGCGTGTTGGGTGCCTGCAGGCCGCGTGGCGGGTCCTGCGACCGGGTGGGCGATGTATGGCGGTCGAGCCCGCGCCGCGTGGCGGCCTGGGCGCACTCACTGGCCGGTGGGGTGTCGACCCCCATCACGGCGGCCTGGGCGCGACGGCCCGGGCGCTGGAGGCGGAGGGTTTCAAGGGGGTCCGCCACCTGGCGGAGCGGGACGGGGTCGCCTTCATCGAGGGAGCCAAACCCCGTTGATCCAGCCGAAAGGGCCAACCGTGACCAGCCCGAGGTGGCCTCTCGCGAGCACACCCTGTCTCGACCCGAGAACAGCCGATCTGGCGGGATCGGTGCGTCACGCCTAGGAAACAAGGATTTTGGGGGTTCTGAGCCCTCCGGAGGGCTCCACGACGGTCGGCAAGCATCTTGCGTCTGTACGGGAAGCCAGGACCCAGGTCCGGGGGCCAGTCACTCGATTCGAGTGTGCAGCCAATGCCTAGGAACTTGATCCCGATGGACCAGTCGATCGACGGTCGCAGGGAGGTCTTCTCGATCGCCGAGGTCGCTCGTGCCGCCGGCGTCACGCCGGCCCGGACGCGTGCGTTGCTCGCCGAGGGCGGGATCCCCACGATCGACGGTGAGTTCATGACGTGGTCGACAGCCGTCGATGTGGTCGACTGCCTCACGTCCCAGGAATCCACCCTGTCGACCGAGCTGGAGGGTCACGTGGCCCTTGGCCGTACGCCGTTCGCCCTGATCCCATCGGCCAAGCGACCAACCTTCATGTCGCTCGTCGTCTCGAGCACGCTGCACGTCGTGCTGGTGGTCGGCATCGTACTGATCACAAGCGTCGGGCTCGCCAGCCGAGAACCCCAGGACCACGAGCTTTACGAGGAGACCCCCGTCAGCCTGGTGTTCCTGATGACGCCGGGACCCGGGGGGGGCGGCGGGGGGGGCGGACTGAAGCAGCCCACACCACCACCACCGGCCGAGCGCGAGGGTCCAGAGGTCGTGAGCAGCCCGCTGCCGGCGCGCGAGCCGCCCGACCCGGTCGACCCACCCCCAGAGCCGATCGCGGAGCGCGAGCCACCCGTTCTCGAGCATGAACCGCTGCCACCCATCATCGCGCCGGTCGTGGCGGCGCCGGCTGATACTCGGGACATCGCGGGCGTGATCGACGCCGAGGAGACCGGAGCCACGGACGAGAGCCGTGGCCCCGGAGACGACGGCGGGGTCGGTGCAGGACAAGGCACGGGACTGGGGCAGGGAGCCGGAGCCGGCATCGGTCCCGGTTCGGGCGGCGGCACCGGCGGAGGTCCCTATCGCCCGGGCAGCGGGATCGAGCCGCCGGCCCTCCTCCACGAGGTGAAGGCGGAGTACACGGAGGAGGCACGTCGTCGGGGACTCGAGGGAGAGGTCGTCCTCGAGATCGTCATTCTCCGAGACGGTTCCGTGGGCGATGTCCGTGTGTTGCGCAGGCTCGGGCTTGGGCTCGACGAGCGCGCCATCCAGGCGATACGCGGCTGGCGTTTCAGACCGGCCCGCCGGATGGGAACCCCGGTCGACGTCCTCGTCGAGGTCGAGGTGGATTTCAGGCTCCGATGAACCGTCCGGGATAGCGTGTAGCCATCGAGGGAGCAGTCATGGAGATCCCGATTGTCGTGGCGGTCGTCGCAGTCGTCGTCGCGTTGGCCTCGACGATCACGGCCTGGCGGCTGCTGATCCAGGAACAGCGACGGTCGGCAGCCCGTGTCACAGCGCTGGTGTCGGCCACCGATGGTCGCGCCCGATCCGAACCCGCTGGTGCTCTCGATGGCCGGCCGCATCGCGAGCTCGATGAGCCGGGCGGACGCCCGGTGCTGGACGAGCCCAGGGTCGCGACGCCGACCACCGGCATCCTGGCAGAGATCGTCCCGCCTCGGGACGGGTCGAGCGTGGGCGACCTCTTCGGGGCCACCCGCCGCCCGGGCATCGCGCCCAGCCGACTGATTCTGGCCGTCGCCGTTGGCGTGCTCACGGTCGCGACGGTGGCCGTGGCAATCTTCACTGCGGGGACCGGCGACGGCCCGACGCCGCGCGCGGTGGAAGCCATCGCCGAGGACCTCGACAGCCTGGAACTGCTGGCGCTGAGCCACGCACGCGACGGCGAGGTGCACACCATCTCCGGGCTCGTTCGCAACCCGTCGACGGGGGCCGAAGCTCGACACGTCACGGTCGCGGCGTCGCTCCTCGATCACGAGGGCGCCTTCCTAGGCGAGGCCGAGGCCCCGCTGGCGCTGATGACCTTGATGCCCGGTGACGAATCCGCGTTCGAGGTCGCGGTCGTCGCACCGACACCGGCTGAGCGCTACCGGGTCAGCTTCCGCGCCGACGATGGCGGGATACTGCAGCACGTCGACCAGCGCTCGATTCAGACCGATGTGGCCCTGGAGGGCGAGGGAGGGGCTCCATGAGATCCCGGATACGCACCGTACGGCACGCTCGTCGTCGACGATGGACTCCCCTTCTGCGCGCGGCGTGGCAATCGTTCGGGGTGCGAGCCGTCATCGTCGTGGCGGGGCTCGTCACGTGCACCCACGCGCTGAGCGCCCTTCCGCAGTCTCAAGAGGGCTTCCGTTTCCGCAGCGGAGTCGAGCTGGTCAACGTCACGGCCACGGTCACGGACCGCGACGGTCGCTTCGTGCCGGGTCTCCTCAAGGAGGATTTCACCATCTACGAGGACGACGAGCCGCAGCCGATCAGCCACTTCAGCAACGAGCGCGTCCCGGTGAGCCTGGGGATCGTCCTCGACACGAGTGGCAGCATGGCGGGCGAGAAGCTCGACGCCGCGCAGCGGGCGATCGACCGTTTTCTCTACGACCTCCTGGACCCCGCGGATGAGGTCTTTCTGTACCGCTTCAGCGACGATCCGATCCTGGTACGCGACTGGACGACCGACCGCGACGAGATCAGCCGCGCGATGGGACGCATTCGGCCCCGCGGCGGCACGGCGATGCTCGACACCGTTGCCGAGGCCGTGCTCTTGGCGCAGTCGGGGCGACACCAGAAGAAAGCGCTGGTCGTGATCTCCGACGGCAACGACACCAGCAGCCGGACCAGCACGCGTGACCTGAAGCAGCTCATCCGCGAGACCGAGGTCCTCGTGTACGCCATCGGCATCGACGGACAGGGCCGGCGGTCGACGACGTTCGGCCGACCGCGTTTCCCGCTCCCCATCCCCTTCCCCATTCCCGGGCCCAGGGGGCCTAGCCAGTGGCCCACGCCACGGGGTGGCTCGCCGGGAGGGAGCGGCCGCTACGGCCGGCCGGGCGACGAGCCGGTCAACGTGTCCGCTCTGCGTCAGCTGACCGACGACAGCGGAGGGCGGACGGAGATCGTGAGGGGAACACGGGACCTGGAGCCCGCGACGAGCGGTGTCGCGCAGGAGCTCAGCCAGCAATACTACCTAGGCTACCCGGGCGCCGCCCCCAAGGATGGACGCTGGCACACCATCCGCCTCGAGGTGCAGGGCCGGAACCACCGGATCCGAGCTCGGCGAGGCTACGTCGCCACGCCCTGAGCCGCATCGTCCAGCCTCTTCTCGAGCCGACAGCCGTCGACCACCTGGAGCCTGGCCTCTTCCCAATCGACGAACCTACCGCACCGCGCGCACCGAAGCACCGTCGGTTTCGCTACATAGCGTGGTGTCATCGATCCCCCTGGGTCAGACTCCACCGACCGCGTGACTCACACGTCAGCGAACTTGTAGCCGGCTCCCCAGACGGTCAGCACGAGACGTGGCTGCGACGGCTCGGCTTCGATCTTGCGCCTGACACGCTTGACGAGCGTGTCCACGCTCCGCACGGTGACGTGGGTCCCCAGACTCCAAACCTTGGCAAGGAGCGCTTCACGGCTGAACACGATGCCTGGGTGTGACGCCAGGACATAGAGCAGGTGGAACTCCTGGGCCGTCAGATCGACGTCCCGATCGGAGACCCGTACCCGCCGACGCGCCGGGTCGACGTCGATGCCGTGGAGAGAGAGGCGCCGGTCTGTGCCCAGGTCCGCGGAGTGCCCCCCCTGGGGGTCACTCGCCTGGCTCACGACCGATCCGGCACGCCGACCGGATCTCCGCATGAGTGCGCGGGCCCGTGCCACCAGCTCGCGCACACCGAACGGTTTGGTCAGGTAGTCGTCGGCTCCACTCTCCAGCCCGACGACCTTGTCCGACTCTTCCCGGCGCGCAGTGACCATCAAGATCGACGTCTCCCGGTTCGCCGAGTCGCGGCGAATCGCGCGGCAGACGGTCACGCCGTCGACGCCGGGAATCATCAGGTCGAGGACGATCAGATCGAATGGTTGTTCGATCGCGAGCCGAATCGCTTCCCTTCCGTCCTCCACCGCCACGCACTCGTGACCCTCGAGCCCGAGGTGCAGACAGATCAGCTCGCGGATGTTCGTCTCGTCCTCGACCACCAGGACGCGCTGCACGTCGGCCAACGGTCTCGTCTCCTGCCCCGCCAGCGCAACCACTCGGCGTCGGCTCGACGCCCGCGTTCATCATTCTTTCACAGTTCCGCCACACGCTGGACACGCGGGATCCGTCTATCACAACAGAGGCTGCGGCGATGGACCACGAAGACAGCCAGCGCTTGGCTCCACGCCGAACGGGCCTCGGGGAGGAAGACATGAAGGACACACGCAACACGCGCTACATGGTGCTCGCGGGAACGGTGATGATCGTCGCCGCGGGCCTCCTTGCCGTACCGGTGCTCCACGCACAGGCTGGAGGCCCCGGGTTCCACGGACGAGGCCCAGGCGGGCCGGGCCACCGGGGTGGCCCGATGGGAGCGGCGCTGCGCGGCCTCCGCCAGCTCGACCTCGATGAGAGCCAGCGAGAGCAGGTGCGTGCCGTGATGGAAGGCTACCAGCCTCAGCTCCGGGCGCTGACCGAACAGCTGCGTCCAGCGCACCAGGCTCTCCGCGAGACCGTGACGGCCGAGATCCCGGACGAGGCGCTCATTCGAGAGCGAAGTGCCGGGGTGGCCGCCGTCGAGGTCGAGCTCGCGGTGCTGCGCGCCCGCATCCATACGGACGTCTACCAGCTGCTCACGCCGGAACAGCGTCAGCGGGCCGAGGAGCTGAAGACGCGGATGGCTGAACGTCGAGCCGAGCGCCTGACTCGGTTTCGAGAGCGCCACAACCCAGGGTAAGCCCACACCATCGGCGGGGCCGGATGCCGTCTCACGGGATCCGGTCCCGCTCCCTCGTAGAGCACGCACCCGGACGGACCTCCAACGAGGACGCCGAGCGCGGTGATATACTGGCCCTGCTGGGCGATCGCCTCGACCGGCCGCCCATAACGCGGCGGCTCCCCCGTCGGTCTCACGCTTCGGCGCGACAGGCCGGATGAGCTCCCCGACTTCCTAAGTATTCTGGTGCCTGCGAAGGCGCGTCTCTACCTGATCGACGGCAACTCGCAGATGTACCGGGCGTACCACGCCATCCGTGGTCTCACCGGACCCGATGGCCGATCGACGAATGCGGTCTATGGCTTCGTGACGATGCTGCGGAAGCTGCTGGCCGATCATCGTCCAGAGTTCATCGCCGCCGCGTTCGACGTGGCGGGTCCGACGTTCCGATCCGACGTCGACGCCGACTACAAGGCAAACCGTGCGGCGATGCCAGACGATCTCGTCGAACAGGTCCCGTGGGTCCACGAGAGCTGCGAAGCCCTGGGGGTCCCGATCGTGACACGGGAGGGCTACGAGGCAGACGACGTCATCGGTACGATCGCGCCCAGAGCCGTCGCGGCCGGACTGGAGGTCGTGATCGTCACCGGGGACAAGGACCTGTTCCAGCTCGTGGATGCCAGCATCCAGGTCTACAACCCGAAGGATGAGGGCGCCTGGTTCGACGCGGCCGCAGTCCGGGCGAAGCTCGGCGCGGCGCCCGAGCGGGTCGTGGACATGCTGGCGCTGATGGGTGATGCCATCGACAACATCAAGGGGGTTCCAGGCATCGGTGAGAAAGGTGCCCGAGAGCTCATCGATCGCTATGGCTCCCTGGACGGCCTCCTGGACGGCGCCGCAGGGGTGACCCAGAAGCGGTACCGCGAGGCGCTCCTCGCTCACGCCGACGACGCCCGCCGGAGCCGGGAGCTCCTGAGGATCCGCACCGACGTCCCCGTCTCGTTCGATCTAGAGTCGTTCCGTTACCGTGGTCCGTCTCGGGACCGCTGCTTCGAGCTCTTCTCCGGCCTGGGCTTCCGTTCCCTGCTGGTGGAGTTCGCCCCGACGGCGAGCACCGTCGCGAGGGACTACGACCTGGTTCGCTGCCGCTCGGACCTCGAGCGCCTCGTGGTGGAGCTCAGGGAGCGCGGCCGGTTCGCGTTGCGCGTGGTCGGCGACGACGGCGCTGCCATGCGGGCGAACATCCTGGGCATCTCCATCTCTCGAGATCCGCACCACGCGCGGTACCTCCCGCTGGCGCATCGCCACCTGACGTCGGGCGAGCAGCAGGACCAGGACGAGGCCCTCGACCTGCTCCGGGCGGTCCTCGAAGACGCGTCGATCGCGAAGATCGGGCACGACCTCAAGTTCGACACCATCGTGCTCGCGCGCCACGGGGTCGCGCTCCAGGGGCTCGAAGCGGATTCGATGTTGGCGAGCTATCTCATCGACGCGACCCGACCGTCGCACCGACTGGAGGACGTCGCCCTCGAGCAGCTGTTCTACAAGGCCTTGAGCAAGGACGACGTGTGCGGTCGCGGCGTCAAGAGACAGCTGCTCTCCCAACTCCCACCGGACACGGTCCTCGACTACGCGGGCGAGCGATCGGATCTCGCGCTCCAGCTCGCCTCCGAGCTGGGCCCGCAGCTGCCGGACCAGGGCCTCGAGACGGTGTGGCGCGAGCTCGAGATGCCCCTCCTGCCCGTCCTGGTTGCGGTGGAACGGGCAGGGGTGCGTATCGATACCGCGGCGCTACAGGCCCAGTCGAGACGCCTCGAGACCGAGCTGTCGGGTCGGCAAGCCAAGATCTTCGAGGCCGCGGGCGAGGAGTTCAACATCAACTCGCCCAAACAGCTGTCGGAGATCCTGTTCGAGAAGCTGCAGCTGCCTACCCTGAAGCGCACGGGCAAGACGCGCGCGGCATCGACCGCCGTCGAAGTGTTGGAGGAGCTGGCCCTGCGCCACGAGCTGCCCCGTCAGATCTTGGAGTGGCGTGCCCTCCAGAAGCTCAAGGGCACCTACATCGACGCGCTCCCGCAGCTGGTTCACCCGGACACGGGTCGCGTGCACACGTCGTTCAACCAGGCCGTCGCCGCCACCGGACGTCTGAGCAGCAGCGAGCCCAACCTCCAGAATATTCCGATTCGAACCGAGCTCGGCCGGGAGATCCGCAGCGCCTTCGTTGCCGAGCCGGGACACCTGCTCATCTCGGCCGACTACTCTCAGATCGAGCTACGGGTGCTCGCGCATCTATCTGAGGACGAGACGCTGATCGCGGCCTTTCGTGCCGGGCACGACATCCACGACCAGACGGCCCTGCGAGTCTTCGGGGCCGACAGCGGACTCGACGCGCACGAACTCAGGCGGAGAGCCAAGATCATCAACTACGCGCTCCTGTACGGGAAGACGGCCTTCACGCTCGCACGCGACATCGGCGTGTCGCAGCAGGCGGCCCAGGAGTTCATCGACGCGTACTTTGCTGGCTTTCCGGGTGTCCGAGGCTTTATCGACGCGACGCTGGCCCAGGCCCGGAAGGCGGGGGTGGTCCGAACCATGTTCGGGCGGCGGCGGCTCGTCCCCGAGCTGGCCAGCCGAAACGGGCAGATCCGGTCGGCGGCAGAACGCGCGACGATCAACATGCCGATCCAGGGCACCGCCGCCGACATCCTCAAGAAGGCCATGATTGACCTCCACCACGTGCTCCAGGAACGAGCCGGTGAGGGCCGGCCGACCGGCCGCATCATCCTGACGGTACACGACGAGCTCCTCCTGGAGGTTCCGGAGGCCGACGCCACCTCCATCGCCGAGGTCGCCCGGGAGCACATGGAGCAGGCCGTCACCCTGCTCGTGCCGCTGACCGTCGACGTCGGGATCGGTGAGAACTGGAAAGTGGCGAAAGGGTGAGGAGGCTATAATCCAGCCGATGGTCGCGCCTACCATCATTCCGCGCCCCGAGCACACCATCTCGCGGCGTGACATCGACTCGGACGCCCTCAAGGTCCTCTACCGTCTCCACCGTTCGGGGCACGTGGCCTACCTCGTCGGGGGCAGCGTCCGCGATCTGCTCCTCGGGCGACGACCCAAAGACTTCGACATCGGGACCTCTGCCCACCCGTACGAGGTGAAACGGCTGTTCCGCAATTGCTGGATCATCGGCCGACGTTTCCGCCTGGCGCACGTCAAGTTCGGACCGAAGACGATCGAGGTGGCGACGTTCCGGCGGCACGTCCCGGCCGGCAGCGAGGAAGAGCCGCCGGCGGCCGTCCCACGACCGGCTCCCAAGAGCCCTCCTCCTGACGCCGACGCCGAGCAGGCGGCGCACCGCCGCGACCGCCTCATTCACCGGGACAACACCTTCGGAACCGCCGAGGAGGACGCGTTTCGACGAGACTTCACCATCAACGCGCTCTTCTACGACATCGGCACCTTCTCTTTGATCGACTACGTCGACGGGCTGGAGGATCTGCACGCGCGCCTCATCCGATGCATCGGTGATCCCACCGAGCGTTTCCTCGAAGATCCCGTCCGGATGCTGCGCGCCGTCGCGTTGGCCGCGCGCCTCGACTTCTCGATCGATCCACCGGTTCGCGACGCGATCGCCAAGCATCGTCAAGAAATTGGGCAGAGCGCGCCGGCGCGACTGTTGGACGAGCTCTACAAGATCCTCAGGTCCGGAGCCGCCGAGGCGACCTTCCGCAGCATGGCCGAAGTCGGACTCTTGAAGGCGATCTCCCCCGAGCTGTCCCGCCGTGACGTCGGCCCGCTCCGGGCGGCGTTGGCGCGGCTCGACGCCTACCGCCGCAGGTTCGACGCGATCCCAGACACCCTCCAGAACGCCGTCCTCCTGGGCTCGCTCCTCGTGCCATACGGCTTCACGGAACGCCGGCCGGCCCACGAGGAACCCGACGCCCGAGGCCGGCGACCACGGCCCGAGGTGGGCCTCGGGATGCTGCCCGTGGCACGACGCGACGTCGACCTCCTGCGCCAGATCCTGGGCCTCCAGCGGAGACTCATCGAGGGACGCTGGTCGCCGCGGGCGCTGGAGGCCGTCCGAAACCGCGCCGCGTTCGCCCACGCGCTGACCTGGCTGGAGATCCACGGGGAGTCGCCGGAGCTGGTCGAGCAGTACCGGAGGCTCGGGGATCCGGGGTCAGCCGAGCAAGAGGAGCAAGGTCCGCAACGGCGGCCGCGGCGACGGCGACGCAGGCGCTCGCGCAGCGCCTCGTCGGAGCGCTAGCAGCCCATCTCCCCTCAGCCCGCCAACAGGATCGAGGTCACCCTCACGAAGGACAGACCGAAGCCGACGGCTGTGGCCACGATCAAGGCCAGCGCGAGCAGCAGCACGCCCGTGCTCTCCCGCCCGCCTTGGCGAACGCCGACCATGTGAGCGGCAACCCAACCGCCCGCGAAGCCACCGGCGTGGGCCCAATTGTTGACGGCGGGGAGAAGGAACCCCATGACGAAGAGAATCACGGCCCACTGCAGCACCTGGGTCGACAGCATCGAGCTACCGTGTCGCCGTCCGTAGACGATGAGCGCCGCCAAGAGGCCGAAGATCGCCCCCGACGCCCCGATCGTCGGCGTCCCGGTCATCACGTTGGACACCAGGAACCCGACGATGCCACCGGCTTCGAAGAGGACGAACGCCCGCGCCGGCCCGTAGAAATCCGTCACGATCGGGCCCAGGTCGCGAATCCACATCACGTTGAAGAAGATGTGGAGCAGACTTCCGTGCAGGAAGATCGCCGTGAGGACCGTCCACCACCAGCCGGCGCGCCAGGCCACGCCCCCGGTCATCCCGAGCTGGTAGAGGGACCGCGTCCCGGGAGACAGGAACGACATGAGGCCCCGGGGATTCGTGATGGCCTCTGGCTGAAGCAACAAGGCAACGACGTAGAGGACGATGCAGCTGGCCACGATCAGGGAGATCAGATCCAGGTGCCCGCCGAAGAGGCGCTGCAACGCGGGCGTCCAGCCGAACAAACCGGGCTGCCAGGTCTCGCAGTAGGGGCACCGGGGCTCCTGGACCGCGATCAACCTCCCGCAGGTCGGGCAGACGATCGAGCCCTGAGTCTGTCGCATTGCACGGCTCCCGTCTGAACTCGCCGCGAACACGAGGCCGACCTCGTGACACACGGCGAGTGGCGTGCTCAGCCGCGGATCGCAACGGTGACGCACGCGCGCACGCTCACCGCTCGCTCCCAGGCCGTCCACCGCCTCGCCACCGCTCGACCGGCGCGGTCTACGATTCTTGGGGCTGCGGAAGTGCCTCGGGGATGGTCTTGTAGGGCTGAGCGAGCTTGAGGATGGCCAGCAGCTTGATCAGCGGCCACGCCGGGTCGAACTCGCTTCGACGAAAGCTGAACTTGGGACTCCTCGGATAGCCGTGGTGGTTGTTGTGCAACCCCTCGCCCGCGGTCAGCAAGGCCAGAATACGGATGTTCGTGGCGGTGTTGTCGAAGTTCTTGTAGCCGACGTGATGGCACAGCCCGTTGATCGAGGATGACAGTATGAAGATGTAGAAGATCGTATGAACCGCGGCGGCCAGCAACCCCCAGCCGATACCGAACACGGCACACAGCCCGACGATCCCCAGCAGCGGCCCCGGCCAGCCACGATTGAACAGCACCTTGTCCCATGCGTCGTCCTTGATGTCGCGCGCATACTGTGCCACGACGTCCTTCTTACGCGACTCGCGAACGTAGTAGTAGACGTTGCCCAACTGCACTGGCCAGAAGCCTTCGAGCTTGGGGCTGTGCGGGTCGCCCTCCTCGTCCGTGAACGAATGGTGCTTGCGGTGCACCGCCACCCACTCCCGCGTCACGATGCCAGTCGTGATCCAGAGTGAGACCCGAAAGGCCCACGCCACCACCGGGTGAAGCACGAGCGAGCGGTGTGCCGCCGTGCGGTGCAGGTAGATCGTCGTTCCGAAAACCGCCACCTGGGTCACCAGTGCCGAAACGGCAAGGCTCACGACCAAAGAGAAGAGCACTCAAACCTCCGACGTCTGTCAAGGAGAAACGAGCAAAATCCTAGCACACCCCTCAGGCGACCACAATTGGCGGCCGCCGCACGATGTGCGTTCGCGGGGCCTCATCCGTTCGTCCGTTCGAACTCTTGCATGAACTTCACCAGCGCATCGACGCCGGCTTCGGGAAACGCGTTATAGATCGACGCTCGCATGCCGCCCACGGACCGGTGTCCCTTGAGCCCGTCCAGTCCCGCCGCCACCGCCTGCTGGATGAACTTCTTCTCCAGATCCTCGCTGGCCAGCCGGAACGTCAGGTTCATCAGCGAGCGGCTCTCGCGGTCTGCCGTGCCGCGGTAGAAACCCGAGCGGTCGATCTCAGCGTAGAGCTTCGACGCCTTGCGCTGGTTGGCCTGCTTCCTGGCTTCGAGCCCTCCGTTCGCGAGCAGCCA
>PVBE010743569.1_pt1 | contig 26964 bp, 24 predicted proteins | sample 1631181 | NCBI WGS metagenome assembly PVBE01 (sample SAMN08397723, study PRJNA350692) | Marine metagenome, whole genome shotgun sequencing project. | isolation source: water | place: Pacific Ocean | collected 2012-04
GGAGGACCTCGCCGCGCTCGAACTCCAGGTCGATCGGCCCCAGGTCGAAGCGGTCGTCGCTGTGCGCGCCGTCGAAGCGAAAGGAGACGGCATCGAGACGGACTTTGTCGAAATGCAGCGGCGCCACTTCGCGTGAACGGTTCTCGTGCGTGGAGATCGTCTCGTCCAGCGTCTGTTCCAGTTGCCGGACGTTCTGCAGTGCTACCCGCGCCCGGCTCATCCCGGGGATCGCCGAGACCACCACCTCCAGCGGCCCGACCAGAAAGAGGATCGCGGCGAGAAACTGAAAAATCAGTGTCGTATCGCTGTCCGAGAGTATCGGCAGCAGGAAGACTAGGGCCGCGATCAGCGCGAAGGTGAAGGTCTGCGTGGTGAGGAAGCTCCGGATGAACATGATCTCGGTGCGGACATTGAGACTGCGGTACTCGGCCGAGATCTCGGTCACGTCCTGGTTGATCTCGGTGTGTTTGGCCCGGCTGATCTTGATCTCCTTGAAGCCGTGCAGGAGATCGTTGATGGAATCGAAGAACTCGGCTTCCTTGACCCGAGAGAGGCGCAAGTTCCGGGTGGTCTCCCGATCCTGAATGAAATAGGTGGCAACGCCGATGACGATGGTCAGGACCGTCACCACCAGGCCGACCGGCGACAACCAGCCGATATAGATCAGGCAAAAGACCAACAGCACCGCCGCCTGTGTCGCTCCGAGAAAGGTCATCGCCCCGCCGGACAATCGGTTGATGTCCTGCGTCAGTCGGGAATAGAGCACGCCGATGCCCCGGCTCTCGACGAAACGGAGACCGGTATAGAGCAGCTTGTCGCAGATCCTGAGGCGCAACTGCTGGATCAGCCCCTCCACCACATCGATCGCGCGCGAGCCGGAATAATAGCTGCAGGCAACATAGACCAGCAGAACCGCGACAAAGGCGGCGAAATAGTAACGCGGAACGCCGCCACCCGTGGCCGTCGCCGCGGCGGCGGCGTTGATGATCGTCAACAGCAGTCCCCGACTGATGCCCGAGCCGAACGACGTCGCCAGCACGCGCCACTTCGAGGCCGGCGTCTCGCGATAGTAATATTTGATCAGATCGAAGGCCATGGCGGAAGAACGGCGCGGTCGCCCCTGCTTGTGATTGCGTCTCTTAGCTATCGGTATCGGCGCCGGAGCGCAACATCCCCCGCGCCCTGAGAAAGCGCTGTGCCGCGGTCAGATGGGCCAGCACGGCGAGGACGACGATCGCGTAATAAAGAAAGGCCTCGGGCAAGGCGACCCAGGCATTGACCAGGGGATCGAGAATGAGCCCCCCGCAGATGATGAAGATTCGCTCCAACCGCTCCAGCAGGTCCGGCCAGGCGACGTTGTCGACCGGCATCTCGATCGCCGTCCGGGCCTTGTTGTAGCTGATCAGAAGCGAGCCGGTGACGGCCAGAAAGGAGACCAGCCAATAGTCGTTGACCCAAGCGATGGTCAGGAAGACCGCGATTTCCTGATAGCGGTCGACCACGGCATCCAAATAACCGCCATAGCGGCTGGATCGATTCGTGATCCGCGCCACCGCGCCGTCGAGGGCATCGAAGGCGAACGCCAGCGCCAGACCGATGCCCAGCCAGAGGTTTTCCCGGTGCCAGAAATAGAGGGCGCAACTCACCAGCACCAAGACGAGCCCGAACCAGGTGATTTGGTTGGGACTGAGACCGGTTCGCGCCAGCTGGCGTCCCAAGACGTCCCAGAAGCGATCGATTACGGCCTTGTAGCGTCCATCGATCATGATCTATCCGAACCGCTTCCGATTGCGCGCCGGCAACCTACAACAGCTCCGGGCGAAACCAAACTATCGGTGCCGGCTCATCCTGGCCGGTGCCATTTCCGGGTTCTTCGGTGGTAACTCAAAAAGCGATCGAAACGGGCGCGATAGTAGTCGGCCAGATCCGTGTCGGGCTGGTGGCGAACGCCGACCCGGGCCATGCCCATGGCCGATTCGAGGTCGGCAAACCAGCCGGCGGCGACCGCCGCCGTCATCGCCGCGCCGAGGGCACCGCCGAGTTCCGGCGACCGTGTGGTCTCGAGCGGGCGCTGCAGAACATCGGCCAGCAACCGCCCCCAGACCGCGCTGGCGGCGCCACCGCCGACCAAACGGACCACCGCCTCGTCGCTGCCACGAAGCCGGTCGATCGCTTGCATGGCCCAGCGAACGTTGAGCGCCACCCCCTCCAGCACCGATCGCGCCAGCTCGGCCCGGCCGTCCTGGGCCGAGATGCCGGCAAAGCCGCCGCGAAGGTGGCGATCGTCCACCGGCACCCGCTCGCCGCCGAGCCAGGGGAAAAAGAACGGTAGCGCCGGATCCGGGACGACGCTGGCCGCGGCCTCGTCGAAAGCCGCCAGATCGACCTCGTCGCCGTCGCCGAAACCGAGCGCCGGGGCGGCCCAGTCGACGCAGGCGCCGGCCGCTTCCTGCGCCGCGACCAGCAAATAACGGTTCGGATCGGCGGCGGCGATAGTCGCGATCCCGGTGGCGACGTCGACCTTTCGGCCGGGCAGATGACAACCCCACCAAGCGCTGGTGCCGATATGGAGATGCAGCGCCCCGGAGCCCAGCCGTCCGGCACCGAGCGCGAAGGCGGTGACGTCGCCGGCGCCGCCCGCGACCAGGGTTTCGGGCAGCAAACCCAACTCCGTCGCCGCCTCGGGCCCGAGCCCGCCCACCGGCGCCGTTGCGGGCACGATCTCGGGCAGGCGTGCAGCGTCCAGCCCGAGATGGCGAAGCAAGGCCTCGGACCAACACATGCGCCCCCGTCTCGAATCCATCAGCCAGGTCAGATGGGCGCTGTCGGGGGTGGTGGCGAAGCGACCGGTGGCGCGGTGCACCAGATAGTCCTTGACGTCGAGGAGCTTGTGAATCCGGGGCCAGAGCTCCGGCATTGCTTCCCGAAACCAAAGATACTTCGAGGTCGGGTCGCGGCCCTCGCGGTTCGGCGCGCCATTGGTCCGCCAAAGCCAGCGCGCCAGGGCCCCGAGACCATAGCCGCCGACGCGGACGGCGCCGCCGGTGAGGCGTCTGGCGATCGGCTCGGAGCGGGTGTCGAGCCAGATCAAGGCGTTGTGCAGCGCCACGCCGTCCCGATCCACCGCCACCGCGCCGGTCATCTGCGCCGCGATGGCGACGGCGGCGATGCGCTCGCGCGGGAGCTCGGAATCGGCCAGCAGCCGGCGGGTCGCCACGCACATCGCCCGCCACCAATCGTCCGGGCGTTGCTCCGCCCAGCCGGGCGCCGGCAGCAGCAGTGGATAGGGCTCGCGCCCCCGAGCCACGACCTCGCCTTCGGAATCGAACAGCGCCAGCCTGACGGCGGAGGTACCGACATCGTAGCCGAGGACGAGGTCGCCGTCGGCGGTCATCCGCGCGGGTCTCGCGGATCGCCGGTTCCGGCGCTAGCATGGCGGCCAGCCGCCGGGTCGGATTCGGAGTGTCGATACATGTTCACGATTGCCGCCGCTCCGACCCGCCGTTCGAAATGCGATAGTGCGCGGAATCCCGAGTTTTCGCCAGTGCGCGGCGGGTATCCGATACGGCCGGGACGAGGGACGGGGTGGTAATGGGGACACCGATCGACGTCGTCTATACCTGGGTCGACGATGGCTTCCCCGGCTATCTGGAGCTGTTGGGCGACCACGCCGAAACCCCGCACGACCGCAATCCCAACCGGACCCGCGACAATCTGGAGCTGTTGCGCTTCAGCCTGCGCTCGCTGTCGCGTTACGCGCCCTGGGTCGGACGGGTCTATCTGGTCACCTGCCGGCCGCAATTGCCGGCCTGGCTCGACCCGGAAGCATCGAACCTCACCATCGTCCATCACGACCAAATCATCGACGCCGAAGTTCTGCCGACCTTCAATTCCTTCGCCATCCTGTCGCACCTCTACCGGATCGAAGGCCTGTCGGACCGGTTCCTCTATTTCGAGGACGACATGCTGCTCGGAAACCGGACCCTGCCGTCGGACTTCATCGCGGCTGACGGCAGGATCAAGGTCTACCCGAGGCTCGGCCGGACCGCGCCTCCCTCGGAACGGGATTCGGACCTGGCCTCGCCCTGGAACGCGTCGCTGGCCTTCTCGAACATGCTTCTCGACGAGGCCTTCGGGCCCGCCCGGCGGCGGACCGTCAACCACGTGCCGCTGCTGATCGACAAGTCGGCCTGGGCGGCGATGTGGCAGCGGTGGCCAGGGGAATTCCAGCGGACGGCGGCTAGCCGATTTCGCGCCAAGTACAACGTCGTGCCGGAGTATCTCTATCTCTACTACCTGCTCCATACCGGCCAGGCACGCCGACAGCCGTTCTGGCGAAGCTACACCACCAGTTTCTATCACGGCCTCGAGAACAACCCCCTGATCGGCTATTGGGGCCGCGCCATGATCCGCCTGCTGCGGCCGAGGCTGATCACCCTCAACGACAATTTCGATGCCTCCCCGAACCCGGTCGTGGTGCGGGCCATGCGACGCTTTCTGGAGGCGCGCTACCCAGAGAAATCACCCTTCGAGCGCTAGGGCGCGCTGGTAAATCTCGACGATGCTAGGCACCACGGCTCGGCAATCGTAGCGCTCCGCCTCCCGCCGGCCCCATTCGCCCATGCGACGGCGCAGCGCCTCGTCCTCGATCAGAAGCCGCAGTTTTTGGCCGAGATCGGCGGCGTCCCCCGGCCGGGCGAGAAAGCGCGCGCCCTCGCCCCGCAGCACCGAGCGAAAGCCCAAATTGGCGGCGGCCACCACCGGCTTGCCGCTGGCCATCGCCTCCGCCAGGACGATGCCGAAGCTCTCGCCATGCGGGGCAGGCGCGCAGAAGATGTCGGCACTGGCCAGCAGGCGGAACTTCTCCGCCTCGGCTACGGTGCCGAGCAGGACCACATCGGGCAAGGACTCGGCCCGGACGTAATCCTCGACCGCCGCCGCGTCCTCGCCGCCGCCGACCACCAGGAGGCGCAGCGCCAGGCCCTCGCGCGACAGCGCGCCATAGGCGTCGAGCAGTTGGTAGATGCCCTTGCGCCGTTCCAGCCGGCTCAAATAGAGAATGTTCACCTTGCCGTCCCGGTAGGCCTCGATCGGCTGGTGCGGCTCGCGGTAGCGGGCGAGGTCGGTGCAAGGCGGCAGGATCCGAAGGCCGCAGTTCTCGGCACCGACCAGATGCCCGGCCGGCGCCTCGGAGACCGCGATGACGCCGTCGAGGCGCGGCAGCAGGAAAAAGCTGATCAGGCGAAAGAACTGGCGCGTCAACTTGCCGGAAAAGGTCGGCGGCGAGGTGTCGTGAAAGGTCGCGACGTTGGCCGATCGTGAGCGCCGGAAGACCTGAAAGGGCATGATCGGCGTCCACATGGTGTGGAAGTGCATAATGTCGAAGCGCTCCGCCGCCAGCATCGCCTCGAGGCGGCGCTTCTCCTCGCCGCGCAGGATGGATACTTCGAAGCGGGTCTCGTTGAAGTTGACCGGGCGCATGGCGCCGATATGGATGATGTCGTCGCCGATCCAGTCCGCCGGCGCCGGGCCGGGGGCGATAATCTTGGTTTCGTGTCCGAGCTGGCGGAGCGTCCGGGCGCAATCGAGGATGTGGCGCTGCACGCCACCCGGCCGGTGGATGTCGTAGGGGCAGACGATGGCGATCTTCACTTGAGACGGCCGAGGATGGCGAACTGGGTATAGCAGAAGTCCAGCGCCGAATAGGCCAAGAGCCAGACCAATACCCAATCGAGCAGGCCGAGCGCGCCGGCGATCAGGACGAAGACCGCCAACAGGTGATCGAGACCCGAGATGAAGGGAAAGACCAAGCCGAGGAAACTGATTTTCGCCACCGCCTCGGTTTCGGTCGGTTTCTGGTGGGGGCCCGCTTCCTCGGGCCAATTCTCGACATAGACCCGGCTCAGCCGTGCCACGATAGCCAACAGCGCCGCGACCAGGCCCAACGCCGTCGCCTCGGCGCCGAAGAGGCCCGGCCCCTCCCCGACCCCGACGTCAAGCGCGATCAGCAAGCCGATGGCGCCATACATCGCCGGCCGATAGACCACGTCGACGATGAAGTCGCAGTACTGGCCAAAGCGGCTGGTCCGCCCGGTGACCCGGGCGATGTCGCCGTCGATGCAATCCAACACGCCGACGGCGATGGCGGCGAAGCCGAGCCAAAGATGACCGGCACCGCCGCCCCAATAAGCCAACAGCGGCAAGGCCAGGACGACGACGAAGGAAAGCATGGTCACCACGGTCGGGGCGACGCCGGCACTGGCCAGCCAGGGCGTGATCAGGAACGAGAAGGGCCGATAGCAGACCGCCGCCGCCCATTCGCCATAGAGCTCCTCGGTCGACTTCGCCCGCCGATAGGCCCGCACCACGTCGGCGATCGATACGCGGCCCGAGGCCACGCTAGCGCCCGTCCGAAAAGGGCAAGAGGCCGCTCAAGGGATGAAGCGCTCGTAAAGGACTTCTCCCGTCGCCACGTCCTCGCCGAAGATATCGACGTGGACGACGGTCGGGAACAGGCCGTCCACCACCTCGATGAAGAGCCGGCGCAGTTCGGCCGGCCGTCCGGCGATCGTGGTCGTCGCCCGAACCCCGCCTTCGCCATCGAGGACGACGCGCAGCCGACGCTCCTTGAAGGCGACCAGGCTGACCAGAAAGGCCTCTTCGTCGTCATCCGCCGGCCGGCTGTTCACCCCATAGGCCAGGTGCCGCTCGATGAAGTTGAGCGCCCGCTTTTCGCCAGTGGTGTTGTAGCGCAGCCAGTAGACCTCGACCGGCCGCTCGGGGTCGAGCTTGCCGTCCCGGGTCAGATTGGCGTCGTAGACCACGGTGTTCGAATTGGAGGATCGCTGCAGGAAAAAAAGCCGCTTCGCATCCGGCGGCGGTACCGGATAGTCGGGGCGGGCCGGCACCCGGGCTTGGGCCTCGCCGGCAACGCCGCTGGTCGGTGCCCAAAGCACGACAAGCAAGGCGAGGGCCGGCGGAAGTCGGCGTAGGAATTGATTGAGCGTGGTCATTTTCGGCATCGGGCACGCCAAATATGGCCGAATCGGGCCGATTGCCGCGACAAGCTACGGTAGCGGGATGCCGAATTCAAGGCGGCAGTATCCGTTGGTCGGCCAAGATCCCGAGCCATTCGCCCAGCATGTCCTCGGTATCGATGCAGTCGTGGAAGCCATGCTGGCGCGCCTTGACGTCGGAAACGATGACCGGCCCCGGCGTCTTGCCGGCGGCGAAGGAGAAGTCGGCGAACTGCCAGGCCTCGCCGACCAGGTCCCGGTAGGCGATCGGCTCGAGGTTATATCGGCTTCGGATCGTCTCCCAGGCCTCGGCCTTCCCAGCCATTGCGTCGCGCAAACACATCGGCTCGGGCGGTGCCAGCTCCATGGCGAAATGCGCCGCCACCACGGACCAGAGGTGGGAATAAACCATGCAGTCGCCGTTGGTGATATTGAAGACTTCGCCCGCCGCCGCCTCAGCGCTCGCGGCCCATTCGAAGGCCCGCGCCAGCAGCCTCGCATCGGTCGCCTGGGTGACGTAGGGCGCGCCGCCCGGATGGGCGAGCCCCAATCCCTCCTCGCGCCGGATCGCCGCATAGACCCCCATCGCCGTCAGGATGTTGAGCGGGCTGGCCAGCGCGAAGCCGAAAACGGTCTGCGGCCGAAGGATGGTCCAGGTCCACTTTTCCCCCGCCCGCGCCGCGCCCAGATAATCCTCCTGGTGCCAATAGAAGTTGTCGTGGGCGTCGCGTGGCCAGCGCTCCTTCGCCGGCACCGGCGGCGGGCGCAGGTGGGCGCCGTAGGCCTTGGTGCCCTGCAGCAGCGAAATATGGCAGAAGCCCGACGCCACCGCCTCCAGCGGCTCTAGGGCGTTCTTGAGCATCGCCAGGTTGGTCTCGAAATGGGCCTGGGTCCGCCAGCCGCGAATCACCTCCGGCGCCTCGTAAACCGCCGCGTAGACGACGTGGGTGACGTCCGAAAGCTCGCCGAGGGCCGCCTCGCACGCGGCGCGGTCGGTCAAATCCAAGGCGATGAATTCGCCGCCATGCTGGAACGCCGGCGGGCGGCGCGAAACCGCGACGACTTGCCAATCGGGCAACAAGTCGAAATGCCGCAAGGCCGCGCCCCCGACCAGGCCGGAGGCACCGAAGATCAGGATCTTTCCAGTCAAGTTCGGGTTCCTTCGAGGTTCAGGTGCTGGGTCATACTCTAGGCCTTCGGCCGGCGCCGACAAGGCCCTCGCGGCCGCCGTTTGATCGAGGTCAGGGAGGGGTGGCGGAGATCCGCCTATGTCCTATCCTGGGCCAACAAGAGGCGGAAGGGCCGGCGCCACATGGGTGATGCGATCGAGAGAGTGGAGTGCGTCGTGGTCGGCGCCTGCGCTATCGGCCTCGCCGTCGCCCGCCGGCTGGCGCTGGCCGGCCGCGAGATCATGGTACTGGAGCGGGCGGACGCGATCGGTACCGAGAGCAGCTCGCGCTCCAACGAGGTCATGCACGCCGGTCTCTACTATCGACCAGGCGGGCCGCAGGCGGTGTTGTGCGTCGCCGGCAAGCGGGCGCTGGATGCCTATTGCGTCGAGCATGGCGTGCCGCACGAGCGGATCGGCAAGCTGGTGGTCGCCAACGGCGATGTGGAACTCGCCTGGCTTCGCGAGACACAGGCGCGCGGCCTGGCCAACGGCGTGCCCACCCTCGAATGGCTGGATGGCGAAGCCGCGCGGCGGCTGGAGCCGGCCTTGCGTGCCGACGCGGCGCTTTACTCACCCAGCACGGCGATCGTCGATACCCATGCGCTGATGCTCGCCTTTCAGGGCGAGGCCGAGGCCAGGGGGGCCGTCATAGCACTCCGAAGCGAGGTTAGGGCGATCCGCCCGGGCCCATCCGGCTTCGAACTCGAGGTCGGGCTCGCCGACGGCGGCGAGATGCGGCTCGGCGCCAACCTCGTCGTCAACGCGGCGGGTATTCAAGCGACCTCGCTGGCCCGCCGGATCGAGGGCCTGGCGGCCGAGCGCGTGCCGAGGATACATCTGGCCAAGGGGGCGTTCTTCGCGCTCACCTGCGCCTCGCCCTTCCGCCATCTGATCGTGCCGACGCCCGAGTGGCATCCGACGGGAGGCATCTACACCCTCGACCTGGCGCATCAAGGCCGTTTCGGACCCGATGTTGAATGGATCGACCACGTCGACTATACCATCGACGCAAGCCGCGTTCGCCATGTCCATGCCACCGTTCGACGCTACTGGCCGGAGCTGCCCGAGGGAGCCCTCGCCCCCGCCTACACGGGCATCCGACCGCGGCTGAATGGACCGGGCGAGGCAATGGCGGACTGGATCATCGAGGGGCCGGCGGAGCACGGCCTCGAGGGCTTGGTAAATCTGTTCGGGGTCGAAAGCCCCGGTATCACAGCATCGCTCGCCATCGCCGAGGCCGTGGCGGAGATGTCGAAGGGCACGTCGTTCAGTACGGCGCTGGGCCAAGTCGCCCAAGAAACGAAAGGCGAGACAACGACATGACGAACATGAAGGGCGCCGAGCTGATCACCGAATTCCTCGTCGAAGAGGGCGTACCCTACATCTTCGGCGTCTGCGGCCACGGCACCGTCGGCATGCTGGACGCGCTCTACGACGCCCAGGACCGGATCCAGATGATCTCGCCCCGCCACGAGCAGACCGCGGGGCACATGGCCGACGCCTATTTCCGCGTCCGCCACGAACCGGTGGCGACGCTGACCTCTTGCGGTCCCGGTTCCGCCAACATGGTGATGTCGCTGGCCACGGCACTGGCGGATTCCTCGGCCCTGCTGGCGATCACCGCCAACGTGCCGACGCAGCAGGCCGACCGTGGCCCCTTCCAGGAGATCCACCGCCACAACCAGTCGGACTTCCCCGCGGTCCTGCGCCCGGTGGTCAAGCGCAGCTATCAGGCGCCGCGCGTCGAAATGTTGCCGTTGATGTTGAACCACGCGATGACGACGATGACCTCCGGCCGACCCGGCCCGGTCAATCTCGACGTCCCCTTCAACGTTTTCCAGGAAGAGGCGGATGTCGAGGTGCCCAAGGCGGCGCGCCACGGCATCAGCAACCGGCCGGGTGCCGCGCCGGAGGACGTGGCGGGCCTGGTCGACCTGCTGCTGGAGGCGGAGCGGCCCGCCGTCTTCATCGGCCACGGCGTCACCTTGTCCGAGGCGAGTGAGGAGCTGCGCGCTTTCGTCCGCCGTCTCGGCCTGCCGGTCTTGAGCTCGCCGAACGGCATGGGCTGCCTGGAGATGGACGACCCGCTCTCGCTCGGCTTCATCGGCCGCAACGGCACCTATCCCGCCAATCAGGCCGGCCGCCGCGCCGACCTGGTGCTGGCCTTGGGCGCCCGTTTCGACGATCGCTCGGCCTCGTCCTGGATTCCCGGCTATTCCTGGAACTTCCCGCCGAGCAAACTGGTGCACGTCGACATCGACGTCACCGAGATCGGCCGCAACTACACGCCGACGCTGGGCCTGGTCGCCGACGTGCGTACGGTATTGCGGCAAGTCCTGGCCGAGCTCGACCGGCGCGGCGTCTCTGGCACCGAGCCGCTGGCCGAATGGCATGCCGAGATCAAGGGCTGGCAGGACGAGTGGGAGGCCCACACCCGGCCCAACTTCGACATCCACGGCACCCCGATGCGACCCGAGCGGGTCGTCGACGACGTCCGCCAGGTGCTCCCCGACGACGCCATCATCGCCCTCGATTCCGGTGTTCATCACAACTGGTTCATGCAGTTCTGGAACGCCCGCCAGCCGCAGACGATGCTGAACTCGTGGGGCTTTTCGGCGATGGGCTTCGGCGTCAGCGGAATCCTGGGCGCCAAGCTCGCCGCGCCAGACCGGCCCTGCGTCGCGGTGGTCGGCGACGGCGGCTTCACAATGACGCCGCATGTCCTCTGCACCGCCGTCGAGTACGACATCCCGGCCGTCTGGGTGATCTGGAACAACTTCACCTGGGGCGCCATCCGCGACATCCAGATCGGTATGTTCGGCGGCCGCGAGATCGGCACCTCCTTCACCCGCAACCCCAACAACGAGCCCTACAACCCCGACTTCGCCGCGATCGCCCGGGCACACGGCATGGACGGCGTCACGGTCAAGGATTCCCGCGACTTCAAGGAAGCGCTGGAGACCGCGGTGCAGTCTGGCAAACCCTACCTGATCGACGCCCATGTCGATGCCGAGGTCCGGCCGCCCGCCACCGGCACCTGGCAATTGCCGCCGACCCCTTACCGCGAGCCCAGCTTCGGCGGCGCCTACCTGCCGGATTGAAGGCGGCGGGAGGGCACCCCATGCGAAGCTATCTGGTTACCGGCGGCGGCGGCTTTCTCGGCGCCGAGATCGTGGCGGCGCTGGCCGGGCGGGGCGACCGGGCGGTCGCCTTCGACCTCCGCTCCGGCGCCCGGCTGGAAGCGCTGGTCAAGGCGCACGACGAGGTCTCCTTCGTCCAGGGCGAAATCGTCGAATGGCCCTCGCTCGCCGCCGTGGTGCAGGAGCTCCGGCCCGACGCCATCGTCCATTGCGCCGCCGTGGTCGGCGTGCCGGCCTCGTTGCAGTCGCCAATCCAGTGCATGCGGGTCAACGTCGAAGGCAGCATGAACGTGATGGAGGCGATGCGCCTTTTCGGCACGCGGCGGATGGTCCACATCTCCTCGGAAGAGACCTATGGCCATTTCGATGCCGAGCGAATCACCGAGGACCACCCGCAGCGCCCGCTGATGGCCTACGGCATTTCCAAGGTCGCGGTCGAGCATCTGGGACGTAGCTATGGCGAGCGTTACGGTCTCGAATGTCTGAACGTCCGCACCTCGTGGGTCTACGGCCCCGGCCTGCCCCGGCCCCGGGTGCCGAAAACCCTGATCGACGCCGCCGCCCAGGGACGGCCCTTGCACTTGGCGAGCGGCGCCGATTTCGCCGTCGACCACACCTATGTCGACGATCTGGTCGACGGCATCCTCCGGGTTCTCGATCATCCCGAGCACCCCTATGACGCCTATCACATCGCCTCTGGCGAGGCGCCGACGCTGGCCGAGATCGTCGCCATCATCGAAGAGCTGGTGCCGGGCGCCGAGCTTTCGGCCGGACCGGGCGGTATCGAGTTCGCGCCCGGACTGGCGGCCTGGCGGAAGGGCGCGCTGGACGTCAGCCGCGCCGGGGAAGTACTGGGCTACCGGCCACGCTACGATATTCGCGCCGGCATCGCCGCCTCGCTGGAAGCGGCGCGATCGAAGGAGGAAGCGCCATGACCGCAAACGCGCAAGGATATGCCATCAACACCTATGCCTACACGCTCAGCCATTCGGCCGAAGCCTGCCTTCGCCACCTGGCGGGGCGCGGCCATCGCCAGTTCGAGGTGATGATGTATCCGGGCCATATCTGGCCGGGCGACATGGCGCCGGCGGCCCGGCGCGATTTCAAGCGCTTCCTGGCCGACCACGAGCTCGAGATCGTCACCCTGAACATGCCCAACGTAGACCTCAACGTCGCCGCGGCCGCGGCCGAAATGCGGGCCTATTCACTGGCGCTGCTGGAGGGCGTGGTCGGCCTCGCCGGTGACTTGGGGGTGCCCGGCGTCGTCATCGGCCCCGGCAAGTCCAACCCCCTGATGCCCGCCCCGAGGGAACGGCTGATCGGCCATTTTCGCGATGCCTTGGACGTGCTGGTACCGCTGGCCGACGCCGCTGGTACGGCGCTCTGGGTCGAGAACATGCCCTTCGCCTTCCTGCCGGGGGCGGACGAGATGATGCGCGTCATCGAGGACTACGGCGACGATCGCCTCGGTGTCGTCTACGACCTCGCCAACGGAGCCTTCATCGAAGAGGACCTGGGCGAGGGCCTGCGCCGGGTCGAGAAATGCCTGAAACTGGTACATCTCTCGGATACGCCGTTGGAGGTTTACCGCCATGCCCCGGTCGGCCAGGGCATCGTTCCGTTCGCCGATGTCGTACCGGTGTTGGAGGAGATCGGCTATTCGGGCCCACCGATGCTGGAGATCATCTGCGAGACGCCGGACGACGACCTGCCGGCCTCGATGGCCGCCCTCGATGCGATGGGCTGGGACCGGATCGCACGGGGCTGAGGCCGAGGCCGAGGTCGATGCGCCGACCGCCGCACGGGCGGGTGCCGAAGAGCGTGAAACACGCGATGCTGGCCGCGGCGATCACCGATCTCTGTCGCTGGCTCCGGCGTCGTCTCGGCGGCACGGGGAGAGGCTAGCGACAACTTCGCTCACCGACCCGCCAGTTTGACCTCACGGTGGGTAATGTAGGCGGTTGCGGCGAAAATGACGGCGCCGCCGATCCAGGTCCAGGAAGTCGGCACTTGCGCAAAAACAATAAAGCCGAGAAGCGCCACCAGCGGCAGGCGGATGAACTCGAACGGCTGCAGCTGCGCCACCTCGGCCAGCGCATAGGCACGGGTGAAACAGAGGTGGCCGAGAGTGCCGGCGCCAGCCAGCAGAAAGAGCCAGAGAAAGCCCGCGGCGCTCGGCGTCTGCCAGACGAAAAGAGCCGGCAACAAGGCCAATGGCGTTTGCAACAGGACCATGTAGATGACCACGGTCTCGGCCCGCTCGGTCCGGGTCAACGACTTGAGGATGAGGACCGAGATCGCGATGTGCAGTGCCGCGCCCAGGGAAAGCAACGCCCCCGGCGACAGCGTCTCGAAGCCTGGACGGACGACGACGAGGGTGCCGAGAAAGCCGACGATGACGGCGCTCCAACGCCGAATTCTGACCACCTCTCCCAAGACCAAGGCGGCGCCGGCGGTCGCGAACAGAGGTGCGGTGAAGCTCAAGGCGGTGGCCTGCGCCAACGGGATCAGCGTCAAGGACCAGAAGCCCGCGGTCATGCCGAGAATGCCGATGCCGGAGCGCACCAAGTAGAGGCCGAGCCGCTCGGTCCGAAGCGCGCCGATGCCCTGGCGGGCGAGCCAGGGCAGCATGATCAGGAGGGCGAAGAAGTTGCGGAAGAAAACCACGACCAGGGGGTGCAGCTCCAAGGTCGCCTGGCGGATCAAGATGCTCATCATCGAAAAAAACAGCATCGCCGCGCCGGCATACGCCGCCGCCCGCAGGGGTTGGCTCAACGTCGGCGTCTTCACTTCGCGGACGTATCGAGCCAAATGGTGACCGGGCCGTCGTTGACCAGTTCGACCGCCATATGGGCCTGGAACTCGCCGGTTTGGACCGACAGTCCATGCCCTTCGAGAGCGGCGACGAAATCGAGATAGAGCGCATTGGCCTGCTCGGGCGGGGCGGCGTAGGAGAAACCCGGCCGATTGCCCCGGCTGGTATCGGCGCAAAGCGTGAACTGGCTGACCACCAAAGCGGCGGCTCCGGCATCTTTCACCGAAAGGTTCATCTTGCCCTGGGCGTCCTCGAAGATGCGCAGATTGGCGGTCTTGCGCGCGAGTTGGCGGATCTCGTCCTCGCCGTCCGTCGCCTCGACGCCGAGCAAAACCAAGAGCCCCGGCCCGATCTCTCCGACGACGCGCCCGGCCACCCGAACACGGGCTTCGCCGACCCGCTGCAGCAAGGCCTTCATCAGCCGCTTCCTCTCATTGGAGCCGACGCCGAGCGGACCAGCGGCCCGATCAAAAAGCGGGCCGACCCAACACTTCCTCTACCTTCCGCATCATCACCTCGCCGCTCAACGGCTTGACGACGACGCCATTGATCCTGTGGGTGCGGGCATGGCGGGCGTTATCGTCGGTGAAGTAGCCGGTAAGCACGATGATCGGGATATCCTTGAAGCGGGGCACGGTGCCGTAGCTAATTCGCCGGACCAGCTCGTAGCCGTCCATGTCCGGCATCTCGACGTCGGAGATGACGAGGTCGAGTGCGCCGACCTTGGTTTCGCTCATCAGCTCCAGCGCGGTCGTCCCATCTTCCACCACGGTCACGTTCTCGATGCCGATCACCCGGAGCAGCCGAGCCAACGACTGGCTCTCGATCGGCTGGTCCTCGACGATCAAGACCTTGACGCCAGCAAAGCCGGCAGCTGTCATCCCTCGCTCTCCCGTTCGCATGCGGTCGCGCCAACCGCGCTCCCGAACCACCCGCGACTCGCGGAGCAGTATAGCAAAAGCAATAGCGGACCAGAGGCCATGGTGCATCACCTCTCTAGAAATCGACTTGTCGCCGGAACGGATGCGCTAGCTTATGTTATATTCTACACTTTACCACCGTGTCGGCGAAGGTGGGCTCGCCGAGAGAAACCGGACCGTGGTCGCCTCCCCATTGAGGGAGGCCGGAGAGGGTGTCGCGTACCGTGAAACAAGATCTCTACAAGAACGAATGGTCCGTGATCGAGGCCGCGCGTCAACGCCTCGCCCGCAAGGAATTCGGCGAGGGCGAAGCCGCCGTTGCCGTTGCCGAGGTCCTCGACCATTTCGAGAACGTCCTGAACGAAACCACTCGTCTGGTCAAGATCAGCGATCGCATCGGTGCCGACCTGAAGCAGATCGCGAATACCGACGACCTGACCGGGGTCTTCCACCGAGAGCATTTCATCGAGACCGTGCAGGTGGAGCTTCAGCGCTCCGCCCGCTTCGGCCATCCGATGGGTCTTCTCGTCATCGACGACTTCGACAAGATCAACGAGACCTATGGTCGCGGCGCCGGCGATACCACGTTGGAGACCCTGGCCGCCGCGATCGTCGGTACCTTGCGCGGCATCGATTTCTTCGTCCGCATCGGCGGCGAGGAATTCGCTGCCCTGTTGCCCGAGACCGATACCACGGGCGCGGTGATCCTGGCCGAGCGGTTGCGCGAATCCGTTGCTCGCATGGGCATTGCCGTCGGCCGGGAATCGGTGGAGATCACCGTCAGCGTCGGCGTCGCCTGTCTGGGTTCGGAAGAGACCACGGCAAGCGAGCTGCTGGGGATGGCCGACCGAGCGCTGGCCGCCGCCAAACGCGATGGTCGCGATCGCGTGGTGGTCGCGAGCAGGCGGGAAACGGAATAGAGCTGCGACGCCCCGGCTACGAAATAAGGGTTTGAGGACATGGAAACCGACCTTTTTCAAGACGAGCAACGAATCATAGACGGGGCGACCCATCGCCTCGATACCGGCCTCGGTGGCGAGCAGGAATCGCGGGAAGCTTATGGATCGCTGCTCGCCAGCTATGAAAAGCTGCTCAAGCACGCGAAGAGCGTGGTTCGGGTCGGTGACCGGAACCAGACGCGCATGAAGGAGATGTCGGCTTCCCTCGAGACGCAGAACGAGACGCTGGAGGAGCAGAAGGCAGCACTCGGCGAGGCGCGCGATCAGGTCGAGCAGAAGGTCCAGGAACGAACCCAGGAGCTGATCGCGGCGCAGGCGGAGATCGAGCGACTGATCGACGTCGGGATCGCGCTCTCGGCGGAACGCAACTCCGCCGCCTTGATGGAGCAGATTCTGGTCGAGGCCAAGGATCTCACCAACGCCGATGGCGGCACCCTCTATATTCGGACCGACGACGAACACTTGCAGTTTGAGATCTTCCGCTCGGATTCGCTGAACCTCGCGCTCGGCGGCGCTACCGGCGGCGAGATCACCTTCGAGCCGCTGCCGCTCTACGATTCCGATAGCGGCGAGCCCAACCACCACAACGTCGCCACCCATGCCGCGCTTTCCGGCCGTTCGATCAACGTGCCGGACGCCTATGTCACCGAGGATTTCGATTTCTCCGGCACCAAGAAATTCGACGAAGGGACCAACTACCACTCGAAGTCGTTTCTGACCGTGCCGATGAAGACCCGTGCCGGCGAGGTCATCGGCGTGTTGCAATTGCTGAACGCGCGCCGGCCCGGAAACGACGAGGTGATCGCATTTCCCGAGGAAATCGAGGGCTTCGTCGAGGCCTTGGCATCGCAAGCGGCGGTGGCGCTGGAGAACCAGAAACTGATAGAGACGCTGAAGACGCTGCTCGATTCCTTCATCGTCGTGATCGCCGGCGCGATCGACGAAAAATCGCCCTACACGGGCGGCCATTGCGAGCGGGTGCCGGAGCTGGCGATGTTGTTGGCCGAAGCCGCCTGCAAGGCGGCGCAAGCACCCTTCGCCGACTTCGACCTGAGCGAGGACGGCTGGTACGAGTTCGAGATCGCGGGCTGGCTGCACGATTGCGGCAAGGTGACGACACCCGAGTACGTCGTCGACAAGGCGACCAAGCTGGAGACCATCTACAATCGAATTCACGAGATCCGCACGCGCTTCGAGGTCCTGAGGCGCGATGCGGAGATCGCCTACCTCGAGGGCCACTTGGCCGGCGCGGAGGACGAGACGAGCTTGGCACGAACCCGCGACGAGCGCTTTCGGATGTTGCAGGAGGACTTCGCCTTCATCGCCGAAAGCAACATCGGTGGCGAGTTCATGGACGAGGAAAAGATAGCGCGCATCAAGGCGATCGCCGAGACGACGTGGCTACGCCATTTCGACGATCGACTAGGCACCGCGCATGACGAACTGGGGCGAATGGAGCGAACGCCGAAGCCGGCCCTGCCGGTCGAGGAAAGGCTCTTGGCCGACAAGTCGGAGCATCGGATCGGTCGCCGCGACAACGAGGCGCCCCAGGGCGACGATCCGCACGGCTTCATATTGGAAATGCCCGACTACGAATACGACAACGGTGAGGTCCACAACCTCTGCATCCAGCGTGGCACGCTGAACGACGAAGAGCGCTACAAGATCAACCAACACATCATGCAAACCATCATCATGCTGGAGCAGCTGCCGTTCCCGAAGAATCTGGCGCGGGTGCCCGAATACGCGGGCGGCCATCACGAAAAGATGAACGGCAAGGGCTACCCCCGGGGCCTCGAAAAAACGGAGATGTCGATCCCGGCCCGGATCATGGCGGTGGCCGATATCTTCGAGGCGCTGACGGCCTGGGACCGGCCTTACAAGAAGGCCAAGACACTCAGCGAATCGATCCGCATCATGAGCTTCATGGTCAAGGACCAGCACATCGATCCCGACGTCTTCCGACTCTTTCTCGAAAGCGACGTCTACTTGCGCTACGCGGAGAAGTTCCTGCGCCCCGACCAGATGGACGAGGTCGACATCGGTCAGTTCCTGGAAAACGTCGCCTAAGACACCTGGTGGCGGCCGCGGCGACCGTTGCCTGGCGCGCGAACCGAACTATCGCCTGGATTTCGCCACAATCTCCGGGCATCAAACGGCACCATGGCGCGAATCGATCGATTTGCGAGACGTTGTCTCGCGCTCCCGCGAAAACTCCGCCGCGACCGTCCGGCGGCGGTGCTCTTCGGCGTGGCGCTGCTCGCCGGTTTGGCCTTCAGCTTGGTACTCGGCGCCTACCTCGGGCGCGAGGAGGCGGTGGAGGCCTCCCTCGATTTCGCGGCGCTGGCGCCGGCGGACCGCTGTCTCGCCCAGGCGATCTATTTCGAGGCCCGGGGCGAGCCCTTTGAAGGCCGGATGGCGGTGGCGCAAGTGATCCAGACCCGAATAGCCGACCCGCGCTACCCGAACGACGTCTGCGCCGTCGTCTTTCAGAACGCCGGGCGCCGCCATCGTTGTCAATTCTCCTTCGCCTGCGACGGCAAATCGGATCGCCCGCCCCCGAGCCCGGCCTGGAACAGCGCTGCCCGCCTGGCCCGATTGGTCAATACCGGCTACCTGCGCGACCTGACCGGCGGTGCCACCCACTATCACGCCGACTACGTGAAACCAGATTGGACCCGCGAGGCGGCGCCGACGGCAACCATCGGACGGCACCGCTTCTATCGCCCCGACGGTTGAGCCGACCTCAGAGTGGCGACACGACGCAGTCTTCGTAGGCGTGGCGCTTGGTGATCAAGCCGGCGGCCAAGAAGACGTCGAGGGCGACCTCGTAGCTCTCGGGACTGATCCGGGTCTCCGGGTTCCAATTGCCGAGCCGTTGGTAAAAGGCGATGGTCTCGGTCAGCACCGCTTCGTCGATGCCCTTGAAATAATCGGCCTCGATTCGGGCGATCTCGGCCGCCGGCAATTCGGCGATGCGCCGGCGTGCCCGGGCATAGGCGGTCATGAACGCCGCCGCCATTTCAGTCGCCAACCAATCCCGGGTCGCGGCCAGGCTGGAGAAGGCGACCGGGCCGATCGCCTCGCCGACCGAAGCGACGACGTGGCCGACGCCGTCATGCTGCAATTGCTGCGGCGCCGGTCCCTGCAGGTGGACGTAAGCCCCGTCGCCGGCGCGGAAAGCGGCCTCGATCGCATCCGTGCCGCCGGCATCGATCGCCTTTATGCTGTCGTAGTCGAGGCCCATCCGGGCGGCGGCATACTTGAACATGGCGAGCGGCTGGCCGCCGTGGTCGACCAGCACCTCGGCACCCGCCAGCTTGGCCCAGCCGAAGTCGGGATCGGCCTCGCGGCCGGCGATGAAGAAGCCGTCGCGCTCGTTGATCTGGGCGAAATGGACGAGCGGCGGCGTCTCGCCCTTTTCGAGCCAACCCCAGCTGCGCGAGACCGCCAGCTGCGAGAGATGCATGGCTCCACTGGTAAGGCTGGCCGCCACCTCCTCCGGTGCTTTCGCCACCGCGTAGGTCGCCTGCAGCCCCTCCGCCTCCAGGAAGCCGCCGGCGATCGTGAAGATCAAGGGCGTGTAGAAGGCCGAATGGCGCGCCGCCATAATGTTGATTTGGGCCATCGTCTAGTTTCCTCCGCGGCCAGGCGCGATCAGATCAGCGCCACCGGCCGGACCGGAGAACCGGTGGCGCCCTTGAACTTGATCGGCAGCAAAATGAAGCAGAAGCTGGAGATGCCGTCCGCGACCAGGTCGTCCATCACCAGGTTCTCGATCAGATGGTCGCCGGCATCGACCAGGCAATGTTGGTGCACCGGCATCATGATTTCGGGATGATTGGTGCCGGGCAAAACCTCGACCGCCATGCTGTCGGTGCCGATCGCGACCACGTCCCGCGCCGTCAGCCACCGGGCCGCGCCGAGGTCGATGCCTGGCTCGCCCGAGACGTACTTCGCATTGTCGTTCATGAAGAAACGGCCCCAACCGGTCTGAATGCAGACGACGTCGCCCGCTTGCAACTCGATCCCGGCGTCGTCCAGGGTCCGTTCGAGATCGTCCGCCGTGACCGCGCGCCCGGCCTCCAGATAGGAATCGCCGTCGAGGCCGGAGACGTCGAGCAAGACGCCCCGGGTCAGGATCGCCGGCGCCTGCTCGATGCCGAGGTTGAGAAGACCCCAATCGCCGACGGTCTGGTCGACGCTGTAGCCGCCGTGCATCCGATCGCCATCGGAGAAATGGCCCAGCGCGTCGATATGGGTGCCGACATGCACCGTCATCTCGATCCGCTCCAGGTTGGCGCCGGCCTCGTTGGTGGCGCCCAGGCTTTGCCGGTAGCGAATATTGTTCTTCGAGGTCACCGACGATGTGATGACGTAGGGCAGTTGCGACGGCTCGATCCGGGGCGCCCCCATTTCGATGACGTGGCTCATCTCGTAGATCCGGCCCTCTGTTACCGAGCCGATCGCTGCCAGGGTGCCCTCGGGCGTCAACAGGTGGCCGGCGCCGAGTTGGTCGCCCGGGCCCCAACGGGAGTGGTCGTGGATGCAATTATTCATGGGATCGCGTCTTGCCCCCTCACCTTTTTCGATATTGCTCTGTCCCGAAGAGGTTGGACCAGCTTTCCTCGGTGAAACCGCCGGCCTTGTCCTCCAGCTTCGCCATGTCGCCGGCCACGACCGGTCGGGCGGCGATCCGCTCGAACCAGCGCACCACGTTCGGGAAGTCCGCGATCTCCTGGCCCTGCCGGCGGTAGAGGCGACACCAGGGAAAGATCGCCATGTCGGCGATCGAATAGTCGCCGGCAACGTATTCGTGATCCGCGAGGCGGCGATCGAGGACGCCGTAGAGCCGGCCGGCCTCCCGGGTGTAGCGCTCCATGGCGTATTCGATCCGCTCGGGCGCGTATTTGTTGAAGTGATGCGCCTGCCCCAGCATCGGCCCGAAGCCGCCCATCTGCCAAAAGAGCCATTCCATGACTTCCGTACGTGCCCGGGCCTCGGTCGGCAGAAAGCGGCCGGTCTTCTCGGCCAGATAGACCAGGATGGCGCCGGATTCGAAGACGCTGATGGGGGTGCCGCCAGGGCCGTCGTGATCCCGAATCGCCGGGATCTTGTTGTTGGGACTGACCTCCAGGAATGCGGCATCAAACTGATCGCCCTTGCCGATGTCGATCCAATGCTCGGCGTAGTCGAGGCCGCATTCCTCCAGCATGATGTGGATCTTCTGCCCGTTCGGCGTCGCCGCCGTATAGAGATCGATCATCGCCGTTCCTCCCCCCATCCAGCCTGCCCGCTGGCTTGGGCTTTGGCAACAGCGGCACTAGTATGGCCCAAGCATAGATCCTCAATGCAGTGGGAGAGACGTCATGACGACAGTTGGATTCATCGGCCTCGGCAACATGGGCGGGCCGATGGCGCGCAACCTGATCAACGCCGGCCACAGCCTCAAAGTCTACGACCTGGACGAGGACAAGGTGCATATGCTGGTCCAGGCCGGCGCGACGCGGGCCCAATCGGTCGCCGAGGCCGCCGCCGGCGTCGAAATGGTGGTGACCATGGTGCCGGAGGGACGCCATGTCCGCGACGCCTTCTTGGGCGAGGGGGGCATCATCGCCGCTGCCGATCCCGGCACCCTGGTGATCGACAGCTCGACCATCGACGTCGCCACCGCGCAGGCGGTGCACGAAGCGGCGGCGGAGGCCGGTTTCGAGATGGTCGACGCCCCCGTTTCCGGCGGCACCATCGGCGCCGAGAACGCGACGCTGACCTTCATGTGCGGCGGCAAGGCCGGCGCCGTGGCCAAGGCCCGGCCGTTGCTAGAGAGCATGGGCAAGAACATCGTCCACGCCGGCAGCGCCGGCTTGGGCCAGGCCGCCAAGATCTGCAACAACATGCTGGCCGGCATTTCCGCCGTCGCGGTCGCCGAGGCCTTCGTGCTGGGCGAGCATCTGGGACTCGATGCCCAGACCCTCTACGACATCGTCTCGACCTCGTCGGGGCAATGCTTCTTCCTGACCAGCAACTGCCCGGTGCCGGGACCGGTGCCGACGGCATCCGCCAACCGGGATTTCGAGCCGGGCTTCATGGCCAAGCTGATGGCGAAGGACTTGCGGCTGGCACAGTCGGCCTCGATCGCCACGGGTGTCGCGACACCGCTCGGCGCGCAGGCCTCGGCGCTTTTCAACCTCTTCGAGACCGCCGGCTTCGGCGACAAGGACACCGCCGCCATCATCAAGCTGATCCGAGGCGAAATGGGCAAGTAGCGTGCCCCGGGCCACGGCCGGGCCGCGGCACCGCTTCGACGGCCTGGCCGAGCGCTATCGGCGTTATCGGCCCGGCTATCCAGAAGCGGCGATGGCGGCGATCGGAACTGCCTGTCGTGAGGCCGGCTTCGCCGAGCCAACCGCCCTCGATGTCGGCGCCGGGACCGGGATCAGCACCCGGGCCCTGGCGGCGGCGCTGGGGCCGGGCTGGCGGTTGCTCGGCCTCGAGCCCGGCCTGGACATGCGCGAGACGGCGCTGCGCGATCTCGACGGCGAAGCCAACATCTATTTCCAGGACGGCGCCGCCGAGGCGCTGCCCGCCGCCGACGGCTCGGTCGCCGTGGTGCAGACCGCACAGGCGCTGCACTGGTTCGACCGGCCGGCCTTCTATGCCGAAGTGGGCCGCGTGCTGGTGCCGGGCGGCTTTCTTTTCGTCCTCTATAACGACCGCGACCCGGACGCCCCGTTGATCCGGGAATTCGAGGCCCTGATGGAGGGGGAGATACCGGACTATAGCCGCCACTACCGGAGCTTCGATTACCCGGCCGAGCTCGCCGGGTTGTCTTGGGCCATAGAGGCCACCAGTAATCGCTTCAAATGGGTCTGGCGGCTGGCGCCGGAAGACTTCGCCGAGTTGATGTTGTCGCGCTCGCTCGCCAAGCCTTGGACCCGGGCGGTGGGCGAAGCCGAAGCGCGGGCCCGGTTGACCGCTCTCGCCCGCTCCCATGGCGCGGCCGACGGCAGCGTTCTGTTGCCCTACTTCACGCGTTTGGCGCAAGCACGACGAGGCCCACGGCGTTAACGATCGGTCAACTTTTCACTATCAAGATACGGTGTTTTTTTGTTGCCGCCTTACGAGATGAAAAGGTACTTTTCGTCTCTCGATTCGGTTTCCGTCGCCAAGGCGCCATGGGTGTCGGCATGAACGGTTGGGCAAGACACGGAATTTTTGCCGGCGAGGCCGAGCGAGGGATCGTTTTTTTCCTGACGCCGACCTTTTCCATGCTTTCCTTCATCGCGGCGGTCGAGCCGCTCAGGGTCGCCAACAGGTTCGCCGGCCGCAACCTCTACGGCTGGCAGGTCGTCACCAAGGACGGAGCGCCGGTGCCGGCGAGCAACGGCATGATCCAGGCCGCCGATGCCGCCATGGCTACGGTGGGGCGGCCCTCGATCCTATTCGTCGTCGGGCCCTTCGACCCCTCCGCCTATCAGGACGCGCAAGTCTTCGCCTGGCTGCGCCGCCTGGCCCGCCACGGCAGCGCGCTCGGCGGCCTTTGTACCGGCGCGCATTTGCTGGCCCGGGCCGGCCTCCTCGATGGCCGGCGCTGCACCGTGCATTGGGAGAACATGACCGGTTTCGCCCATGCGTTCCCCGAGATCGAGCTGACCGAGGAGCTCTACCAGATCGACCAGGGGCACTTCACCGCCTCGGGCGGGATGGCTTCGCTGGATATGATGCTGGCGCTGATCGCCCGCGACCACGGCCAGGCGCTGGCCGCCGAAGTCTCGGAGAGCTTCCTGGTCGAGCGCATGCGGGCTTCCCACGAACCGCAACGGGTAGCTCGGCGGGAGCGGCTGGGCGTCAGCCATCCCAAGCTCGCCCATTGCATCGCCGAGATGGAACAGAACCTGGAACAGCCGCTCACCCCGGCGGCGCTGGCGCTCGGCGTCGGGATCTCGAAACGGCAACTGGAGCGGCTCTTCCGCCGCTACCTGCAGGTGACGCCCAGGCAGTATTACATGGGCATTCGGCTGAAGGCGGCGAGACGCATGCTGGAACAGACGGCGATGCCGATTTCGGAAATCGCGCTCGCCTGCGGCTTCTCCTCGCCGGCCAATTTCAGTCTGCAATACCGGATCGCATATGGCGCTACGCCCAGCGAAGTGCGCCGCCAGGTGCAAGAAACCGTCCTGATGTCGTCCGCATTATAGGCCAAGTCGCGTTCCTCATACCGGCGTCCGGCGGCACGGCACAACATTCCCGAACGCACAGCGATGCGAGCGCGGACCGCGCCGGGAGATCGGGCGATGCAGCAGACGACCGAACGACGCCGCCGGAACGGAGGACGCAGCGCGCGACACCTCGAACGGGCGACAGCGTCGACGACAGCGGTCAGGCCCGGCCTTTCGGGCGGCAGCTACAAGCCCTTGGCCGAAGCCGATGTCGTGCGTATCCACCGGGCTGCCCTGGAGATTTTGGAAACGATCGGGCTCGCCGACGCCATTCCCTCCTGCATCGATCGCATCGTCGGGGCCGGTGGAAGACTGAACGACGCGGGGCGCCTCTGTTTGCCGGCGGGGTTGGTCGAGGACGTGATCGCCCGCGCCAATCGGGATTTCGTCCTGCACGGATTGGACCCGGCGCGGGACCTGGAGATCAACGGCCGGCGGGTCCATTACGGCACCGCCGGTGCGGCGGTTCAGGTCATCGACGTCGAGACCGGTGCTTACCGCGATCCGACGCTTCGGGACCTCTACGACATCGCCCGCCTGGTCGATGGTCTCGACAACGTGCACTTCTTCCAGCGCCCGGTGGTGGCCCGCGACCTCGTCGACGACCGCGAGCTCGACCTCAACACCTGTTACGCCTCGATCGCCGGCACCGGCAAGCACGTCGGCACCAGTTTCACCTCGCCCGAGACCTTGGCCGAGACGGTCGCCATGCTGGACCTCGTCGCCGGCGGCGAGGGCGCCTTCCGCCGCCGCCCCTTCACCAGCTTCTCCTGCTGCTTCGTGGTGCCGCCGCTACGCTTCGCCCAGGACGCCTGCCGAACGCTTGAGGCCGGCGTTCTGGCCGGGATGCCGGTGCTGCTGCTCTCGGCGGGGCAAGCCGGCGCGACCAGCCCGGCGGCGCTGGCGGGTGCCGTGGTGCAGGCGGTGGCCGAGGTGCTGGCCGGCTTCGTCTACGTCGATTGCCTGGCCCCCGGACACCCGGCGATCTTCGGCGCCTGGCCCTTCGTCTCCGATCTCAGGACTGGTGCTATGAGCGGCGGCAGCGGCGAGCAGGCGGTGTTGATGGCGGCGGTGGCGCAGATGGCCGCCTATTACGAGCTGCCGAGCGGGGTCGCCGCCGGCATGGCCGATTCGAAAATCCCCGACGCCCAATCCGGCTACGAGAAGGGCTACACGACGGCGCTGACCGGCCTCGCCGGCGCCAACCTGGTCTACGAGGCCGCCGGCATGCAGGCGAGCCTGCTCGGCGCCGGCTTCGAGAGCTACGTCATCGACAACGACATGCTGGGCGCGGTGCTGCGCCAGGTCCGCGGCATCGAGGTCGACGAGGCCAGCCTCTCCGTCGAGGTGATGCGTGAGGTCGTCGCCGGCCCGGTACACTATCTGGCGCATCCGCAGACCGTGGCGTTGATGCAGCGGGAATATGTCTACCCCCATATCGCCGACCGCAAGAGCCCGGACGAGTGGCTGCGGGAGGGCGCCCTCGACATTCGCGAGCGGGGCCGCCGGCAGGCCCGGGAGATGCTGGCGAGCCACTACCCGGAATATATTCCCGCTCACATCGACGCCGAGTTGCGCCGGCGCTTTCCGATCCGGCTGCCGGCGGAACTGATGCGCCCCGGAGGCGAGCAACCATGAAGAGCACCGCCCGTGTGGTTGTGATCGGTGGCGGCATCGTCGGCTGCAGCGCCCTCTATCACCTGGTCGAGAAGGGTTGGCGCGACGTCGTCCTGGTGGAGCGCGACGAGCTCACCTCGGGCTCGACCTGGCATGCCGCCGGCAACTGCCCGACGTTTTCGACCAGCTACAACACAATGCGGATGCAGGCCTACGGCGTCGAGCTCTACGGCCGGCTGGAGGCGGAGACCGGGCAAGCGGTCGGCCAGCGCCTCACCGGCAGCATCCGCCTCGCCCACGGGCCCGAGCGGATGGACGAGTTCCGACACGTCGCGGCAATGGCGGGCCTGCAGGGACTCGGCTTCGAGATCCTGACGCCGGCCGAGCTGCGGGATCGCTATCCGCTGCTCGAATTGCACGACCTCGAAGGCGGGCTCTGGGATCCGAACGACGGCCATGTCGACCCCAGCCAAGTGACGCAAGCCCTGGCCAAGGGCGCGCGCGACGGCGGCGCCGAGATCTACCGCCACAATCCCGTCCTCGGGCTGACACGGAAGTCGTCCGGCGAATGGCGTGTCGAAACCCGGGACGGTGACATCGACGCCGAGATCGTGATCAATGCCGCCGGCTACCGGGCGGCCGAAGTGCAGGCGTTGCTCGGCCGGGCGTTGCCCGTGGTCTCGATGGAGCACCAGTATCTCGTCACCGAGGATCTGCCCGAGATCCGGGCGCTGGAGGCGATGCTGCCGCTGTTGCGGGATCCGGACGAGTCTTATTACCTGCGCCAGGAACGCTACGGCCTGATCCTGGGGCCCTACGAGCGGGACTGTCGGACCTGGGGCGCCGACGGCATTCCGGGCGATTTCGGAATGGAGCTGTTGGCCCCCGACCTCGACCGCCTGGAAGCCTATGTCGAGGATGCGATGCGCCGCGTCCCAGTCTTGGCCGAAGCCGGCATCAAGAACGTCATCAACGGCCCGATCCCCTATACGCCGGACGGCCTACCCCTGCTCGGCCCGGTGCACGACCTCCGGAACTATTATCTCTGCGCCGCCTTCTCCTTCGGGATTGTGCAAGGCGGCGGCGCCGGCAAGCTGATCGCCGAGA
>PVBE011906639.1_pt1 | contig 26956 bp, 15 predicted proteins | sample 1631181 | NCBI WGS metagenome assembly PVBE01 (sample SAMN08397723, study PRJNA350692) | Marine metagenome, whole genome shotgun sequencing project. | isolation source: water | place: Pacific Ocean | collected 2012-04
GAATTGCCATAAAAAAATTGTTGCTCAACGGGTAACCGAATTACTGTGATGGCATACTGTACTAACAATACAACTCCTACAATCGCAAAACCATCCCGATTTGTCAGAGACCGGTTATGTCTCGTTAAGAACCAGACAGGCAAACCAATTCCAATACATATTAACGATGAAAAAATAAATCCGTTGAGATCGCGGTCCATTTCACCATAACCAAAAGAAATAAAAATAGGCACTACCATGGTAATGCCTAAAATTGCTATCAGTGCCCCGAGAATATTCAGCAGGGTCTTAATTCTCATGCGTCGAACATCTTTTTAAGTTTATTAATCGAATGTGGTTTGGTAAAAACCAGTACAGTATCATCTGCGGACAATTTCGAATTTCCATGTGGAATCTGGATTTTACCATGATGGTTGATCATACCAACGATACTATCCTTGGGAAAATCAAGTTCTTTTATTGGCTTTTTTGTTACAAGGCAATCGACATCAGGCTGAAATTCCATTACATCCACATCAATTTCATCAAAGGTAATGGTATGAATTTCAGACACGTCACTATGCAATTCTCTCAATATCGCATTCACTGTAGACAGGTTTTTACTGATCACAGCTCCCACACCGATTTCCTGGATTGTCCGAATATATTGTGTGGTCACAACATGCATGATATTCTGTTTGGCCCCAAGATGATTGGCCAGCAATCCGGCTATCAGGTTGGTTTTTTCGTTTTCAGTTACAGCAATGAGACTGTCAACGTCCTGGATATTCTCTGATTTTAAGAATTCAATATCCGTCCCATCCCCGTAAATAATCATCGAATCATCTAATTTGTGTGAAATATGGGCAGCTTTAGGTTTGTTATAATCTACCAGTCGAACATTAATATCCTCATTTGGCAGAGCCTTAGCCAGGGACCGGCCCATCTTGGATCCCCCAATTATCATAACGCGCTTGACCTCATTTACTTCTCTGCCAAGAAAAGTCATCAATTCTCCCACATCGGTCGATTTCACAATAAAATATGCAATATCTCCGTCTTGGAATGCAAAATCAGCCTGAGGTACTATTGTATCCTGACCTCTTAATACTGCTACCACCCCAAACCTGAATTGGGCTTTGTATGCAACAAGTTTTACCAGCTTGGATAGTGATGTACCCGTTATGTCCAGCGTAGCTTTGGAAATATTAATTCCCAGCATTATCAACCGTCCGCCTTCAAATTCCATGGCCTGAACAGCATAAGGATGATGAACCAGCCTAATGATCTCTTCGCAGGCAGCTTTTTCAGGATGAATAACAACATCCACACCGAATTTCTCCGGACGAATAATAGAATTTTTCGCAGTATACTGCTGGTTTCGAAGACGGGCAATAATCTTATCAGCACCCAGTTCATGCGCTTGCTGGGATGCAATAAGATTAACTTCATCCACTCTGGTGAGGCATAGGACATAATGAGCATTACCCACGTTGGCCTCAATCAGGGTCTTGGGACTGGCGCCATCGCCTTCCACAACAATGACATCCAGGTTCTCTGATGCCCGGCGGCACTTGTCCGGATCTATATCAATTACAGTTATATCATAATCTATTTCACTGAGAGCTTTGGCTACATGAAACCCGACCTCTCCACCACCGATAATCACTACTTTCATAAAAGGATAATCTTAAAATACCTTATAAAAAACTTACACTATTTCCCATGAAAAAAAAGCAATTAAAACCTAAGCCGATTCCCGCCAGATTTTGGCCCCAAGTGCTGAAAATTTATCCTCAATTTGTTCATAGCCTCGATCAATATGATATACACGGTTCACTTCTGTTGTTCCCTTGGCGATCAGCCCGCCGATAATCAAAGAAGCACTGGCCCGGATGTCGGTAGACATGACCGGCGCACCCACCAGGTTTTTAACGCCGCGGACAAAAGCTGTATTCTGGTCCACCCTAATATTTGCCCCTAGTCGATTCAATTCCGGGATATGGCTGAAGCGGTCATGATACACCGTATCGGTAACCATGGAGGAACCATGGGCCAGGGTCATGAGTGCAATCCATTGGGCCTGCAAGTCTGTGGGAAATCCGGGATAGACAGCTGTGGTTATATCCACGGCCTGAATTGAGTCTGCCGGCGAAATTGTTATAGTATCCGCAGTTGTACGTATGGTACATCCTGCTTCCTTTAATTTCATTAGCACAGAATCAAGATGATGGGGATACACATCCTTTAGGGTAATCTCCCCCAGGAGGGCACCTGCAGTTAAAAAAGTTCCTGTTTCAATACGGTCCGGGATCACTGCAATATCCGCCGACTCCAGGCTCTCTACACCCTTAATGATCAGGGTAGTGGTTCCCTGGCCGCTGATATTAGAACCCATCTGGTTTAAATAATCACACAACTGGACAATTTCCGGTTCCCGAGCTGCATTCCGGATGATTGTGGTTCCGGCAGCAGTTGCTGCAGCCATCACAATATTACCGGTCGCGCCTACGGATGGAAATTCAAATTGTATTTCTGCACCCTGCAGTCTTTTTGACCGGGCAATGATGTACCCGTTTTCCAATGTAATCTTGGCGCCAAGTTTTTCCAGACCTTTCAAATGAAAATCAACAGGTCGCGGTCCCCAGGCACAACCGCCAGGTAGCGAAACTCGTACTTCCCCGAACCTGGCCAGCAAAGGGCCCAGCACATAAAAGGAAGCCCTCATCGTCTTAACCAGTTCATAAGGTGCTTCCGGATTATCTACAATGGAGCCATCCACGGTCAAGGTGCCGTTTTCGTATTCGCAGACGGCACCAATGATCTCCATCAAACGAATCATGGTTCGCGTATCCCTCAGATCAGGCACGCGTGTAATGGTGGCCCGGCCCTTCCCCATCAGTGCTGCCGCCATGATCGGCAGTACAGCATTTTTCGCGCCGCTTATCGGCACACTGCCCGATAAGGAATTTTGGCCTTCGATGATAATCTTATCCATTACGCATTCACCATATCAGACCCGATGAACAGATCTCTGATTACTTGCGGTCGCTCCTGCGCTGTCAAATACTCTGCAAACACTTTCGTTTTGCCATTATTACTGGATTTTGTGATATGCAGATGATGGTCAGCCCTGCCTGCGATCTGGGATAAATGGGTAATACAGAGTACCTGTTTTGAGTTGGATAAATTCACCAATTGGTCAGCTACACTTTCCGCCGCTTTTCCGGAAATTCCTGTATCAATTTCATCAAAGACCAGGGTCTGGACCGGATCCAGGTTTTGAAAAACAGATTTAATAGCCAACATGATCCTGGATACTTCTCCGCCCGAAGCAATGGCAGCCAACGGCTTAACCAATTCACCAGGATTAGCTGATAAATAAAATTCTACCTGGTCCACACCGTTGGCGCCAGCTTCAACTGACTGGCTTTCCAGGGCAACAAAACCCTGCTTATCTGAAGTTTGCGTTATCCGTATTTCAAATCGGGCATCGGGCATATTCAGTGTTTTCATGGCTTTTTCTACTTTTGAAGCTAAAAAAACAGCATGGGTTGTACGAATCGAATTTAATGTGATCGCCAGCGACGAATATTTTTTTTCCAGATCCTTTATTTTCTGAACCAGTTCTTCCTCAGAGCAGCCGCTGCCAGCCAAATCATCTAATTCTTCCTGGATGGATTTGCGATATTGCATTACCGCTTCTAAAGATCCGCCGTATTTCCGCTTTAAAGTTTCCAGGGCCTGGACGCGCTCTTCGATCTTCGCCAGTTCCAGTGGTTCGAATTCAGCAGAAGACAAACGCAGGGTGATTTCTGATCCTGTTTCCTGGATCTGTATCAGGGCACTCTGGATCAAATCACAAATATTCATTAATTCTTCATCATATTTGGATAAAGATTCCACAGTACGCAAAGATTGATGTATCACATCTGCCACCGCATGGTCTCCATGAACAAGAGCCACATGAATCTCCTGCAGTTTCTTCTGAATTTCTCCCAGGTTACAAAGTTTACGGTATACCTTATCCAGTTCAACGTCTTCATGCTCCTTAGGCGACGCTGCATCGATTTCACCCGCTTGAAAATTCAGCAGATCCAGGCGATTCCGGCGTTCAGATGATGACCTCCGCAGGTGACTCAGCTGGGTACGTGCAGCAACCAATTCCTGGAAAAGGTCCTGGATTTCTTTTACCCGTTGTCCACTGCCGCAGAAGCGGTCCAGATAATGAATATGGTGCTGAACATCAAGAATCAGCTGCTGGTCATGCTGGCCATGAAAATCTACCGATTCAGCTGTTTGTTCCTTAAGGGCTGTCAAAGTAACCGGTTCATCATTATAATACGCTTTGGTATGCCCTTTCAGGGATACCAGACGGCGAATTGTATTACCACCGATTTTCGTTTCCATGACTGCCCGCTCCGCACCATGGCGTACCATCACCCGGTCTGCTCTGGAACCCAGGGAAACGGCCAGTGCATCCAGTAAAATCGTTTTCCCGGACCCAGTTTCTCCAGTAATGACAGTCAACCCCGGGTACAGCTCAAGATCAAGCTGTTCAATAATGGCGTAGTCCTTGATATTCAATTGTTCAATCATGAACTTTTTTTCTCAGGAAATGGGTTGAAATAGAACCACAAATTACACCGATTCCGTCGGCAATTATATCAAAAGCATTGGGAAACCGTCCGGGAATGAACGATTGGTAAAACTCATCCACCAGGCCGAATAAGAACCCCCCGGCGATAAAATAGATAAATGGATTACGTAACTCCTGGTAATATGCAAGATAAGCCAGGATACCTAATACACTAAATTCTATCATATGGTACAGTTTGTCCTCCCAGCCAAGGGAAAACCAGGTCTTGGGTATAGAATTCCCGGGAATACTGGACACCATCAGGATCAAAACCAGGTAGGCAAAAAATAATTTTTTATAGATGTTCATAAGTGGCCAATACATGGGGAATCATGGGTAAAAGGTCGGAAGCGATCTGTCCGCGGTAGCCCATTTTTACCACCAGTTGATCAGATGATTTTCCATGTATAAAAGCACCCAGTGCAGCCGCAAGTTCCGGTTCAAGTCCGCCGGCCAGGAAACTGCCGATCATCCCGGAAAGGACGTCCCCGGTTCCAGCGGTGGACAGGCCTGGATTACCGGAGCAGTTCACCAGGGCCCGCTGTCCACTGAAAATGCATACCGGAACCTGTTTCACCAGGGCAATATGGTGAAAATCAGCCATGACCTCCGTAATCACATTGGGAAAATCATTCTTTATCTCTTCTTTATCTATGGCAGTCAGGGAGGCAAGTTCACCGATGTGGGGTGTAATGACCAGCGGATACTGCCGTTGATTCAATTCTGCCATGTTTCGGGTGAATGGAAATAGCCCATCTGCATCCAGGACCATGGGTGTCGTGACCCGCCGCACCAGTTCCCTGACCAGCAACTGTGTACCCTTGTTGCGCCCTAGCCCCGGTCCTAAAACTACAGCATCAGCCCATGTACTTTTATCTAATATATCATCCAGATTTTCTGCTTGCAGGCATCCAGAATTATGATCGGGCAGGGCCAGGGTCATGCCTTCAATAATATCCGCTTCAAATACGGCGTTCAATGATTCCGGCACTGTAGTAATCGTTAAGCCGCTTCCAGAGCGCAATGCGCCCATGGTAGCTAAAACCGCCGCACCGGTCATGCCCGTTGATCCTGCAATGACCAGAACCTTGCCCTGTTGGTACTTGTGAGTATCTGCTTCCGGTTTCCGGAGAAATTCGATTGCTGCTGACTCATGGAATAATTCCCAATCCAGTCCCGAAAGAGTGATATCATCCAGCTTTGGAAAACCAATATCCGCGGTAACACATGCACCAGTATATACTTTACCCTGCCTGAAGACCATTCCTACTTTCGGCGCTCCCATGGTTACAGTGGTATCTGCTTTTACGGCTCCGGGTTGAACCAGGCCGGAATTACTGTCCAGTCCCGACGAAATATCCACCGCTAGAACCCTGGTTTTGGCACTATTGATCCATTCTACCCAGGGGATAAGATCAGCTTTCATGGGTCCGTGGAAGCCTGTTCCCAGAAGGGCATCCATGATCAGATCCGCTTCCTCCAGTTCGGGTATATCGTATCCGTAAGAAATGGGAATGTTCAAATCAGCACATTGCCGGTAATAGTAAAGGGCATCGCCTGTAATATCCTGCTCGCCAGGCAGGGAATGGATTGTAACTCGAAACCCATCGGCAAATAGCTCTGCTGCTGCTGCAAAACCATCCCCGCCATTGTTCCCCTTACCACAGATAATAAGGATCCGGGGTTCATGAATTTCTCCGACCATGGTTTTTGCTGTTGACGCAACCTGTTTGCCGGCATTGCCCATGAGGATTTGACCAGATATTTCCAGTTCATCCATGGTCAGGCTGTCCAGTTCCCGAGCCTGTTCTCGAGTCAGAAATCTCATCGTCCCGGCATATACAAGGCAAAAGCCAGCGCCTGGGTGCGGGTATGAGAGATGGAAATTCGACAGGCACCATGGATTTTTCCATGAAGGTTGACCCGCGGTTCACCATCGGCAGCGGCTTCAATTTCAATAGCAGTCCAGGAAATGGGATCTTTAACACCTGAAGATTTCAGGGCCTTTATCATAGCTTCCTTAGCACAGAAACGGCCGGCAAAATGCATGGCCGGATCTGCCTTCGATTGGCAATAGGTCTGCTCTTTCATGGTATAAATTCGATTTAGAAACCTTTTGCCGTTTTCTTCAATAGCCGAACGAATCCTGGAGATGTCCTCCAAGTCCGTTCCAATGAAAATATCAGGCACGACCGTTAATCTCGTCTATGATCTCCACAAGCTCATAAATATCATTCAGATCCCAGTCTGCGCCGGAATGCTGGGTACCAAAGGTATCGCCATAACGGGCAAATGCAGTACGCATACCAATCTGGCGGGCTCCCACCACATCCCGCTCCGGCCAATCACCCACCATGACCGTCTCCTTCGGCTGCAGTCCTAAAGCATCCAGGGCCATCTGAAAAGGTCTTGCCGAGGGTTTGCGCTCACCAGAATCATCAAAGGTGATCACTGCATCAAAAAAATGGTACAGGTTCAAATAATAAATGCGCATCCACGCCTCCCGGCTGGGCGCATCGGAAACCACTGCCAGTTTGATCCCTTTTTTGGCCAGGGCCATTAAGGTGCGGTTCACATTGGGATAAGCCATCAGGTTTGCTTCCCGGGCTCTGCGGTAGGCTACGATCCCTGCGGCCAGAAATTTATTATCTACCCGCCCAATGGATTTTTCCATGAATACATCAAATACCTTCTGATTCTCCCAGCCAAATTCTTCATAAATAGCAATGATATCTATATAGGATTGCTCCTCATCCACCTCCAGCCCCGCCTCGATCATGCCTTTAACGGCGGACTTCACTGCAAATTCTTTCATTTTCATGAAATCCAGCAGCGTATTATCTAAATCAAATACTATACCCTTGATCAAGGTATTGGACATATATATTATTATTTTTGATATTTATCAGGATTATTGATCTCATCGATCTTTCTTGCCGCCATTTCCCGCCAGCTCCGGTCCTTATGGGCCTCATCAAAATGCCGCTTAGCCCGGGTCTTATTCCCTTTTCCCATTTCGGCAACACCCAGTTCGTACCAGCCACCGCCGAACCGTTTTTGCAGTTCCGTGCACTTCATCGCTGCTGAGGCCCCTGCTTCCCAGTCTTTCAAAGTATTGCAGGCAGTTGCCAGAGAAAAGAATTTATTATAATCCCGGTCATCCAGGGTTGTAGCGGTATTCAGGTTCTCCACTGCCAATTCAAACATTTCCTGCTTTAAATATAGGATACCCAGGTGCATGAAGCCGTCGGCATAACTGCCGTCGATCTGGGTTACTGTTTTCAGCACATCCTCAGCCTGCTTATATTCTCCTTTCTCCGCGTAAAGTTTGCCCAGGTTTCCGTAGGCCTTGGCATAACCGGGGTTAAGATCAATGGCCTTGGCATAATGGGCAATCGCCTCCTCCGTATCGCCGTCAGCCTCGTAAGCGGAAGCCAGGGTAAACCAGGATTTATCATGGTCCGGCTTTATTTCCAGGACTTTATTCAAATAGGAAATGGCCCTATCAGAATTTCCTAACTTTTTCTCGAGGACTCCGAGTTGAAAATAAGCCAGGTAGAATCGATCATCAAATTCCAGCGCTTTTTTATAATAAGCGGTGGCCTTTTCAAGGTCACCCCGCTTATAGGCATTGTTGCCGCTGTTTAAGAACTGCTTGGTAACATTGTCCAATCCTTTTCGGGCTTTGGCATGGTCTGGATAAATATCCAGAGCCTTTTTAAAGTAGCCTGCCGCTCCCTCAATATCCTTTTGGCGAAACCGGGTAAGCCCCATATAAAACGCCGCTTCCGGGAAATAGGGGTGGGCATCCAGAATGGCGGAATATTCTTTCATCGCTTCATCATACAACCCCTGTTGTATATTGCGGCGGCCATTTTGGATTCGTTCAGTGATCTTGGTAATTTTATTGGACCAGTCCCGAAAGTCCTCGTCGGCCTGCACCGCCTGGTTGGAATACTGATTTGCCGTGGCCAGGTCACCCCGATGCAAAGCCAGTTTTGACAAAGCCTGGAGGGCAGGTGCAAAAGAGGGATCCGCCTGCAGGGCTGCCTGCAGGGATTCTTCCGCCAGTGCCAGTTCCCCAGAGACCATCTGGTTTTCTGCCTGAGAGAGCAGATTTTCCGGGTCTTGTCCGAAGGATATCCCCAATGTAAAGTAAAAAATGAAAATGAATTGCATCACTCGGGCCATGACTACCTCATCATCTGGTTTTGAATCAATGTTAATGATTAGTTAAAAATTTGGCGGTGAATTTTAATATAATTAGGGACCAGATCACACGTAAGAAAGGGGGAAAATAATTATCTACAATTTATTTCTTTTCACTGATCGATTTCTTCACTGTCTTCATTTCACTGTTTAATCGATCTATACTTTTTTTAATACTGGCCAAATGGGAATCGATATTGCTCTCAACTGTAAAAAAATTCTTTTCCAAGTCATCCAGCCGTTTAGCAAGTTTTTCGTGTTTCCTATCGGATAATTCTCCCATATCTTTGATATCCAGATCGATTTTTTTCCTGGTTCTAACTCCCTGGTCCGCCTGGTCTTCCAGGGTAACTTGGACTAATTTTATCTGACTGGTATATTCACGGACCGCCTGGTCAATTTCTTGATTTAGGACCGCGACAGCCTGATCAATTTTTTCATTAAGAGTTGCATCCTGAGTTTGAAGCGCTGCGGTCAATGCGGCAATGGATTTCCCATTCATTTCAATGGCCTCTTCAATCGCCGCAAAGCTATCACTAACCTGCTGGACTTCCTGAATCAAATGGGCAATGGAGCCCGCCATGATATCGATCTGATTTTTCTGGTTCTGCTGATCTTGAACCGCATCCTGAAGTTCCCGACGGGTATTGGATACAGTCCCCGTGAGTAAAAAGGCTGTATTGGTCGTCGTTTCCAGTGTCTGACTTTCCTTCTTGAACTCACCCACATAAAAATTTACTGTATCCTTCAGACCGCCCAAATTCTGGCGATTGGCGGCAATATCCACCCGCTTATCCAGCCCATCGTCCTGGAGATACTGGATCTGTTTTTTTTGTTCCCGGCCCTGGGAATGAAGCCGCAGAAGATCGATCTCAAATTCACCCTGCAATCCTTCCAGTTCCTGATAATTAATAGACAGATTATCCAGGACCATCCTCAGCGAATCATTCAAGTTCTCCAGTTTCCCGGTGAGATGATTCACATGATTCTGGAGGTGATCCACCCGTTCCGATATGAATGACAGGTCCCCCTTGCGGGCCAGGTCCTCCCGGCCCAGGATGTCCATAGTTAATATCTTGATTGTACCCTGTTCAGTTTTCAGGAAGATCCGGTTCTGGTTTTCGTTGACCACAGTACCCTGCACAATGGATCCATCCTTTAAAAAAAATATAGAAATATCCTGGGCTATTACCGGCGATGCCAGCATGAGAAAAAATGTCAGATAGATAATTCTATTATTCATCATGGGCGGACGAGCCGGGAATCTAAACCTGCACAGATTAAATGGGAAGAGCGAACAATAAAATGAAAAAGGCACGATTTACCGAAACTCCTTATCAGATTGGAAACACAGGTCCAACTTCCCTCTGGTAAGGTGCGGCTTGGAGCATGATCTTTAAAAAGGCCAGATGACAGGAATAAAAGGGTCATTTTATGCCTTTTTTATCTATTTGTGTCCAATGAGATTTACAAAACAAAAAACCCATTTCAGAAACGATCAATCGTCGAGAAATGGGTTTATTCTCGGGGTGCCGAAGGCCGGGCTCGAACCGGCACGGGGTTTCCCCCACTGCCCCCTCAAGACAGCGTGTCTACCAGTTCCACCACTTCGGCATTTATACTACTGATTGCCACCCAAATCAAGAGTAGCTTCCTCTTCCACAGGCGGAAGCTGCTCGGTGCCGGGGACCAAAGGCCGCTCATCTGCAGCCTGCTTCACAAGAGAAGATGTACTGCTGTCACCTGGACCGCTGAGCATACTGATGACCACTGCCAGGGACAAAAATAGTACTGCCAGCCACGTAGTGATGCGGCTCAGGACATTTCCAGCGCCTTGTCCTCCCAGGATACTGCTGGCAGCCTGACCGCCAAACGTACCCGAAAGACCGCCGCCCTGGCTGGCCTGCATCAGTATCACTGTGATAAGCAGAATACTGATCACTGTATGTAGAATAATTAAAAACCCAATCATAATTTCCTCATTTGAACTTGTTCAACACTGTTTGCTATGGATGTAAAAGATGCCGCATCTAAACTGGCACCGCCAATTAAGAAACCATTCACGCCAGGCACCTGGATCAATGCCTCTGCGTTATCCGGTTTCACCGAACCGCCATAAAGAACCGGTACGGAGTCAGTCTCATCGAACTGATCCGCCAGGATCTGCCGCACGGTGGCATGGGCGGCCTGAACTTGATCTTCCTGCGCTGTGACCCCGGTACCAATGGCCCAGACCGGCTCATAGGCAATGACCACACTTTCAAGTGAAGTCACCCCGGCCAATCCCTGTTCAAGCTGCGCCCTTAAGACAAGTTCCGTCTGTTCAGCTTCCCTCTGTTCAAGGGTTTCACCAATACAGAATATCGGTTGTAAGCCCCCATCCAGCACCGCATGAATTTTGCGGTTGATCCAGCTGTCTGTTTCACCAAAGATATGGCGGCGTTCAGAGTGACCCAGGATCACATAAGCAGCACCGCAGTCCTTGATCATGGCAACGGAAATTTCACCTGTAAAGGCGCCCTGTTCTTCCCAGTGGCAGTTTTGCGCCGCTTTATGAAACGGCGGCTTAACATCCATGTCAAAAAGCCCTGTAAAAGGCGGGGCGAAGATAATGGCAATGTGCTCTATATTCAAAAGTAAATCAACTGTTTCAGCAACAAAGGATTTACCGTCGGTTGGGGTTTTATGCATCTTCCAGTTTCCCGCTACAATGGGAGTAATATTCATATCAGGCCTCCAGACTTTCCAGGGCCGGCAGCCGCTTTCCGCTCAGTAGCTCCAGTGAAGCACCGCCGCCCGTGGATACATGGGACATTTTATCAGTTAATTTGAATTTATTTACGGCTGCAGCTGTATCGCCGCCGCCAATGATGGCTATTCTTCCTGCCTCATTGAATCCGGCCAAGTGCCGGGCAATCTTGTAACTGCCCACATGGTAGCCCTGTACCTCGAACACCCCCAGGGGTCCATTCCATATAACGGTCCTTGATTTATTTAGTTCATCTAAGAATTTTGTTATTGTTTTTGGACCAATGTCAAGCCCCATGAGGTCCCCGGGGATCGAACTGACAGTAAAAGGTCCTTTGGGAGCGGTATCATCCAGATTTTCCCCGCATATAACATCTTCAGGAAGAACCAGTTTCACACTCTTACTCCTGGCGTCATTGATAATATCCTTGGCTGTGGACAGCATAGTCTTATCCACCAGGGATCCGCCCACCTCTTTGCCCCGGGCTTTAAGAAAGGTAAAAGACATGCCGCCGCCGATTAATATGGTATCCGCTTTTTCAAGAAAAGTTCGTATCAGGGCCAGTTTGCTATCGATTTTTGCCCCGCCCAGGATCAGGGTAAGCGGACGTCGCGGACTCCGCATGACCTTATCCAGGAACTGCATTTCTTTTTCGACCAGAAATCCCATACCCCGGTGTTTAAAATGCTGGGCTACACCTACATTGGAGGCGTGGGACCGGTGAGCCGTGCCAAAGGCATCATTGAGATAAACGGAGCCGTGGCGGGCCAGCTGCCTGGAGAACTCATGATCATTTTGTTTTTCCTGCTCATGAAACCGAAGATTTTCCAGGAGATGGATCTCACCCGGTTTCAATCCCAGGGAAGTATCCAGGGCATCACTGGTAATGCAGTCATGAGAAAATTTAATGGGCATTTCCAGAAGCCCGGCCAGTGCTTCTCCTACGGGCATTAAACTCAGTGCAGGGTCCGGTGCGCCGTCCGGCCGGCCCAGGTGGGACATGAGCACCAAAGCCGCCCCTTCTTCCAGGGTGTAGTTTATGGTGGGCAGAGCGGCCTGAATACGGAAATTATCCGCCACCTGTTCTCCTTTAAGAGGAACGTTAAAATCCACCCGGATCAAAACATGTTTCCCTTTCAGGTCAAAGGCTTTCAGGGAACGAATCATCTAAATGGTCAAGCGGTGCGGCAACAGTAAGAGCCACAACTGTTTTGGCGCCGGCATCCTTTATGGTTCCAGCCAGGGACGAAATGGTAGAGCCTGTGGTAAGTACATCATCAATAACAGCGATAGTTTTTCCCGCCATATCTTTCCGCGTGTGAAAAGCCAGCTGCATATTATTCTGCCGCTCTTCGCGGTCCAGGGTGGTCTGAGATATGGTGTATTTCACTCTTGTTATCGCCTTGGGCCACATCGGAAGCTGCAATTCCCGGGATAGGCCTCGGCAGATCCACTGGGCCTGGTTGTATCCCCTTTCCCGGTATTTTACGGGGTGCAGCGGTACCGGGATTAAGGCATCCAGTTCCAGGTTCATCTTCTCCTTTACCCTTCTTCCCAGGCGCCGCCCCAGATAGGAACCTATCCTGGCCCGGTCCTGGTATTTAAGGGGGTGGATCAATGCCCGCAGTTCCGGCCCAAATTCCCATCCTGTATAGGCTCTGTCAATATTCTCACGAACCGCAAGCTCCTGCACCCTGTTTTTCAGATCCATGGGGATCCATTGGTCATCACAGCCGGCACAGACAGGGTCCCGGGAATAAAAATTTTCCTGCCCGCATACAGAGCAGATATTGGGAAATAGTAAATCAAGAAATGCAGACCCGCCAGAGTGAAACGGAGAAAAATGTGAAAAAGCAGCCATGATCGTAGAATAAAATTAAGGGGCTGTTCCATGAGTTCCCAGACCTGGTTCGTTCCGTATTCCTTTTAGCGAATAATCCTGACTAACTTTAGCCATGATTGATATTTCGAACGGCAGGAAATCACGTACCGACTTCCAGGACCTGATGCCTCACCGCGTGCACGAGATCCTGCTGGTGGCCAGCCCCTATGACGCCTACATCCTGGAGGAGGACGGCCAGCTCACCGAGCAGATTCTCACTGAGTACCTGGGTATGAATTTCAGTTATGCTCCCCGGATGAACAGGGTTTCCACAGGATTCGATGCCATGGAATCCATGAAAAAAAAGAAATTCGACCTGGTCATTGTGATGCTGCGCATTGAGGATCAGGACCCAATTTCACTGGGCACTGCCATTAAGGATAAATACCCCCGTAAACCGGTCATACTGCTGGCCTTTGATGAAACAGAACTGAAGCAATTGCCGGCAACAATCTCCCCGAAAGCCATTGACCGTGTTTTTATCTGGTCCGGGGACGCCTCAGTCTTTCCGGCCATTATCAAATTTACAGAAGACCGCCAGAACGCCAAGCTGGATATCCTGCGGGGAAATGTGCGGGCCATCCTGGTTATCGAGGATTCGCCGCGGATGTATTCTGTGCTGCTGCCCCTGATCTATAGGGAGATCATGTACCAGACCAAGAACCTTGTAAACAAAAGCCTGAATCATGCTCAACGCCTTCTGCACCTGCGGGGCCGGCCAAAGGTCCTGCTGACCGTAAACTACGAAACAGCAGAGAAATTCATCAAGCGCTACGGCCGCAATGTGATCGGTGTTATTTCCGATATCCGTTTTCCCCGTAACGGCAAGAAAGATCCAGAGGCGGGTTTCAGGTTTATAAGATGGGTGCGAACCATTGAGCCCAGCATGCCGGTGATGCTGCAGTCCAGCGATAAGACCAACAGTCCCCTGGCGGAAGAACTTAAGGCCCAGTTTTTGTATAAACGGTCCAAGACCATGCTCAATGACCTCCGTTCCTTTATTATACGCAATTTTGGTTTTGGGGATTTTGTTTTCCGTCTCCCCGATGATACAGAGGTCATGAAAGCCGCGAATATGACTGAATTCATCCAGAGCATCGAACAGGTTCCCGAGGAATCCTTGCTGTACCATGCCCAGTACAACCATTTTTCAAACTGGCTGGCCGCCCGCACCGAATTTGCCATCGCTTCCAAACTGCGACCAATGGATGTCCGGGATTATAAGACCGGTGAACATCTGCGAAAACTCCTCCTGGACCATTTGCGGTCTCCCGATGCAAAACAGGGTTCCGGTCTGATCGTGGATTATAGCGCAGGACGAAAAAGAAAATATCAATCCAGCTTCTCCCGGCTCTGCGGAGGTTCCCTGGGCGGGAAAGCCCGGGGGCTTGCCTTCGGCCGCAACATGCTGGAGCAATCCGATATTCAGGCTGAATTTGAAAGCCTGGAAATCGACATTCCCAAAACAGCTGTGATCGGTACAGATGAATACGATCGCTTTATGAAAGATAATGGCCTGTGGGAGAAAGCACTGTATGCACCAGATGACCAAGAGCTGGAGATGTTGTTTTTAGACGCACGTTTTTCCCTGGACATTATGCTGAAGTTAGAGTCATACCTGCAGGAAAACACCAGCCCCCTGGCAGTGCGCTCCTCATCCCTATTGGAAGATTCCCAATATCAACCCCTGGCGGGCACGTACGCTACCTTCATGCTGCCCAACAACCAGCCTACTGTAAAGGAGCGACTTCACCTCCTGCTGAAAACCATCAAACGTATCTATGCTTCCACATTCAAGGGGGACGCCAGAACACTTCTGGAGAACACGGCCCACAGAATCGAAGAAGAAAAAATGGCAGTGATCATTATGGAAATTGCCGGACAGGAATACAGCAGCGGGCGTTACTATCCTACGATAAGCGGAGTTCTGAAAAGTATCAATTATTATCCCGTCTCCTATATGACCCGCGATGAAGGTGTGGCCTACCTGGCTCTTGGTTTCGGAAAAACCATAGTGGATGGAGGAAAGTGCCTGCGGATCTCGCCTAAATATCCCAACATCCAGCCTCAGTTCTATTCGACCCGATCTACACTGCAAAGTTCACAGAACCAGTTTTACGGATTGGACCTGAACACAACTATTGAAGAAAATAACAGCCGGGATCTGATACCCTACAACCTGAAAGAAGCGGAGCAAGACGGTGCGTTAAAATGGGTAGGCAGTGTACTTTCCAGCGAAGACAACACCTTGCGGGATTCTCTGAACAAGGCCGGTACAAGGATCGTTTCCTGTGCACCAATACTCAAGATGAATTTAATTCCCCTGGCAGATATTCTGAACCGGCTTTTGGCCCTGGGAAAAGCCTCATTGGGCTGTCCCATCGAGATAGAGTTTGCAGTTAATTTGTATCAGGACCGGAACCGTAAACCTGTTTTTTCCCTGCTGCAGATCAAACCCATGGTGCTTACCGGGCTGAAATCCATCCAGGTAAAAGATATTGCTTCAGCACAGAATTTCTGCACCAGCAGCATCAGTCTGGGGGATGGCATATTTGATAACATTTATGATATCTTGTTTGTACGCCCGGACACCTTTGACCCGGGCAGAACACAGGAGATCGCTCAGGAAGTAGAGACCCTGAACAGCAGTTTTGAAAATAACAGGCACTATATCCTGGCTGGCCCGGGTCGATGGGGCTCAGCGGACCCCTGGCTGGGTATCCCTGTTAACTGGCGGCAAATCAGCGAGGCCCGCATCATCATTGAGATAGGTAGGGAAGAACTGCCCATTGATCTTTCATTTGGCAGCCATTTTTTCCAGAATATTACCAGCCTCCATATCGGGTATATTACCATTGACCCAAAAAATGAAATGGATATACTGGATGAGACCTGGCTGCAGGAGCAGCCAAAAAAGACCCAGGGACAATTCGTGGATCATTACTCTTTTGATCGGCCGCTGGTCACTTTTTTAGACGGTTTAACGGGAAAAGGGACGATTCAGAAACCCCTGCCAGAACCGGAGCTGCAAATGGATGAGGAAGAATCCTCGGGAATATAATATTAATTCGGGCTTAAACGACGCCCTGGTCCAGCATGGCATCGGCCACTTTAATGAATCCGGCAATGTTCGCGCCTTTCACATAATCAACACTGTCCCCTTCCATCCCATGGGTCACGCAGGCTTCATGGATATCCTTCATGATTGTGTGCAGGCGATTATCCACTTCTTCCCGGGTCCAGTTCAGGCGCATGCTGTTCTGGCTCATTTCCAGGCCGCTGGTGGCCACGCCGCCGGCATTGGCGGCCTTGCCTGGACCGAACAGTATATTACTTTCCTGGAACACATGGACCGCATCAGGGTCTGAAGGCATATTGGCACCTTCCGCTACAACTTTTACTCCATTCGCGACCAGTTCTTTGGCCTCCTCGCCATTGATCTCATTCTGGGTAGCACAGGGCAGGGCAATGTCGCAGGCAACGGACCAGGGCCGCTGGCCTTCCAGGTAGGTGCAGCCAAATTCATCTGCATACTCCTTAATACGCCCCCGGCGGTTGTTCTTTAAATCCATCACCCAGGCCAGTTTGTCCGCATCAATGCCCGCTTCATCATGAATAGAACCGGAAGAGTCCGACAGGGTTACTACCCTGGCGCCCAGCTGGGTTACTTTTTCCGTGGCAAACTGAGCCACATTTCCGGAACCGGACACAGCCACTGTTCTGCCTTCAAAACTTTCGCCGGCAGTGTTGAGCATCTCCTGGGCAAAATATACACAGCCATAGCCGGTGGCTTCGGGACGGATCAGGGACCCGCCCCAGTTCAGTCCCTTTCCGGTCAAAACACCGGTAAATTCATTACGTATGCGTTTGTACTGGCCAAAGAGATATCCGATCTCACGGCCGCCTACACCGATATCGCCGGCGGGCACATCTGTATCGGCACCGATATGCCGGCAGAGTTCCGTCATAAAACTCTGGCAGAAACTCATCACTTCATTATCAGACTTGCCCTTGGGATCAAAATCTGAACCGCCCTTACCGCCGCCCATGGGCAGCGTGGTCAGGCTGTTTTTAAATACCTGCTCAAAGCCTAAAAATTTCAGGATGGATAGGTTCACAGATGGGTGAAACCGCAGGCCGCCTTTGTAGGGGCCGATGGCAGAATTGAATTCCACCCTGAAGCCGCGGTTGACCTCTACATCCCCCCGGTCATTACTCCAGGGCACGCGGAACATGAGTACCCGTTCCGGTTCTACGATACGGTCCAGGATCCGGGCATGAAGATAATGAGGATTATCCTGCAGGTAGTCCCACAGGGATTCCACTACTTCGTGAACCGCCTGGTGGAACTCCACTTCGCCGAAGTTGCGGGATTGGACTGAACTCATGAAATCATCTATGGTGGAATACATAATTGGCCTCCCAGGATAGGTTGGATTGGGCCTGAAATTAAGGAGAACTTATTAGCCCCCAATACAATTTTTCTAATGAATTCCCGCTGGTATTCTTTGGACACCCCGCCTAATTTTTCAGGCCTTTTTTAGCGAAAATAATCTGGCGGAGTAGCTCAGCTGGTTAGAGCAGCGGAATCATAATCCGCGTGTCGGGGGTTCGAGTCCCTCCTCCGCTACTTGCTATTTCACAATGAGCGTATACATTAATTTGCGACCAAATTGCAATTTATAAAAAACTGCTTGGCTCCACCTTGGCTCTATGTTAATTGCAATTCTACGTTTTTATTGTAATCTCTAAATAATCACTTTAAAAGCATCATTTTAGTAATTCGCACCTGCCTGCTGTCCCGCAGCACCGCAAAGTAGACCCCGGAAGCCACCGGGATGCCCCGGCTGTCCATGCCCTGCCAGCGCACTTCATGACGGCCAATATCCCGCCAGCCGTTTATCAGCACAGCCACCTCCTGACCCAGCATATTGACTATGCTAAGGCTCACCTTCTTAGGCTCCGGCAGGCCAAAACGGATGGTGGTCACCGGATTAAAAGGATTGGGATAGTTGCCGTTTAAGGAAAGCTCTTCAGGTATCGTGGAAAGGATCTCTGTTACCTTTCTGGATACTTCGTCAGGATCACCAGATACTACATTAAGGCGCCGATCATAACGGGAGTCAATACTCCCCAGGGAAAACTTACCTGTACTCAGCATATCTACCGTAATACGTGTATTTAAATCTATCAGTTCAACTGCATAATCTGGCGGGAGCTCCTGCTCTACTGACCAGGATAGGGTAACAGCACCAGCGGTATTGTTTCTTACCCGGCTGTCCCAGACCTTAAGGGTTTGATCTAAAGACCGGATATCCGCTGTCACCGGATACTGTTCATCCTCCTGGGGAAGCACAAAAGATAAGGAAACAGATGTTCCAGGAGCGGTGATCTCCGGGTTGTCATGCCAGTCCCGCTCATCATCAGCGCCAGTGAGCGCCCCAAACGTATTGTAAATATCCGCATACTCACCCGCCGTAGCCTTGATACTCATCAGCCAGCCATCTTCTAGGTCCATCACCCTGGCAGCCGCAGCACCGACGCCGGGAATGGGATCTAAGGTAATGGCCTGGCTGGAAGATGTGCGGTTGTAAACCACATAGCCGTTCCAGGGATCCAGCTCCGTAACTACAGAGCTCCAGGACTCGCCGCTGAGACCATAGCTTAAGGGACCATAAAACTGTACCTGGTCCAGGACCAGTGGTATGGAAAAAGGATAGGGCGAACCAATAAAGTTCCAGCCCGTGGCCAGGGTCAGCTCGGTTCCAGACATATTGCCTGTCTCTCCTGCCGGGGCAGTCAGAGCCAGGTTGTCCTCAACCTTCTGATAGAGCCAGTAAGACTCTCCCGTGTTCAAATCCACAGGGTTATCCTTGTAGGTCCCGGAAGTGCCGTCATAACGAAACACTCGCCATAGGGCATTATCCTGGGTGCCCAGCTCATCTAAGACCTGGGTAAGACCCGTTTGTGTCAGCACTGCCGGGGCAGAGATCAGCCGCCAGGCGTCTAAAGGAAGGCCCGCGGGATAGGCGCTGTTGCCAGCGGTGCTGGTGGTAAGGCTTCCCGATGCAAAACTCACCGCAACGCCCGCAGTATCTGTGATGGTGGCGTAGCCTAAAACATCCTGGGCGGCAATATAATAGATAAGACCGTTCTGCGTAACTGCGCTGCCGGGAATCGTGCCGCTATAGGCGCCGGCGCTGCCGCTCATGGCCACAGAAGTATAACCGCTGCCTCCGCCCTGCATATAATATAACGTGACACCATCGATGCCTGTATCATCTGTAAGGTTCACACTCACCGTGGCTTCCACCAGGGCACCCGGCTGGGACGGGATTATGGACATGGCAGACCAGGCCGGACCCTGGGTATCGGTAAAACTGTTGTCTGACGTGTTTGAGATCATGGCCCACTGGCTGAAAGAACTCTGGTTCTTGGCAACCACTTCCCGGGCTGCTGTATCTATATCCGTCTCCGCTACACTGATCACCACCCAGGGCTCTGCAGGGCCCGAGTTGCCGGGACGCTTCGCCAGGCGCAGGGCACCAGGATTGCTGATACCCGCCAGGCTGCCGTAGTCCAGCCCAATATCGGTAACAAAGGCTCCTTCAATATCCGTGTCCAGCTCATAATACATGCTGGGATAGACCGGATCTGTGATCAGTCCGTCCGGATCGCTCACCGGGGTGCTAATATCCACCGGAGGCTGGGTAGCCACACTCTGGACCGTCACTGTGCCACCGGATGAGTTTACAAAATCCAGCGTCAGGCCAATGGGAGTGCCGCTCTCATCGGTAAATACAATGGGCGGGGTGTTCCCCGCTGCAACCGTTATGGTGGTGTCTGTCAGCTGGCTGTCATCAGCCAGGAGGTTTAAAAATACACTCACTGTATGGCTGTTGGCCACCAGGGTGGCAGGATCAGGACCCGTGTTGGTGCTAAAACTTATGGTGCCGTTATAGGTGCCCGGATCCAGGTTCGCTGTATTAACAACCTGGACATTAATATCGCTGGCGGTGGTACCGGATACCTGGCCCAAGTCTGATGTGGTCAGCCAGATCCAGCCTGCATAGTCCGCTGTAACCGCTGTAGTGTAGTCTAAGGGGTAGTCGCCGTTGTTGGTCAGCTCAATATCAAATGCCGCATCCTGGCCCTGGGAAGTGACCACAGAGATAGATGTGGCGGCAAAATCAGCCGTGGGCAGGGCCCAGCCCTGGCCCGATAGGGTTCCCGCGGTTAAATCTTCTTCAAGCGCCGGGGTCGTAAAAACAAAACTGCCCGCAATGGCCTCCCGCACTGAAGGGGCAAAGGTTACGCTCAGCTCCTGGGAACTGCCGGCCCCTATAGTAATATTGCCCGCAGGATCCACTGAATAGTCCGCAGGAGCAATTGCAACTGCGCTAACTGTTAAAGCTGTATTGCCCGTATTGCTGTAGGTAAATACATGATCCGCTGTCTGCCCTAAGAGCACTCCCGCAAAATCATGGCTCTGGGCCGGCATCATCACGGCGCTTAAGGCAAGGGGGCTGGTGCCGGACTGGTAGCTGTCGCTGGTCAGGGTAAGATCCCCCGCCCAGTAGCCCGGCTCTGAAGATGAAAATGTGACAGAAAGCAGGGCCTCTGATCCGGGCTCCAGGGTAGAGTCTGACAGGGTCTGGCTGAATACCGCTGCCGGGGTGTTAAGCCCGCTTATATATAAAGTGTCTGTACCAGTGTTGCCTACAGTGACAGCAAGGGTGCTGTCTGAAAGGGCATTGCCAAAAGCTATTGCCGCGGATGAAAGGGACAGTACTGGAGCCACACTGCGGGCTGTTAGGGCTATGGTTATATCGCTGTTGCCCAGGGGATCATCGCTGGTTACCCTTAGATCCGTACTCACTGTTGCCGTATCCTCGCGGCTGAAAGAAATATCCAGGCCTATAGACTCGCCGGGAAGGACCTCTACCTCCAGGCGCATATTGACACTCTCACGGGATAGGGAAGTACCGGAAACCGGCTGGCCGTTCTTACCACTATGGGTACGGGTACGGGCCGAACCGCTTCTATCCCTGCTGCTGTCCCGGCCATTGCCGGAAGATGCAGAAAAACCTGATACCTGCCCAAGGGAAGGCACCAGGCCGATTACACTGCCCAGACGATCGCCCAGGCTCACTGATGTCCTCTCCTGGGAAAGGGAAACGGAAAAACCGGACGCTGCATCCACCACATAGATGCTGTCCACAAACAGGGTGTCGCTGCCGTTGTTGGCTAGGGTTAAAGGGACACTCAGTGAATCCCCTGTGCCTACATCCCCAAAAGACAGATCCGAAGCGGAAAGCTCCAGGATCGGGAAACTGACAGTAAGGACAGCAGAAAGATCACTGATCAGGCCGGCTGTATCCACGGCTCCTGCCTGGTAATAATGAATGGACCCCGGGTCCATGGTGGTATCTGTATAGCTGGTGGAAGGGGCAAGAACAAGGGCCAGGGAATCCAGGGCGTCTGGCGCTGTGCCCCGGTAAAGGATATAGGAAACCAGGTCCGCCTCGCTGTTGGCGTCCCAGCTTAAAAGGGTCTGACCCGGTGCTATGGAGTAAGCCAGGCCTGTTACCGGATCCGGGGGCTGGTAGGTCTGGTCATAGTAGATGGCGCCCATGTCAGACACGGTGCCGTCCGGATCCGGTGTCCCTGAAGGATCGCCTGCATCAATAGCAGGTGAATGCCATTGTAAAGAATATTGATTAACAAATAATGGATCCTGCTCCAGGTTTCCAGTGCCCCAGTTTACGATACTACCATTTGTGGCAATCCCGGCTTCTCCCCCATCCACAATGGAATGATCCACCGTGATCTGACTGGTTGAACCGGTGGATGAAAAATAAATTGACTCAGTTCCATTGTTCCACACAATGCTGTTGGTCATCTGAATGTTTGACCCGTTGCGTATATAAATCGCACCCCCATTGGACTGAGATTCATTATCAGCCAGGGTCAAATGGTCAAACACCGGACTGCTGTTATCCCTGACAAGAATACCCGCTCCGTTATCACCGTTATTATTCGTGATCAACACATAATTAAATACTGGATTTGAATCTTCCCTTACAGCGATGCCCCCACCATCACCTGCAGATTCATTATTTTTAATAGTAACACGGCTAAATTCAGGACTGCTGTTATTAATATGGACCCCGGCACCTTCATCGGCACTATTTTCCACAATAATCATATCGTTTATCACTGGACTTGATAATGAATCAATGCGCAGCCCTCCCCCATCTGTACCCCCACCTCCTGTGATCGTAAATCCTGTTACGTTTGTTATACCGGTCTGGCCACCTGCTATAGTGACCACAGAACCGGATCCGTCACCTTCTATAAATGTTTCTAACGGTCCCATTTCTGATCGAAGAACCAGGTTCTTATCTCCAAAATGAAGTATCTCTTCATAGGTCCCAGGAGCCACTTGAACCGTGTCTTCCATATAGGCAGAATTAATGGCACCCTGTATCGTTCCATATACTTCTGGAACTAATAGTACAATGTGATCCGATGCTACTCCAGAAATCTGAATCGTATATGTCGCTTCGTCTAGATCGTTTGGACAATTGATTACCAGATCTGCGCTGTAGGTGCCTTCAGCTTCAGGTGCAAACGTAATCGGAATCAATAATGTATCCATAAATGCCACAAGCCCTGATTCGACAGGTGTAGAGAAACCATCTCCATCGATAAAGATTTCTTCAATCTCCAAATCCGGTGAACCTGCATTGGTTATAAAGAGTGTATCCAACCAGGTATCATTGACACGGGTGAAAGGAAAATTGAAAAATGATACGCTATCGTCATCTCCGTATGATACCACAATATCAGCATATTCATTGACACCGGTTCCGCTCACAGCTACTGTTACAACCGGATTGTAGGGATCATCAGAAAAAATAGAAACCGTATCCGTGTATCCAGCTATATCTGTTGGACCAAACTGAATCTCAATCTCAGCGGAATCACCTACTGAAATCGTGGCCTGGGATGGATCAACGTTGAAAGCTTCGGTCAGGGTACTGATCTGAGACACATTTAATGCAGTGACACCAACATTCCCAATCCAAAAAGAAATGCTGTCACTCTCTCCCTGGGTTATATACGAAAAATCATGATCAACGATAGACGCTTGAACGATACCGGAGTAAGAATCATTTTTCCTGCCAGGGGAACCAAGATTATCACCATCCCCATAGGGTATCCCAGCTGTGACCCAACTCTCTGAGCTATTGTTATACCACTGGGGGATTACCAGCTCCATAGACGCACCGGAAGAGTATGGAAACTCTGTGGTATAGGCTACAATGTCCACCACAGTACCAGAAGCATCCTTAATAGATACAGTCTCTTCATTATTACCAAAACTGACACCAGTCCCATATACAATATCAGGAACCAAGCCGCCATTGGCTGTACTGTCGCCATCCTGTGCCAAGAGCACATACCCCCCAGACGAAATGTCCCTATCGACACTAAGGTTAACTGTTTCACTGCTACCGCTTCCGGCAAGGATCCAATCCTGAAGGTTTAGAGGTGTAAAATAGTTATTGTATAGTTCGATCCATTCCTTGCCACCATCGGAACCGTTTGGATTGGGCATGAGCTCATTAATTACAAAAGCTGACTGCTCTTCTGGCTGGGTTGGTAACCCTGAGACCCAATCAGGATCATTAGAGCCGCTTACCAGACCGTGATAACCGTTACCGCTCCAGTCATACACAGTTGGAAAATCTTCATCAAATGAACCTTCATTAAAACGCCACAGTGCCAGAGTATTCTCATCCAACTGGAATTCGTCAGGAGGGATAAACCCTAGACTATAACGGATAGAAAGTGAGAACCGGATTTCATCCAGTATACCATCATAGCTATTTCCGGGATCGGGGCTGTTAAAATCAATGATACGGCTGCTTCCAAGAGCAATATCCGGGCTTTCTGCTTCCAGGTGACCATCTATCCACATTGCTAGATTGCCCCCTGCACGCGCCGTGACCGCCAGGTGATGCCAGCTGCTATCCTGGACCATAGCATCACCATCCAGCACGCTGCCGTCTTCATCCATGATCCTGATCAAAAATGAGTCAGGATCTACAACCACCAGGGAAACGGTCAGCCCGCCCGAACTAAATATCTTTTCAACAGCGTTCTGGTATTCCAAGGGGTGAAAATAACACTCTAATGTGTAATCCTGATCTGGGCTGAACACCGGTGACCGGTACTCAGGTATACTGATCCAGCTGTCGTCTGCACCCAGCGAAAGAGCAGTGGTGTCATTGCCTGTGCGACCATGACGTGCGAAAGCAAGGATCCCTTCGTCGCTATCGCTGTCCACTGCAGACACGCGGTAATGATAGGTCGTGTTGTCAGCAACGCTCTCATCCGCATACGATGTGTCCGATATTACTGTATAGGGGCTTAAGGAATAAAAATCAGCACTTCCATCTGTGGATCTGTAAACGTTGTAGGATGCAGCATCACTGTTTACACTCCATTTGACTGAGACCTTGTCCGCGAAAGGTGTGGTAATGAGATCACGTACCCGTATCGGCTGGCCAGTCTGATCGTAGTAATAGGCGCCCATATCTGCTGTGGTACCATCTGCATCTGTAGAGTCCGGGTGACCCGTGTCGATGCAGCGAGAGTCAGCTAGAAGATGGTAGTTGCTTGTATCAGGATTGACAAATCGAGGATCGGCGCCCAGGCTGCCGTCTCCCCAGATGACGGTGCCGTTATCATTCGTTATAATACTGTCCTGTCCACCAGTAATATTTGAATATGATATTGTAATTGTACTTGAATCATCAACGCTTGAAAATTCTATCTCATTTGATTCATTTCCGCCTATAATTGTGTTCAACAAATTCACACTGGAATTACTCTTAATAAACATGCCACCACCATCGGCTATGTCAGATACATTTCCGCTAATGGTGACATTAACAAAACTGGGGTCAGAGTTATAGCAAAATACTCCACCTCCTTCCTGGGTTGCTGTATTATCACTGATCAGCACATTCACCAGAGTGGGATCAGAATTAGTTGTACAACGCAGACCACCTCCGCCGCCATTGGCTGTATTATTAGTTATGATCAGATCATATAAACTGGGGCTGGAACTACTCGCGCAATAAATCCCGCCACCATTCCAATCCAAACCATTGGTTAGAGTAAATCCACTCAACACTGCAGTAGAATCTTCACCGTTAATAAAGAGTACCACGCTCCCGCTCTGGTTGCCATCTATAATCGTTTCATCACGGCCACTGCCAATGACAGCAATATTCTTGCCGCCGAAGTTGATATTCTCCACATAGGTTCCAGTTGCAACTGTAACTGTGTCGCCGTTAGCGGCCGCATTGATCCCGTACTGGATCTTGCTGAACTTGGCACTTGCTGAACCATTGGCATAGGGCAGTTCAGAGCTGGCATCCACGTACCACACCGGTCCATTATAATCTCCCGCACCATTCTCATTTTCGTAGGCCCCCATGTCCGGAACTGTATTCTCCGGGCTGGGCCTGGCATTCCCTTCTACATCTGTTGTAGGAGCAATAAACCAATTGTCACCAATCTGTACTGAATCAGTAGCAGCGCTAATGGCCGGGGAAAGATCAGATAAATGATAATCACCACTATCCGCATTGATAAACAAAGGATCCAGATCTATATTGCCATCACCCCAGGTCACAGTGCCGTTATCATTGGTCACAATACTGTCCTGACCGCCTTCAAGATCTGAATAAGAGAATGTGATATGACTTGGTGACTCGCCGGCTCTAAAATAAATATTCTGCGGGGTATTACCCCAGATGATCGAATTCACTATGATTGGACTAGACTCACCCCTTAGATAGATCCCTCCCCCGCTACTAACAGAACTATTATTTATAAGGGTTACATTCATCAAGGTCGGGGAACTGCCGCGACAGTGCAACCCGCCACCTACACCGCCACCTGCTGTTGTATTATTAGCTATAACTACATTTTCCAAATGCATATTTGAGTTATCCCAACAACGTATTCCGCCTGCGTTAATGGCCGATGAGTTATTTACCACAATTGAATTTTTCAGTATAGGGTTGGACTGGTTGTAAGAGCATATACCGCCCCCGCTGCTGGATGCTGTGTTTTGACTCACCGTTAGATCATACAGGCCTGGGCTAGACTGGTTAAGGTAAATCCCCCCACCGTGTTCCGAAGCACCATTTTTAATTGTAAAGCCCATCAGCACAGCGGTGGAGTCTTCACCGCTTATAAATTTGACCACGCTTTCGCTCTGGTTGCCATCTATAATGGTTGTCTCTCGCCCAGCGCCAATCACAACAATATTCTTACCGCTGAAATCAATATTCTCTGTATAGGTCCCGGCAGCAACCTTGATACTGTCACCGCTCACTGCAATGTCAATGGCACCCTGGATTGTGGTTATTTCTCCCGGCACTTCTACAACACCGTCATAGTTGGGCGCCAGATA
>PVBE010348339.1_pt1 | contig 26952 bp, 18 predicted proteins | sample 1631181 | NCBI WGS metagenome assembly PVBE01 (sample SAMN08397723, study PRJNA350692) | Marine metagenome, whole genome shotgun sequencing project. | isolation source: water | place: Pacific Ocean | collected 2012-04
CAGGAGCTGGGCTGCGACCGCCAGGCGTTCGTGGGCATCGCGGATGAGCGTTGCTTCCGTGTGTTCGATGCTGGACTCGGCGTACTTCAGGGCGTCGCTCAAGCTGGTGCGGTCATCTTCATTGAGACGGGTGCCGTAGTCGTTCAGGCTGCGCCGGGTGGTGTAGATGAGCCCGTCGAGCTGGTTTCGCGCTTCGGCGATCTCCTTCCTGGAGGTGTCTTGTTCGCGGTAGCGTTCCGCGTCCGAGAGCATCTGCTCGACCTCGTCTTCGGACAGGCCGCTGCCCGAGACGATGCGCATCGACTGCGCCTGCCCGGTTCCAAGATCCTTGGCTCGTGCGCTGAGGATGCCGTTGGCATCGATCTCGAAGCTCACCTCGATCTCGGGCATGCCGCGCGGCGCTGGTGGGATGCCGTGCATCTCGAAGCGACCGAGGGACTTGTTGTCGGCGGACATCTCGCGCTCGCCCTGGACCACGTGCACCCTCACCAGATCCTGGTTGTCCAGGGCGGTGGTGAAGACCTTTGCCTTGCGGCACGGGATGGTGGTGTTGCGGTCGATGATGGGCTCGACGATGCCGCCCGCGACCTCGATGCCCAGGGTGAGGGGGGTGACGTCGAGGAGAAGGATGTCCTTGACCTCGCCGGTCAGGACCGAGCCCTGTACGGCGGCCCCTACGGCGACGACCTCGTCCGGGTTGATGTCCGTCTCGGGGGCGAGACCGAAGATCTCCTTGGTCTTGGCGCGGACGCGGGGCATGCGGGTCATGCCGCCGACCAGGATGACCGCGTCCAGGCCTGTGTTCTTGAGGTTGGCGTCGCTCATCGCCTGTGTGCAGGGCCTCTCCAGCCGTTCGATCAGGTCTTCGACCGTCTCTTCCAGCACATCGCGGGTGAGGGTGTGCATGAGATGCACAGGTCCTTTCTCGCCGGTCGCGATGAAGGGCAGGTTGACCTCGGTCGTGTCCGTCGACGAGAGCTCGATCTTGGCCTTCTCCGCCGCTTCCTTGAGCCGCTGCATGGCCACGACGTCGTCGCTCAGATCGATATCGCTCTGCTCTTCGAAGATCTCGAGCAGGAGCTCCACGATGCGGTTGTCGAAGTCCTCTCCACCCAGGAAGGTGTCGCCGTTGGTGGCCTTGACCTCGAAGACGCCGTTCTCGATCTGCAGGATGGAGACATCAAAGGTGCCACCGCCGAGGTCGAAGACGACGATTCTCTCGTTCGTGTCCTTTCCGAGGCCGTAGGCCAACGCAGCCGCTGTGGGCTCGTTGATGATGCGTTCGATCTCCAGGCCTGCGATGCGGCCGGCGTCCTTGGTGGCCTGGCGCTGGGAGTCGTTGAAGTAGGCCGGCACGGTCACGATGGCCTTGTTCACCCGCTCGCCCAGGTAGGCCTCCGCTGTGGCCTTCATCTTCTCCAGCACGATGGCGCTGATCTGAGGAGGCGACAGGGTCTGTTCGCCGTTGGAGACCCAGGCATCGCCGTTCTCGGCCGGGACGATCTTGTAGGGAACCAGCGCCGAGGTGTGGGCGATGCTCGCGTCGCCGAAGGACCGACCGATCAGGCGTTTGACCGCGAAGAAGGTCCGTTCGGGGTTCGTGACGGCTTGGCGGCGTGCGACCTGCCCGACGAGTCTCTCGCCGTCCCGTGTGAAGGCGACGACAGACGGGGTCGTTCGGCTGCCCTCGTCATTCGGCACCACCAGGGGTTCGCCATCTTCCATGATGGCGACACAGGAGTTGGTCGTACCAAGGTCAATACCGATGACCTTCGACATCAGGTGCGGCTCCTAGGAGACGACGGACGGTACCAGATGTCCACGACCGCCGTTCTACTCCTCGACAGATGATTGGTCTAATGATGATTCCGACTCGTCTTCTGGGGGCACCGGAGACTCGTCCCGTGGTGCGCCAGCGACTTCGACTCGGGCCGCGCGGAGAAGTCGGCCTTCGATGCGCCAGCCGATGGAGAAGGTAGACAGGATCGTCCCCGCCTCGTGCTCGTCGGTGGGCACATGCTTGATGGCATCGTGGGCGTTGGGATCGAAGGGGGTTCCGAGCGAGCTGTCGATGCGCTGCACCCCGATCCGCTCGAAGGACAAGGAGAGCTGGCGGAGAATCATCCGGACGCCCTCGACCATCTGATCCGAAGATTCGTCGTCGGTGTGTCCCATCGCGCGCTCGAGGTTGTCCATCACGGGCAAGAGCTCTTCGAGGGTCTTTTCCTGAGCCTTGATGCGGGCCTCTTCGACCTCCCTCTGGAAGCGCGCGTTCCGCTGCACCCGTTCGCGCTCGTTCCTGCGCACCGCCTCGCGAAGCTCTTGGAGCTGCTTCTCCCACTCCGACAGCTTGGCCTGGGCGTCCTCGTGGCGGAGCTGCAGCGCCTCGTGAGCCTGGTTCAGGCGCTTTCTCCGGACGCCCTGGCGTACCTCTCGTTCCTTCTGCTCACGAAGGTCGGACTGCTGCTTGGCCGCTGCATTTCGCAGCATCGCGATCTCGGCGTCCTTGCGCTTGAGGAGCGCATTGAGTTCGTCCTCACGATCCTGTTGGCCCAGGTCCTGATCGAGTGTCGGCTCGCTCTCCCGGATTTCGTTCTCCAGGGCCTCGATCTCTTCTTGCGCCAGGAGTTGCTCGGTGTTGATCTCCAGGTCGATCTCGATCGAACCGTCCGCGATCAGCTGAGCCTCTCCCCCGCCGGGCTCTGCGGCCTCGTCGGATTCGTTGGCTCGGGGCTCTTCGGGCTTCTCGGACTCTTCGCCCTCTTCGGACTCTTCGCCCTCTTCGGACCTTGGCTGTTGCGCCGCGCTTCCGAGGTGCTTGTCGACCGAAGCCATGGCTGCCGCCAGGACATCGTCGTCCAAGGTGAGCATGAAGCTCTTCTTATCGTTGGACATTGCTGAGAATTCTCCTTCCCGCAGGCTTCCAGGTCAACCCACGAGCGCGTCAACGACCGCTGCGAGCAGTGCATCGGCGTGCATCCACCCGCGTCCGGACAGCGCGATTGAGTCCCCCATATGCAGACGACCGCGATCCTGGTGAAGGGTCAGAGCGTCTCGGTTCAGGTCGAAACCCAGCGCAGACAGGCGGCTCAGGGGCAGGCCGTCGACGTGGCGCATCATGGTGATGATCAGGTCCACCGCCGCCTGGCGTCGGTCGGGCCACTCCTCCTTCATCAAGCGGGTGGCGATGAAGTGGTCGGGATCCATGACGCCGACCGTTCGCCGACCATCGGGAAGCCAGCCGTGCGCTCCAGCCCCCAGGCCGGCGTAGAAGTCACCGCGCCAGATGCTCTCGTTGTGGCTGCTGCGGTGCGCGGCTAGAGCGAAGTTGCTCACTTCGTAGCGCGATCGTCCCGCCTTCCGCAGGCGCTCCACGATGTGCTCCAACATGTCGGCCTGGACCGTATCGTCCAGGAGGACCCTGCCCTCCTTCACTGCCCGGTCCAGCGCGGTGCCGGGGTACACGGTGAGCCCGTAGAGGGAGACATGGGGCGGGTCGGTGGCGAGCAGTTGCTCCAGGTCCCGCTCCAGATCGTCGAGTGTCTGCTCGGGCATGCCGAAGATGAGGTCCACCGACCAGCTGTCGAAGAGATCCGCGAGGGGTGCCAGGCGGACAGCCAGGCTCTCAGCATCGTGAGCGCGGTTCAGAAAGCGCACCTGACGGCTGTCGAAACTCTGCGCACCGACGCTGAGACGCGTCACCCCTGCCCGAGCCCAGGCCGGGGCGAGGTGCAGATCCTCGGGATTGGCCTCCATCTCCACGTGGGGGGCCCCGATCGTCCTGACGAGCTGGGCGATCTGTTCCGGCGGATGGAGCGAAGGTGTTCCGCCCCCCAGATACAGGGTGTTCGGAGGACCACCGAAGAGCGGAGCGAGGGTGTCCCACTGGCGCAGGAGTGCATCGGTGTAGGCCCTCTGCGGAGGGTCTTGCCGAACCTGAAGGTTGAAGCTGCAGTGGTGGCACCGGGTTCGGCACCAGGGCAGGTGGACGTAGACGCCGAAGCGCATGCCTCATATGTAAGGGGCGTCTTGGACGAGGGCCTCCGCATCCTGGTGGACCCCGTGGCACAGAGCCGCGTCGTCGCGCTGTGTCTGTGGGTCAAGACCGGCTCCTGCGACGAACTGGAGGACCAGCTCGGCGCGGCCCATTTCGTGGAACACATGCTCTTCAAGGGCACGTCGCTTCGGGGCGTGGGGGAAGTGGCGCAGGAGGTCGAGGGCCTCGGCGGCGACATCAACGCGTTCACCACCTACGACCACACCGCCTACTACGCGACCGTGCCGAAAGCCGGCTGGCAGCGGGCCTTGGCGGTGCTCGCCGACATGACGCAGAACAGCCTCTTCGACGAGACGGAGGTCGAGCTCGAGCGGGAGGTCATCCTGGAGGAGATCCGGGGCGGCGGGGACGATCCCATGCGGAGCCTCAGCGAGGCGGTCAATGCGCAGCTCTTCCCACCTCATCCCTACGCCCGTCCTGTCATCGGGACCGCGCGTGGGGTTCGGAAGCTCCAGAGACAGGCGCTGATTCGCTTCTGGAAGCGGTGGTACAAGCCCTCCAACATGATCCTGAGCGTGAGCGGCCCGGTGTCCGGCGAGGAGGTCGAGCTCGCGGCCCGATCGCTGTTCCGTTCGCAGGAGCCCGCGCCGGAGCCCTCTCGACGACCGGCTGTCGGCGTGCAGAAGCGCATGCGCAGCGCGATCCTGCGGGATCGCTTCGACGAGCCGGCGGTGGAGTTGGCCTTTCGTGGCGTGTCCCTGGACCATCCCGACGCCGCGGCGATGGATGTGCTGGCCGGCGTGCTGGCGGGTTCGCCCGCCTCCGTGCTCGGATCGGCCCTTCAGCAGGACCGCTGTATCGTTGTCGATACCTGGGCTGTCTGCGAGTGCGAGCGGGATGCGGGCCTTCTGGTGGTGGGGCTCAGTCCCCTGCGCGGCAAGATGGGAGAGGCAGCGCAGGCTGCAGCAGAACTGCTCGCCCAGGTTCGTGCGGGGCACCACCTGGACCTGTCGGCGCTCGAGCGCAGCAAGACGCAGATCGTGGCCTCGCGGCTCTTCGGGGAGGAATCGGTGGAGTCCCGGGCCATGAACCGTGCGTGGTACCAGGCCTTCTGGGGGGACCCCGAGGGCAGTGAGCGCTACATGGCGCAGGTTGAAGCGGTCTCGCTGGCTGACCTGCGCCGGGTCGCGGCGACGGTCTTGGACTCGCGCCACCAGGTTCTGGGTGCGCTGCTCCCGGAAGGTGAGGATCCGCCTGCGACGCTGCGGTCCCGAGTTCGCGCCACGCGTGCGGAGAGGCCGCGTGCGGGACCACCCGTGCTGCGGGAGGTCCTCGACAACGGCCTGACCGTGCTGGTGGAGCCGCTGGAGCACAGCAAGGTGGTGGCGTTGCAGTTGGTGGGTCTGGGTGGGGGCCTGACCGAAGGGACTCGGAGCGCTGGCCGCGCGGATCTCTGGAGCCAGGTCGTTGGAATTCCCGGGATGGACCCCAAGGAACTGGCGGACTTCCTGGATCGCCGGGGTGGGAGCCTGAACGGGGTGGCGGGGGACAACTCCATAGGGCTGCGCTGCGAGTTTCCGGCTCGCTACCTGGACGAGGGACTCGAGCTTCTCGGGAGCCTGGTGCGGGATCCGGACTTCGATGTGGAGGAGTTCGAGCGCGTGAGAACCGCGGCCATCGAGAACGAGGAACTGGCCCAGGGGGACCCCTCGCTGCTGGCCTGGCGGAAGGCGGCACGGCTGCTCTACGGGCGGCATCCTTACGGGATCCCCACCTCGGGCACCGTCGGGAGCCTGCGGGCACTGAGCGTGGCCAGCCTGGAGCGGATGCACGCTCGCGACGTGAGGCCGTCCAACCTGGTGCTGGCGGTGGTGGGAGGCGTCGATCCCGTCCGCGTGCTTCGCCGTGTCCGGCGCCTCTTTGGGTGGAAGGACCGCCGGGCCTGGCGCTTGCCTCCTCGGCCAAAGCCCGATTTCCCGCAGGGGGTTCCTACACAGCTGCTGCCCCACGACCGAGAGCAGTCGCACGTCCTGCTGGCCTTTCCCGGAGCCCGCTTTGCCAGTCCGGATGCGGACGCCCTGACCCTGGCTTCAGCGGTTCTGGGTGGCCAATCCGGACGCCTCTTTGTGGAGCTCCGCGACAAGCGTGGGCTGGCCTACTCGGTGGGTGCTGAGAGCGCTGACGGTTGGGACGTCGGACGCTTTACGCTGTACATGTCAACCGATCAGAGCCACGCTGAAGAGGCCTTGGAGGGGCTCACGACGGTCTACCGGGAGTTGGCGCAGGAGGGGCCCGCAGCGGAGGAGCTGGAGCGGGCGCGCGCCTCGGCTCTGGGCGCACTGGAGATGTCGCGGCAACGCAGCTCTGCGCGGGCTCTGGAGCTGGCCTACAGCGAGCGCTACGGCCGCGTGGCCACCCGAGCCCGTGAACTCGCTGTGCGCAGTCTCCAGCGTGTCAGCTGCGAGCAGGTACGTCGGGTGCTCAGCGCCCGTGTGGCCCACTCTGTGGGCGTGTTGGCGGTGAGCGAGTGAGGCTGCTCAGCCTGCTGGCCTCGCTGGGCGCGAGCGTCCCCCATTGGGACGTCGCTCCGCCCCCGGTCTCGCCCTCGTCGCAGGAGGCCGCTGCGCTGCTGGCGGGGGAGACGGTGGTGCGTCAGGACACGGCTCGGGGGAGCTCTCGCGGCATCGCGATGGCCTTTGTCAGTGCGCCACCGGACCAGGTCTGGGCCGTGGTGCTGGACTTCGACCGCTACGTGGAGTTCCTGCCCTACGTGACCGCGTCGACCGCGGTGGCTGGCGGAGCGGAGCTCGAGCTGACGACGAAGGGCGTCGTCACCCGCTACAAGCAGACGGTCGCGGACCATCACCGCGATGGCTACGTGACCTTCGAGCTTCGTCCGGTGGGCTGGAGCCCGATGCGCTGCTCCACGGGGTGGTGGCGGGTCACGCCGTGGGAGGGCGGCGCGCTCCTGATGTACAGCGTGGACGTGGCCACGGCCTGGTACCTGCCCAAGGAAACGCACGACAAGGCCGCGGCCATCGGGCTCCCCAAGATGGTCACCTTGATGGCGGAACGGGCGGAGAAGACTGCATCCCGTTGAGGCTCGGACTACACTCTGAGCGTGGCGGACGAGAAGGCAATGGACATCCTCGACGCGCTCCCAAAGCGGCGTCGTGCAGGGGACATCACCCACCAGCGGGTCGGGCGTCGGGGCCAGAGCGGGCCGGGCAGTGAACGTCGTCGTCGGCTCTTCGCTCGCCTGGGCGTGGCGGACCCCTACGACCCCGACGCCAAGGACCGCCCGATCGAGCTTGGCCCGGTCGCTCTGAAGCTCACCGGCAAGCGCCAGCCAGCCCCACACGCCAAGGTGCGTGAGCCCAAGGGCGCCCGGTCGAAGGACCCCTCCTCCTTCAAACCCAGCATTCCCTCCAGCCCCAGGCCCAAGCCCACGCCTCCGGCCAAGCCCCCCGCGCCAGCCCCAGCGACCCCTGCGCCCGGTCGCCCCGGGGCGCCCAAGCTGCCCGTGCGACCCGAGCTCGATGGTGACTCGGCGAAGGCACCGCCTCGACCTCCGATCCCCGAGCGCCCGGCCCACGAGACGCAGGATCGGCGCCGTGCAGGTCGCTTCCGTCTTCAACGGACCGATGCCCACGGACCCAAGGAGCGAAAGGCGGCGGAGAACGAGCCTCTGACCGAGCCAGTAACCGAGACCCCTCCTACTCCTCCCCCCCGTCGGGGGCCGCGAGACGGAGGGCTGGACGATCTCTTTGGCTTCTCGGGTGAGGGACGTCTGCGTCGATCACGCAAGGACAAGGAGGAGCCCGAGGACGACTGAGGGCCGCCCAACGGAAGGAAACTGTCGGAAGTTGGAAGGTCGAGGGTCTACCTTGGTGACAGCGAACCAGAGGACTTCATGCTCTTCCTTCTTGCATGCACGGCCAACTCCGCGGACACCGCGGACATCGAGCCCAGCCCGTACATCTACGAAGAAGCCGAGTCCCCCGAGCCAGAGCTCTCTACCCAGGACGTAGCGGGAGCCGTGTCCGAGCTGATCAGCGTTCTCCTGGACCTGAACGCAGGACCCATCCTGCTCGCCTACGAGGCCTCCATGGCGGGCCAGCAGCAGGGCTGCCCCGCACTACTACGAGCAGGATGGAAGCGTCTACTGGTACGACTACTGCTACGCGGACGATGGAAGCTCGTACAACGGCTACGGCTTCCTCTACGACTACGTCGACACCCTCTGGCCGGCGGTCTTCGGCAACAGCTGCGAGATCGAGCCTCAGGGCACGGTCTCCGTTCGCGACACGGAGGGTCTCTGGTACGACCTGGTCTTCGACGGCGTCGAGGCGTGGTCGGACGAGCTCGTGGACGAGGCCGACTGCGATGGCTGTGGCACGGTCTACTTCCAGGGTGAAGTCCTGGGCGAGGCCTGCGTGGACTTCAGCGGTCTCCTGGGTGGAGCGGCCCCGTGGTAATCCTGCTCGCTCTGTCCTGTTCGGAGGGCTGGTCTCCCGAGCCTCAGATGGATGAGATCGACCTGCTCATCCGTGCCAGCCTGGACCTGCGGGGCGTGCGCCCCACCGTGGCCGAGCTGGACGCTGTCGAGTCCGACCCGAGCCGCGTCGACACGCTCATCACCGGCTTCGTCGACGACGAGCGTTTCGGCGGTCGGGTGCGGGATCTCTGGTCCGAGGTGCTGCTCACGCGAGCCGACCAGTTTCCGGTCACCGAACAGGCCGTCGGCCTGGACGACCCTGCTGCCTTCCGCCAGTCGGTAGGCGAAGAATCGCTCCAGATCCTCAGCCGAGTGGCGGTCGAGGAGCGTCCGTGGACCGAGGTGGTCACCGCGGACTGGACCATGGCGAATGAGACCCTGGAGGAAATCTGGCCGCTGGAGCGATCGGAGGGCCAGGGCTGGGTCGAGGCGACCTATACCGATGGTCGCCCCCACGCGGGGGTGCTGACCACGAACTCGCTGATGTGGCGCTACACCTCGACGCCCAGCAACGCCAACCGCAAGCGTGCGAACGCCATCAGCCGCATCTTCCTGTGCCACGACTTCCTGTCGCAGCCCATCGAGTTCGACCGGGACGTGAACCTGCTGGACGAGGAGGCGGTCGCCGATGCACTGCGCAACAACCCGGCGTGCGTGAACTGCCACAACAGCCTCGACCCCATGGCGAGCTACCTCTTCGGCTTCTTCACCTACAACCCCGAGGTCAGCAGCGAGATCAGCAACTACCATCCCGAGCGCGAACTGCTGTGGGAGGACTACATCGGCATCCAACCTGCCTTCTACGGGCAGCCCGGCACCACGATGGAGGACCTGGGTAGCAGCATCGCGGGGGACAACCGCTTCGTGCAGTGCGCCGTCGAGACCACCTGGGAGTTGCTGCTGCGGCGGGAGGTGGAGCTGGAGGACAGCGATGCCCTGACCCGGCACCGCGAGGCCTTCCTCTCCTCCGATCTGGACTACAAGCAGCTGGTGCTCAGCGTGGTCGGAGAAGCGCGCTACCGGGCGGGAGACACCGACGCCAAGGGCTACGTGCCGCGCAAGATGGCCACACCGGACCTGCTCGCCACGCAGGTCGAGGATCTGACCGGCTTTCACTGGACCTACGCGGGCTACGACATGTTGCGGAGCGACACGGTCGGCCTGAGGGTGCTGGCCGGGGGCAGCGACGGCAACACCGTCACCCAGACCGCCACCAGCCCCAACACCACCCTTGTCCTCGTTCAAGAGCGCCTGGCGCAGGCTGGCATGTCGTGGAGTTGGATGCGGCGGGAGGCGACACCCTCTTCACCGCCATCGACTTCACGGAGACCCCCGAGGTCAGCGCCAACCTGGAGTTGTGGGAGGAGCTCTACGCCATCGAGAACGACCCGGTGGATGCCTGGGCGGGTGTGCTCAGCGTGCTCCTCCGCGACCCCGACTTCCTCTTCTACTATGCCGGCATCATGAAGCGACGTACCTTTCTGACGACCGCGAGTGCCGCTGGGCTGGCGATGGGACTCCCCGTCCTGGGCCGGCATGCCCTGGCCAACCCGCTGGCTGGTGGTCAGCTCAAGTTCATCTTCGTCTTCAACGGGGGTGGCTACGACCCCACTCGGGTCTTCGCCACCGAGCACGACAACGCCACGGTGGACATGGAGATCTACTCCGAACCCGCCAGCGCCGGAGGCATCGACTTCGTGGCGCATGCGTCGCGGCCCTCGGTGAGCGAGTTCTTCGAGAGCCACCATGATCGCTGTCTGGTGCTGAACGGGCTGCTCGTGCGCAGCATCGCCCACGAGATCTGTACCCTGATCGCCATGACGGGCAGTCCCTCCGGACAGATGTCCGACTGGCCAGCGACCCTGGCCTCCGATCGGCACACCGACTTCATCCTGCCGCACCTGGTGCTGAGTGGCCCCAGCTTCCCCGGTCCGCTGGGCTCCAGCGTCGCCCGATCGGGAGGCAACGGGCAGCTGGACCAGCTCCTCTCCGGGGACATCCTCGCCTGGAGCGACCTTCCCGTGACGGGTCCCACCCACCCGCTGGAGGCGGCGATGGACCGCTACCTGGTGCGGCGCGCTGCTGCGCGGGCGGATGGGGCCAAGTCCCTCGTCGACGCCGCGCTGAGCGCTGATTTTCGGGATTCCTTCGGTCAGGCCCAGGACCTCAAGGGCCTGCGCTACGTGATGGAGTTTTCTGTGGGCGCCTCACTGGACGATCAGGCCTCCATCGCGGTGGATGCCCTGGCACTGGGTGTCTCGCGCTGTGTGACGGTGATGGGGGAGGGGAACTGGGACACCCACACCGACAACGACGACGGCCAGAGCCCGTTGTGGGAGGACCTGTTCGGTGGCCTGGGTCAGCTGGTGCAGAGGCTGAAGAACGTGCCGGGAGAGGTGGGGGACACCCTGCTGGACGAGACCTGCATCGTCGTCATGAGCGAGATGGGGCGGACACCCGGCCTCAACGTCTTCTCCGGCAAGGACCACTGGCCCTGCACCAGCGCCATGCTCATCGGTGCCGGCTTCACGGGGGACCGGGTGGTGGGTGGCTTCGACGAGAACTACTTCGGCATGAAGCTGGACAACGCTACCGGGGAGCTCCACGACGAGGGCTCCGTGCTCAGCGCCGAGTCCCTGGGCGCCACCCTGCTGGCGATGGCGGACATCGATCCTGGCGAGTTCGTTCAGGGAGCTGCACCCATCACCGGGGTCATCGGCTAGCCCATGCTTTTTCTACTGCTGATGGTCGCCTGCGGAGAAGCGGAGGACACGGCGGACACCGGCTTCTGCGCCGACGCCCCCGTGCTGACCTGGGACAACTTCGGCGACGGCTTCATGACCCAGCACTGTCAGAGCTGCCACGCCAGCGGGTCACCCAGCCGGCAGGACGCTCCGGAGGACATCACCTTCGACACGGAGGAGCAGACTCTGGCGCTGGCGGACCGCATCCTCGCCCGTGCGACGGGAGACTCCGCCACGATGCCACCCGAGGGTGGTGTGCACGAGGACGATCGCCTGAAGCTGGAGTGGTGGCTCAGCTGCCCCTAGACCAGGGCTTCAGGGACAGTTCATCCTCAGCTCGAAGTTGGCCTCGGGCCCATCCACGATGATCAGGTAGCGGGCACCGGAGGGCGAGTACACCTTCACGCGGTCACCGGAGCTGGCCTCCTTGCCCTCGCACTCCAGGATCTGGTGGTCCTCTTCCGGTGGGCAGGAGTCCTGATCTTCCCAGCGCGCCACGGCCAGGGCCATGTCCTCGCAGGGGCTGAGCAGCACCACCTCGGCCTGTTGTCCGGGGCTCACCTGGAGCTCGTAGATCCGCTCCGGGCCCGCGTAGGCGTCGTAGGGCACGAAGCAGTAGGCGGTCTCGTAGAAGCGGTCCGAGTAGTCCTGGTTCCCACCGGTGGTCGTGGCGTGCAGCACATCGCCGCACTGAAGGGGCCCGCTGAGGCAGCCTTCGGGGCTGCTGTCGTCCAGTTCAGCGTTGCAGTCCACGGTGGGCACGGGACCCGTATCCTGAAGCACTGGCACCGTGTCGTTCTGGTCTCCGAAGGAGTACTTGTCGGAGAGGGCGCCAATGCAGCCGAGGACGAACCAGAACACTCAACCAGGATAGCCGCTCAAAGCCCCAGGGGCCGGTGTCCTGGTGAGAAGCGGGTGCTGTCGCAGACCGTCGCAGCCCGAAATGAGGTTCCGCTCATCTGTGCGCCCCGCAGGTCGGCGCCGCAGAGATCCGCGCCGTCCAGGATGGCGCCGGTGAGCTGGGCCTTCCTGAGGTCCGTGTTCACCAGCGAGGCACCCTGCAGGTTGGAGTTCACCAGCGCCGCGGAGCTCAGGTCCGCCTCGTCCAGATTCGTGCCGGTCATGAACGCTCCGGAGAGGCCCTCGCCAGCGAGATCCATCCCGCTCAGGTCCGTGCCGGTCACCTGGATGACTCCCGCGCCGTCTGGATCGAAGCCCATGGGCCAGTTCGTCTTGTTGTCGCTGTAGGTGCCCTGGAGTTGGGTCCCGTCCATGCTGGCGCCGCTCAGGTCGGTGCCGAAGAGGCTGGCGCCCCGAGCATCGGCGTTGTCCAGTCGGGCCGTGAGCAGTCGCGCCTGGGAGAGGAGCGCGTCCCGCAGGTCTGCATGACCGAGCTCGGCTTCCCGCAGGTCTGCGTCCATCAGGTTGGCATTGCGCAGATCCGCGCCCTGCAGATCGGCGTACTGGAGCGAGCACCCCTCCAGGCTGGCACCCACCAGCGAGGCATCGCGAAAGACCATGCGGTAGAGATCGAGCCGTTCGAAGATCATTCCATCCAGGTTCGTGCCCCTGGCGTCGCCTTCTGGACCTACGGCACCCAGCGGAGGGCCATCCCGCCAGCGGGTTCCCAGGTCGTAGGTGGCCCCCGTGAAGTCGGCGCCCCTGGAATCCGCCAGGATCTTCGCCTGTCGGAGGTCAGCTGTGCGGAAGCTGGTGTGGTCCAGTTCGGCCCCGGTGAAGTCCGCGCCCATCAGCACCGTGGCCGAGAAGTTCGTGCCCCCGAGCCGCGCGTCCGAGAAGTTCGCCTGCCGCAGGTCAGCGTTGCGAATGCTGGTGTAGCGCAGGTCCGCCTCGCTGAAGTCCGGCGCGACGAGCGTCAGACCGTCCAGCCTCGCCAGGCTGAGATCCTCACCCGAGAGCGGTGCCCGTTCCATCCCCAGCCAGGCCATGAAGCGGACCTCGGCGGTGTGGAAGCTGCGGAAACCCACGATGGCCTGACCCGCGAGAAAGCCCAGGGCGATTCCGCTCACCAGCGGCGTCCAGCGTTGTACCCATCCCCAGCGTCGCAGCCAGCGAGCCCGCTTCTCCCGACGCCACCAGGTCTCGCTGTGTACCTCCCTGGAGCGCACGTAGAAGTGACTGGCGTCCGGCGATGGCAACACCAAGGAGTGGGCGTGGCGCTGCACGACGTCGAAGTGCTCCTCGACCAGCAGATCCTGGTCCTGCTGCCCGTTGCGCAGCCACAGCTCCAGGCCCTGTAGAAAGAGCTGCCGTGCCCGGTTCCGTTCGCTGTCCTCTTCGCCGTACTCCTTGATCCGGGCGATCAGTGCCTCGTGTGCCAGGCGGTAGGCGCGCTGTCCGGGCCAGCGCGGGTCGCTGTAGCCCTGGACCAGGCGCCACGGTGACTCCAGGCGTTGCAGGACCTCGGAGCGCTGCTGGGCGTCGGTGTGGGTACCCACCAGTGCGGACTCGGGGGCGGGCGTCGCGGTTGCGCTACCGGGGAGGCGCGTGAGGGCGCGGAGCAGCTCCTTGGCCAGGCCCCGCTCGGAGGAGGGGAGATCAGCGATGGCGTCATCGAGTACCCGCGCCAGGATTCCGCGGGCACCGCCCAGCCGCTTCTGGTAGTGCTCGGTGGTGATCACCCCGGCCTGGTTGCGCATCTCCCACAGGCGGTGACCCACCACCTGGATGCGGGGAGCGACCGGGCCTTCATCCGCGAGCAGGTCGGCCACGATGCGAGGCACCAGTCCCTCCTCGAAGGAGAAGGGCTCGTAGTCGACGATGCCTCCAGCACGAGCGGGCCCCTCCAGCGCTCCCACGATGTCCTCGGACCCGAGCGGGTGGAGGGGCATCGTGCGCATCAACTCGTCCACCGGGAGTGGGTGGAGCGTGCGCAGCAGTGCGCCGTGGTAGTCCTCCCGCAGTGACAGCAGGAAGCGCGTGCCGCGCTCCCCCCCGGCGATGAGCGCGGAGATGTCCGCCTGGAAGCGCTTCCGGTCGTTCTTCGTCCCGGTGGTGAAGAGCTCCTCGAGCTGGTCCAGGACCACGGCGATGGGCCGCTGCCAGAGCGCCCCCAGTTGGTCCATCAGGCGCGGTAGGGGCATGGGGTCGGGGCTGCCCCCGCTGGCACGGGACAGGTGACGGGCGGCGATCGCGGCGAGCTCCACCGTGGGAGACGGGCCGCTGCGCACGCGGAGCACGGCGTGTCCGGTGTCTTCCAGACCCGGAATCACGCGGGCGGCCACGAAGCTGGTCTTGCCGACGCCGCTGCTTCCGATCAGCGTCACGAGCGGAACCTGGTCGGGATCTTCCCAGAGGGCCCGAATGGCCCGCGCATCCCCTTCGCGCCCGAAGAAGACCGCTCGGGTTGCCGCGGTGAAGGGCTGCAGGAAGCGGTAGGGCTCGACGGGCTTTCGCCCTTCGGTCCGAGGTGTGGCTCCCGAGGCTGTAGTGGGCTGTTCCCCCCGCATCTGGCGGAGGCGATCGCTGACCTCGGCCCAGTCTCGAGGCCGAGCGCCGGGATCTTTCTCCAGGAGCTGCAGCACCAGCGCCTCGAGCTCCGGCGGAAGACCGGGTGCCAGCTCGCTGGGCGCTACGGGTTCTTCGTGCACGTGGAGCTGCAGGTAGTCCTGTACGTCCGTGCCCTCGAAGGGCGCCTGACCAGTCAACATCTCAAAGAGGATGCAGCCGAAGGCGTACAGGTCGGCGCGGTGGTCGATTCCCCAGCAGAGGGCCTGCTCGGGCGACATGTAGCGAGGCGTGCCCACCAGAGAGCCCGGGCGTGTCAGGCGGCCGGGACTCACACCTTCGAGAGGAGGGGTGTTCTCCTCGGTGGGCAGCCGCTCATCCCAGGTCATGTCGGCGCCCTGCTCGCTTGTGGCCTCGTCCAGGGTGATCTCGCCGACGAGGCTGTCCGTGTTGTCGACGATTCCCTGGTGGAGAAGCGCGAGGCCGAAGTCCAGGATCTTCACCAGCCCGTCTTCGAGCAGGAAGATGTTCTCGGGTTTGAGGTCCCGGTGGACCAGTCCGACCCCCTGTCCTGCACCCATGCCGCGAGCCACCTGCGCAGCGATGTCGAAGGTCTCGGCGAGCTCCAGGCGCTGGTCGGACATGGCCTGTGCGAGGGTCCTGCCCACCAGCAGCTCCATCACCAGGAAGTGTGTGCCGTTGGGGGCGGTGCCCACGTCGAAGACCGTCACCACGTTCGGATGGTGCAAGCGGCAGGTGGTGCGCGCCTCCTGTTCGAAGCGGTTCACCACCTCGGCCCGCACGGTCAGCTCGGGGCGCAACAGCTTGATGGCGACGGGTCGGTCCAGGGCAACCTGAACACCTTCGAAGACCTCACCCACGCCTCCGCGGCCGATGCGGCGTGTGATGCGGTAGCGATCGTCGAGGTCCAGCACGTCGTTCCAGTATCCTCGCTGTGTGAGATCCGTTGCTGGCTTCCCGGGTCGAGAGGACGAGGCCGCCCCTGGCAGGGGCCTCCGTCAGGGGAACTGGTGCTCGCAGATCGGCTCCTACGCCCTGGCCGGGGTCCTCGTCATGGTCTCGAGTGCTCTGCTGAGCGCCTGTACCTGCGCGGAGCCAGACCACTCGGCGCTGGTCCCGGGCACGTGGCAACTGACCGGCGAGGGGGCCAGCGGCTGGCTGGAGGTGAAGGAGGAGTGTCGGGTGGCGCTCTACGGCGAGTCCTGGGACACCGGTCCAGGAGGCCTGCGGGCCTGCACCGATCTGGGGGATGGATGGCTGCGCCTGCCCTTCAGGAGCGGAGCGGGGGAGGGGAACCTGACAGTCCGCTTCGACGGACAGACGCTGTTGGTGCCGCTGGGCGCTCGGGCGGGAGAGTTCGACCTGAGTCTTGCGGCCGAATCCACGAGCATTGACGAGACCTCCCTGGCGGAAGCCGTAGCAGTCAGTGAGGCCATCGTGAGCGCGGATCGGCAGGCCTGGGAGCAGGGGTGGTTCCGCATCCAGGTGGAGGGGCTGCTGGTCGGTGAGCTGGAGATGGCCTCCGACCGGGAGATGTGGTTGCAGCTCTACGACCCCAGCTGGATGACCGATGACCGGGTTCAGGCCCGTATCTACGAAGATGGAGCCGAGCTGGTGCTGCACTTTCCGGTCATGCCAGCGCTCGGCGATGGGGGTGGGGTGATTCGCCTGAACCGGCCGCTCAAGCTCCTGGTCGTGCCTGTTGCGAGCGAGCCGGACGCCCACGACCGTGTGCTGGCGCTGGTGCCCGGGCGGGTGAGCGAGGAAGAACGCGCTGGGGCCAGGACCTGGGCCCTGGACGAGGGGGGTCGAAGAGAACGGGAGACCATGTTGCCCCTGCTGTCGACGCTGGCCGAGACCTGTGCGCTGGACGAGGAGTGGGAACTCCTCCTCACCGGCTACGACGTCGGCTTTGTCCAGGACGAGCAGGGCTGCCTGGTTCGCGTGGATCCGGCACCCGTACAGCATGGGCGACGCCTCAGTGCGGAGGTGCGCACCTCGGGGCCTGTGAAGGTGTTGCTGCGGCCGCTCTGAGCCGACTAGTCCACGATGTAGGTGAAGCGGGTGTTGCCGATGACGAGGGAGTCGTTGACCTTCAGCGGCCTCTTGCTTCTCACCGGCCGGTCGTTGACCTTCACGGTGGTGAACCACGCGCGCTTGATGAGGACGTGGCGCCCTCCATCCCACGCGACCTCAGCGCACTTCCCCCAGGTGAACCACCCGTCGACATCGATCATGCCGGTGGTCCCGAAGGTGAGTTTCCGGTCCTCCGGGTACCAGAAGCGCCGGGGGCTGTTGGCCAGGATCAGCCGGGCGTCGGACACCAGGGAGTTCTGATTGGCCATGGCGGTCATGGCCTCCCTCGTCATGGCGAAGGTGTTGTCCGCCGTGGACGTGGCGAGCGGCTCGTAGCTGGGCAGGTACTGGACGTAGCGGCCCCGGTAGAAGAGATCTTCCTTCTGGTCACCCAGGAAGACCATGTGGAACTTCCCGATCTGGATCTCGTCCCCGGTCTTCAGTTCCTCCTGTTGGATCTGCTTGCCGTTGAGGAAGGTGCCGTTGGCGCTCTCCATGTCCTCCAGCACCGTTCGCTGCTCCCCATTGTCGATGAGGCAGTGGTGCCTGCTCACGGACACATTGGGGAAGATGACGTCGGCGCCCTCTCCGCGCCCGATGACGCTCTGGCCGGGCCGTAGCTCGAACTTCTGGTGGCCCTGGAAGCCCGTGCGGATCAGCAGCCTCGGCATCGTCGGGATTATAGGCGGGAGGACGAGGGTGTGCCGTTTGACGGGCTCACCGGTCGGAGGCTCCGGCGTGGCGGATCTGAAGCTCATGGGCATCCGGAAGTCCTACGGCGCGGTGCAGGTGCTGCACGGCGTTGATCTGGATGTCGGCGACGGGGAGTTTCTGGTCCTGGTAGGGCCATCGGGTTGTGGCAAGAGCACGCTGCTGCGCTGCATCGCTGGCCTCGAGGCCACCAGCGGGGGTGATCTGCACATCGGCGGTCGGCGAGTCAACGACCTGGCGCCCAGGGATCGGGACGTGGCGATGGTCTTTCAGAGCTACGCCCTGTACCCCCACATGACCGTGCGACAGAACATGGAGTTCGGTCTGAAGGTGCGCCGAACCCCGGGGGCCGAGATCGAAGCGCGAGTCGCCGAGGCGGCCTCCATGCTGGGCCTCGACCCCTACCTGGATCGCTTTCCCAAGGCCCTCTCAGGTGGACAGCGGCAGCGGGTGGCCATGGGTCGAGCCATCGTGCGGCGTCCCAGCGTCTTCCTCTTCGACGAGCCCCTCTCGAACCTGGATGCCGCGCTGCGAGCCAAGATGCGTGTCGAGCTGAAGCGGCTGCATCGAACGCTGGGCACCACCATCATCTACGTCACCCACGACCAGGTCGAGGCGCTGACGCTGGCCGACCGGATCCTGGTGCTCGACGCCGGCGTCGTGCAGCAGGTGGGCACCCCCGCGGAGCTCTTCGACACCCCAGCCAATCGCTTCGTAGCGGGCTTTCTCGGGCACCCCGCGATGAACTTCTTCGAGCGGGAGGACCACGTGCTGGGCGTGCGACCCAACGACGTACTCTTCGGGGGGGAGATCGAGGCCACGGTGGACGTGGTGGAGCACCTGGGCTGGGAGTGCCACGTGCACCTTCGCGCTGGTGCGGAGCAGCTGACCGCCCGTTGGGAGACCGCCGAGGTCGGGCGTCTCGAAGCGGGTCAGGCGCTGCGAATCGGCTTCGGGACCAGCCATCGCTTCCATCCCGTCACGGGAGACCGGCTGTGATCGCTCTCCTCGGCCTGGCGCTGGCCGGGGATGCCGGAGCCGTCGAACTGAGCGTCTGGCACAGCTACCGAGGCGCGGAGCGCGAGGCCCTCGAGCTCTTGCTGAAGCGCTATGACGAGGAGCACGAGGAGCTCTCCATACAGCCGCTGGCGGTGCCGAACGACAGCTACTCGACCAAGCTGGAGTCGGCCATACCTCGCGGCAATGGGCCGGACCTGTTCCTCTTTGCGCACGAGCGGGTAGGGGACTGGGAGGCCAAGGGTCTGATCGTGCCCCTGGAGCTGGAGGACGGCCACCACCCGGTCACCGTCGATGCGCTGACCTGGCAGGACCGGGTCTGGGGCGTTCCGCTGGCGGCGAAGTGCATCGCCCTGATCTACAACCCCGAGCTCGTCGAGGTGCCACCAGCCACGACCCACGAGCTCCTGGCCCTTCAGGCCGAAGCCCCCTTTGCCCTCGCCTGGCAAGCGACCGACGCCTACTACAACGTGGCCTGGCTCCATGGCTTCGGCGGTGGGGTGTTCCGAGACGGCAAGGTGGCGCTGGACCAGCCGGGCAACGCAGAGGGAATGGCCCTCGCCCTGGAACTGGCCGCTCTCGGCCCCCAGGACCCCACGGGCTCGCTGGTCACGCAACTCTTCAACGATCGCCAGGTGGCGATGGTCATCAACGGGCCCTGGTTCCTCGGCGAGATCGACGAGGGTGTCCCCTTCGCCGTGGCACCCCTTCCGGTGGTGAGCGAGACAGGCCTGCCTGCCGCTCCCTTCCTGACGGTGGATGCAGCCTTCGTGAGCGCCCACTCGGAGCACCAGGACTGGGGTCGGGAACTCGCCCGCTGGCTGGGCAGGGAGGGGGCCTTCGTTCGAGCGACCCAGGGGCGTCAACTCGTCTCCTGGCTGCCGGCCTACGAGGACCCGGCCGTGTCCGGGGATGCGGTGATCGAGGCCTTCCGCGAGCAGATGGACGCCTCCGTACCCATGCCCACGCAGCCGGAGATGGCGGCCACCTGGGAGCCCATGGCTCGGGCATGGCGGCGCGTGATGCGCGGTGCCCACGAGCCCGAGACGGCCCTGGCTGCGGCTCAGACGGAGTTCTCCATCGTCTCCCGTCCGCCCGCTGCGGAGGCCGATCCCCGACCCTATGTGGTGCTCCTCGGGGCCGTGCTGCTGGCCTTGCTCGCGTGGGTGGGGCGCTCCGTCTGGAGGGCCCGACGGGAGCTGGTCACCTGGCGCTTCGCCTACGCCTACGTCGCGCCGGCCAGCATCGCGATGACCCTGCTGGTCGTCACGCCCTTCGTCGTGGGCTCGGCGGTCTCACTCTTTGCGCACCACCAGGGCGAGTTCACCTTCGTGGGCATGAGCCACTACCTGGACATCCTCTTCGCGCGAGACTGGCCTCTGAGCTCGCCCCAGAGCTTCTGGTTCACCCTCGTGGTCACCGTGCTGTGGACCGTGGCCAACGTGGCGCTGCACGTGGGCCTGGGCATTGCCCTCGCGATGCTGCTGCGTGAACCGTGGGTGCGCCTCCGGGGGGTCTTCCGGGTGCTGCTGATCCTGCCCTGGGCCATTCCGAACTACATCACGGCGCTGATCTGGAAGGGCATGTTCCACTACCAGTTCGGGGCCATCAACGGGGTGCTGGATTTCTTCGGCGTCGAACCGGTGAGCTGGTTTGGGAGCTTCTCGACCTCCTTTGCGGCAAACCTGGCCACCAACACCTGGTTGGGCTTTCCCTTCATGATGGTGGTCACACTCGGAGCCCTGCAGTCCATCCCCAGAGAGCTGGAGCAGGCTGCGGAGGTTGATGGCGCCAGCGGCTGGCAGCGCTTCCGCCACATCACGCTCCCGCTGTTGAAGCCCGCCCTGTTGCCCGCGGTCGTGCTGGGCAGCGTGTGGACCTTCAACATGTTCAACATCATCTACCTGGTCAGCGGTGGTGAGCCGGACGGCAGCACGGAGATCCTGATCTCGGAGGCCTACCGCTGGGCCTTCACGCGGCAGCACCAGTACGGCTATGCCTCGGCCTACGCCGTGCTGATCTTCTTCGTGCTCCTGGGCTACAGCCGGTTGGGCAATCGCATCACCGGGCAGAAGGTCCTGTGAACCGGGCTCCCTCCATCCTTCGCTTGGTGCTCACGCATCTGGGGCTGGTGCTGGTCACGCTGGTGGTGCTCTACCCGGTGCTGTGGGTCCTCAAGATGGCGGTCACGCCTTCCCAGGCCTTCAGCATGGACCCCAACCCCATTCCCACCACCATCAGCCTTCAGAACTTCATCGACGTGGTGGGAACGCGCAGCGCTGACGGTTCCTGGCTCTTCGGCCGGCAGCTCTTCAACAGCCTCCTGGTGTCGGGGGTGACCTCGATCCTGGGTCTCGTGCTCGCCTGCACCGCCGGCTACGCCTTCAGCCGCTGGACCTTTCCGGGTGCGAAGGTCGGGATGAGCCTCTTCCTGGTCACCCAGATGTTCCCTGGCGTGGTGATGGCGGTCCCGCTGTACATTCTTTTGGACGAGTTGGGGCTCCTGGACTCCATGGTGGGACTGGCCCTGGTCTACAGCACCACGGCTGTGCCCTTCTGCACCTGGAACCTGAAGGGCTACTTCGACACCATTCCGAAGGAACTGGAGGAGGCGGCGCTCATGGACGGCGCGAGCCGCTGGGTCACCTTCACCCGGATCATCCTTCCACTCGCGCGGCCGGCTGTGGTGGTCACGGGCCTGTTCAGCTTCATGACCGCCTGGAACGAGTTCATCCTGGCCGCCACCTTCATGAGCGACGAGCGGGCCTTCACCCTGCCGGTGGTGCTCAACGCCTATGTGGGTGAGTTCGGAACCGAGTGGGGTCGATTCGCGGCGGGCGCGGTGCTGGTGTCGCTGCCGGTGATGGGCCTCTTCTTCCTGCTTCAGCGCTATCTGGTCGAGGGCCTCACGGCGGGGTCGGTGAAGGGCTGAGCCGTGGAGAGATGGATGAAGAGGGGCATGGTCGCGCGTTAGGCCCAGTGGGTGAAGAAGTTCGGCCGACTGGCCCGCCTTGGGGGGCTGACGTCCCGTGTCAGCGGGAGCTATCTGGGCCAGCGCGTCAAGGGTGCGTTCCAGGACCGCGAGACCCGGCTGCGAGAACTCGACGAGACGCACCTGCGCAACGCCGAGCGGGTGGCTGAGACCATGAGCCGGCTCAAGGGAGCGGCCATGAAGGTGGGGCAGAGCCTGGCCCAGGTGGTTGAGGGCATGGACCTGCCGCCAGAGGTTGGAGCCGTCCTCCGCACCTTGAACGACAAGGCCGAGCCTGTGCCCTTCGGCAGCATCCGGACAGAGATCGAGCGCAGCCTCGAGGCACCGCTGGACGAGCTCTACCGTCAGGTTGACCCGACGCCGCTGGGCACGGCCTCGCTGGCCCAGGCGCACGCAGCGGTGCTGCCCGACGGCAGCGAGGTGGTGGTCAAGGTTCTGCACCAGGGCGTCGAGGACAGCGTGGATGCGGATCTCGGCGCGCTCAAGGCTCTCTTTGTCACCGGTCGGTTCCTGCACCGCGCCGAGAAGGAGCTGGATGACCTCTTCGCCGAGATCCACGCTCGGCTCCTGGAAGAGCTCGACTACTACCAGGAGGCCGCCAACATCGAGACCTTCCGCCGCAACTTCGCGGACACGCCGGGCATCGTGATCCCGGCCTCCCGTCCCAGCCACAGCTCCGATCGGGTGCTGACCATGGACCGGCTGTACGGGCTGCCGCTGGAGCAGTGGTTGCCCACCGCCAGCGCCAAGGCCCGCCAGACGGCCGGGATGAACCTGACGAACTTCTTCTTCGAGAGCGTCTACCGCCACCGCGCGCTGCACGCCGATCCCCACGAGGGCAACTACCTGTTCCAGCCGGATGGCACGGTGGGCGTCGTGGACTTCGGCTGCGTGAAGCGCCTGGATGAGTACTGGATGGCGGACTACGCGCGGCTGGGCGATGCCTGCATCGAGCGGGACCGGGAGTGCGCGATCGCCATCCTCAGGGAGATGGGGGCGCTGGTGGGGGATGACCCCGATGCGGAGGATCTGATCTGGGAGTTCGGCCAGGTGCTGGCGTACCCCTTCCAACAGGGCCGCCATACGGCGGGAGGCAGCGCTGACAGTACCCAGGAGCGTATGCGGGAGCTGGCTCCGCGCTTTCTCCGCTATCCGGAGATCCGCTCCCCGCGGGACATGCTCTTCCTGCACCGAGCTATGGGCGGGACCTACGCCATGCTGCGCAAGCTGCGCGTCCGGGCGGACTGGGGGGAGCTGGCTCTCAGGTGGCACCGCCTGGCCATCGATCGGGCGGAAGGGCGATGCTGATCCCCTTGCTGTGGGCCCTCACGCCCGAGGCCATGACCCCGACCCAGCGACTGGCCCTGACGCTGCGGGAGAACGCGCTGCCGGAATGGGTGGAATGCCAGGTCGATCATGACCTCTGGGAGGGCCAGGTTCTCCTGAGCTTCGAGCTGCTGAATGGTGATCTGGCTGACGCCCGGGTGGTGGAGAACACGACCCAGGTCAAGGGCTTTGGCAGGTGCCTGCTTCGCAAGTTGGATCGGGTGACCCTGCCGGAGACCTTCACGGGGCAGGTGGAGCTCCACGTGAACCTCGTGGACCGGGCTCTGAACGCCAGGATCGACGGAGGACATTGGGAAGGATGGAGCGTGGAAGGCGGGCCCGCACTGGAGTGGGAGGAGTACATGCTTCGCCCGGACGACGGGCACTTCCTGGGCCGCGGAAGCTGGGTCCTCTTCCACGAGAACCTCGATCGGATCGAGGACGAGCTGGACCGGTGCTGGCTCCAGCAACAGGCCCTCGACCCCTACATCGCGGGGCGCGTCGAGCTGATCATCCGGGTGCGATCTGGCCGAGCCCGAGAGATCCAGGTCGCGTCGAACACCACCGGAGCCGAGGGGCTGTCCCAGTGCTTCACGGAGACCTTCCAGGGGGCGCGTTTCCCTCCGGATCTCGATGGTCTGGCCGTCTATCCGATACACCGCGATCCGCCGCCGGGCCTGGAGATGCGGCTGGTGCAGTGGCAGACATTGCTGAGCTACCTGAGCCATCACTGCCGAGCTCCACAGGAAGACCGCAGGCCAGCGCACCGCATCGACTCCCGGCTGAGCTTCGCGATGCGGAAGGGCCAGCTGGAGTCCGTGGAATCCCAGAGCGGCCCGGAGGAGGATCTGGCCTGCGTCCAGGAGCGCCTCACACGTTTCCGCTTCCGGGAGGACACCTCCGGTCATTTCGTCGTCACCGTGCCCCTTCTCCACGGTGGCGAGGTGCCTCCGGAGCCCCATGTGCCCGAGCCCCTGGCCCGAACGGTCGTGGCCGTCTACGGTCGCCTGGATGACTGCATCGGGGAAGAGCGGCCCGACGGCCGCATGGACGTGATCATCACCCTGGCCGAAGGGCAGGATGCGGAGATCGAGATCCTCCGTGACGGCACGGGCGTGCCCGGCTTGGGCCCGTGCTTTGCGAGTGTGTTGGAGCAAGCGCCCTGGCCTGCCATGCAGGGTCGTTGGGTCTATCCCTTCTTTTTCGACTTCCAGTGAAGGGCCACCTGAGACTGCCCCTGGCCGAACAGGGGTAAAGCCAGCGGAGGGATGACCGATGAGGGGCCATGCTGCTCCTCCTCAGCTTTAGTTGGGCTGCGACGTTGAACGTTGGTCCCAGCCAGGCCTACACCTCCATCCAAGACGCCGTGGACGCGGCGGAGGATGGAGACTCGATCGTCGTCTTTTCAGGTACCTACAGCGAGTCCGTGCGCGTGGGGAAGGACATCACGATCAGCACCACGGCCTCGGCGGTCGTGGCTCCCTCCAACGGCAAGAACGCCTTCTTCGTGGATGGCGCAACCGTCACGCTGACGGGCTTCACCATCCAGGGCTCCAACCGGAGTGCGATCAAGATCGTGGAGAGCGAGGTCTCGCTCAACAAGACCACGATCGATGGTGGCGGGGACGCGAGCTCGGATGGGGGAGCGCTCCACATCTCGGATTCCACGGTGGACATCGACGATCTGGAGGTCAGCGACACCGTCGGTCGCAAGGGTGGCGCCCTGTACATCGTGGACAGCAGCGAGATCACCATGGTGGACGTGGTGATCGACTCGACCAGCGCGTCCTGGGGAGGGGCCGTTCGCATCGAGGACTCGACGCTGGTTGGAGACGACATCGAGATCTCGGACGCGAGTGCCGCCTACAACGGTGGCGCGTGGTTCATCGATGGGTCGGACGTGGATCTGATGGACGTGGTCTTGAACGATCCGAGCACCGACGCCGATGGCGCAGGCTTCTACGTGGATGCCCACGCCAGCCTGGTAGTGGAAGGGGGAGAGATCACCGGTGCCCAGACCACCCAGTACGCGACATCGGGTGAAGGCGCCGGAGCGCGGATCGAGGGCGGCAGCAGCGCGTCCTTCACCAGCTTTGTCTTCGAGGACGGCCTCGCCTACCGCGGAGGAGCGGTCAGCATCGATGGTGGGTCCACCGGCAGCTTTGACACCGTGGACTTCGACACGAACACCGCCACCCGTAGCGGTGGAGCCATGGACCTGGCCGGTAGCAGCGTGGCGGGGGACTGCACGAGTTGCTCCTTCAGCGACAACAGCGCCAAGGAAGGCGGTGCCGTCAACACGGAGAGTGGGGCCTCCTACGACGATGACGGGGGGGACTACACCGAGAACCAGGCCCAGACCGGTGGAGCGGTCTATCTGCAGTCCGAAGGGAGCTTCATCAACAGCAACTTCGACAGCAATGACGCCACCAGTGGGCCCGGAGGCGCGATCTACGCCTACCTTGCCAGTGACACCATCACGGTCTCCGGCGCGTACTTCAGCGCCAACACGGCCGCCAACGATGGTGGAGCCATAGCCATCGACAGCAAGGTCAGCCTCACGGTCAGCGACAGCACCTTCAGCTACAACGACTCCGGCGCTAGCGGCGGAGCGGTGTCCTTCACACCGAGTCAGAGCGCGACCTGGGACCTGACCATCGATGGGAGCACCTTCGAATCCAACAGCGCCAGCGACGAAGGTGGCGCCGTCTACGTGGAGAAGGGTGAGGACATCTCGCTCCGTGAGCTGTGGTTCGAGGACAACTCCGCCTCCAGCGGCGGCGCTCTCTACGTGCATGGGAGTGATGAGCTCGACGTGTCGCGCTGCGACTTCCACAACAACGACGCCACCGACCAGGGTGGTGCGGCGGTGGAGATCGACACGGCCAGCCAGGGGAGCTGGACCAACAACGCCCTGACCGAGAACCTGGCGACGGACGGGGGTGCCCTTCTGCTGAGCGGTACCGATTCCACCGAACTGATCAACAACACCTTCCTGGCCAACGACGCCAGCTCCGACGGCGCCCACGTCTACATCGAGGCGGGCACGATGGAGCTGATCAACAACATCCTCGCCGATGGTGAGGATGGCGGAGGCGTGTGGTGCGACAGCACCGCAGCGGCCGACAGCGACATCTACTACAACGCCGTGTACCAGAACGCAGGCGACCACTATGTCGGCTCCTGCACCGACCAGACCGGTATCAGCGGCAACATCGAGGACGATCCGGCCCTGCGGACCTACAGCATCGACAGCGATGCGAGCAACGACGACCTGCATCTGGATGCCGGCTCGTCCTGCCTCGAGAGCGGTCACCCCTCGATTTCGGATGTGGACGGCAGCCGCAGCGACATCGGCGCCTACGGCGGACCGGATGCCAAGGTCAATGACCTGGACGGAGACGGCTGGTACGACACCGTGGACTGCGACGACAACGACGCCAGCATCAGCCCCAGCGCGACGGAGACCCCCTACGACGGGATCGATCAGGACTGCGACGGAGCGGACCTGACCGACGTGGATGGCGATGGCTACGAGGGTGGCGGTTCCGGCACGGACTGCGACGACGAGGACGCCTCCATCTACCCTGGCGCGGACGAGATCTGGTACGACGGCGTGGACCAGGACTGCAACTCCTGGAGCGACTACGACGCTGACGAGGACAGCTACGACGACCAGCGCTACGGTGGGACGGACTGCGACGATGCCGACCCGGCTCGGAACCCTGCCGCGACGGAGATCTGGTACGACGGCGTGGACCAGGACTGCGATGCCTGGAGTGACTACGACGCGGACACGGACAGCTTCGACAGCGACGACTGGGGTGGCACCGACTGCGACGATCGCTACAGCCACATCAACCCCGTCGCTCCCGAAGTGCCCTACAGCGGCGTCGACGAGAACTGCGACGGCTGGAGCGACTACGACCAGGACCGCGACGGCTACGACGCCGAGCGCTTCGGCGGGCTGGACTGCGACGACCTCGACGCGTTCATCCACCCCGGCGCAGAGGAGATCGTGGGCGACGGCGTCGACAACGACTGCGACGGCTGGGTCGACCTGATCGACAGCGACGGCGACGTCCTGCCCGACGAGATCGAG
>PVBE010539365.1_pt1 | contig 26952 bp, 31 predicted proteins | sample 1631181 | NCBI WGS metagenome assembly PVBE01 (sample SAMN08397723, study PRJNA350692) | Marine metagenome, whole genome shotgun sequencing project. | isolation source: water | place: Pacific Ocean | collected 2012-04
AAACCAAATGAATCCAGCCCACGTTTCGCAAGGGACTTCAACCAGATTTATCTTGCCGCATGGTGACCCCTGAGGGAAATCGTCCTCATCGTAGGCCCAAGTACACTCTCCCTTGGAACTAAAGCGCCAGCCGTGGTATGCGCATTGGAACTCTCCGCTCGCTAGGGTCCCTACTTCGGCAGTTACTAGTTGATTTCCACGATGCTGACAGGCGTTGTAGAACGCTCGTACCTTATGATCCTCACCACGAACACAGATAATGGATTCATGGACAATGTCGTACTTAACGTAGTCTCCGGGGTCAGGTATCTGATCAACTCTTCCAGCAATCTGCCAAACTCTCGTCCACATGCGTTCCCATTCCTTATGCGCAAATGCAGGGGAGTAGTAGCGGTGTCCGAAAATATTCTGTTCAGCGCCTAAATCGGGGTCTGGAGCTTTATCACGTGGTATGCCCGTAATCTCAACATGTGTAGATCTTGTGTCAGTCATAGGATAGTTTTTCTTCTTTTCAAGATAGTTTATTAGTTGGAGCCGAAAGAATACAGAAACTCAATAATATTTAAGGAAAAAATGTTCGACCTGTTGCCCGATAGAGTGCCTTGGTACATCGTAGGGCCTTCCCTTGGATTATTGATTGTCGTATTCTTCCTAGTGATGAATCAGCCCTTAGGGGCTAGTGGAGCATATGTCCACTCCTTAAGATTCGCTCAGCGAAAAACTAATGTAGCAACATGGAGGGTCTGGTATTTCGCTGGGATCTTCCTGGGAGGAATTCTTACAACTCAAATTCTCCGTGACACAAGCAAGTTACGTACTGGCTATGGGGCGATGACGGGGGTCTTGAATACTGGGCCAACAGTGCTTCTAGTATTTATCGGTGCCATTATTATGGGTTACGGAGCGAAAATAGCCGGCGGATGCACTTCGGGTCATGGTTTGTGTGGAACTTCACAACGTTCGCCCGCTTCGGTGGCTGCCACTGGGACATATATGACGACAGCTATTCTTACGACACTGATCATACGGGTACTGACTGGGGGAGACTTATGAAGAATTCGCTAGGCCTCTTCTTCGGCATGTGTTTTGGAGGGCTCCTGGGAGCCGCAAATCTGCATCAATATGAAACGATTCATGCAATGTTGAGACTTGACGAGTTTGACGTCTATGGGCTTATGGCATCCGCTGTTCTAGTAGCAACTGGATTGCTATGGATCCTAGAACGTAGATCAGCGACAACAGTACTTGACGGGAATTTAACTCTTCAACGGTCCCGCCCGCAAAAGCATCATTTGGTTGGTGGAGCACTCTTTGGAATTGGATGGGCGGTAGCGGGAACTTGCCCAGCTCCAGCTTTGGTCATGATTTCTTCTGGCGCGACCTTGGGACTCGTAGTGATGACAGGCATCTTCATCGGGATCTACCTTGGCGGACGCAAAACGCCAATCTCCTCATTTGGAGATGGAGAACACCACCTCTCCCAAGATGAACTTGTAACGACTTAAATTAAAGCCCTAAGCGTTATTACCCAAAGGCGACCACGCCAACAAGGAAGAATCACCGGGGAAAACATTGGAGACGAGCGGGGCATTATTGGCATCAGCCATTTCCTTGTAACTCATCCATGAGACAACTGCCGCAATTGGTGTACCGATCCCTTCATCAAATTGAACAGGGCCATACACATTAGCCGTATAGATGAGATCATCATCCCCGACTCTTTGTGTAGCTTCGTGTCGAGCGCCTGCAGGTTCATAGAACCATACCCCAGGTCCGTAGCCATCAGGAGGGCCAGCCCGATACCCTATACGGCCATTAAGTACAAGAAAATCAGCGGCTCCGAGATGATAATGAGGTCCAGCGACACTGTTATGGAGCACTAGCAACGTCGACATCATCGTTTCTTCGCTAACACGAAGAATCTTGATTCCGTAGTCATCCATACCGGGGAATTCGATCCAAGGGATAGGTCGTGTATCGACCCAATGTGGGTGGGTAAAAGCGTCATCGCCTGAATCTCCAGTTGATTGAAGAACTTCACCTAAAGCTTCTGATTGTGCGATAGCCAGTGGTTCTGGTTCTCCATGAAATGGAGCGGGGCGTTCTTGCATGCATTCAGCCAAACTATTCGGAACCAAAGTCAACCCGTTTGTGTTCGAAGCAGCTAATACATCGAGAGCAGTTAAAATACTATCTACGGTTTTTCCATCATCTCCGAGAAACGCGACGGGCCCGAAATAGTTTGCCTGATATTCAGTGGTCTCTTCCACAACTATTCCCTCAACACGGGAATTAGCTGGGATATAGCCCCATATTCCAGGACCGATAGTTGCTGCAAGCTCTCCCTTTGTGTACGTCATCTGCCCAGAGAGAATCATCATATCGGTTCCCCCGAGATAGACCGTCGTTGGCAGCTCAGTACCAGCTTCGACTTGAACAATCATTGAGAACCATCCCGATTCTCTGCTAGCGCGCAGGGGTTTGAAGCGCATCCCAGGTGCTTGTTTGATTTCTATCCACGGCATAGCGTTTGTATCGATACCGCCCTCTATTCCAGTCGGATCAAATTCTGGATTGTATGAAACACTCATATCTTTCTCTTTCTGTGTCGCTACTCTACGGACAATTCGCCCATCAAGGACCAATCGCTAGCACCGTCAATAGTCGTGTTAATAATTTTCGGAGTTTCTGCTAATGCCTGAGGCATAGCTGCCATTGCTTCCTGGAAATGGTCGCTATTGACATGTGGGACAGCGCCATCTTCTTGGAATGCTTCAACGAGAACAAATGTTGATGGATCGTCAGCACTTTGGGACCATTCAAACCATAGGTTTCCAGGCTCACCACGGGTAGCCAAAGTAAAATCGTGCACGAGATCTAGCCACTTATCAGTCCATTCTGGCTTCGTCTTGAATTTAACAACGATGAATATCATCTTCCCCCTCTTTTGCTCCAAGTTTAAATTTCATTTCAGATATTGGCAAGCTAAAGCCTATCGAATCTGTTTGCATGAACGCACAACTACAAATAACCTTCTATACATTCCATACTCAAAAGGAGCAATATGTCTGGGCCACTTCAAGGCTACAAAATTATTGATTTAACCCAAGTAGTATCCGGCCCCTTGGCCACCATGCTGCTTGCCGATCAGGGAGCCGAAGTAATAAAAATAGAACCAACAACGGGACTCGGAGACCTCACAAGGCTCCCTTCTTTCGATAAAGGTGGAATGGGAGCTTTCTACCTCAATAACAACCGGAGAAAGAAGTCCCTTTCAATTGACCTGTCCGAGAACGATGGTAAGCAAATTGTCCTGGATCTGTGTTTAGACGCTGACGTCTTTATCCAAAACTTTCGCCCTGGTGCAATAGAGCGACTTGGCTTGAGCTACGAGGATGTAAAGGAAGTCAACCCAGAGATTGTGTATGTCTCAATTAGCGGGTTTGGCCCCACCGGCCCCTATTCCGATAGGCCTGTTCTCGATCCAGTAATTCAAAGTGTCTGTGGAGTCATCAGTAGACAGTTAAACCCCCAAGTCCCGTTTCCTGACCTAATAAGGAATTTGTATGCTGATAAATCCACTGCACTAACAGTCGCTCAAGCAACCACAGCGGCCCTTCTCGCTAAAGAACGGGGGGAAGGAGGCCAATTAGTTGAGATACCTATGGTAGACGCGTGTATGTATTTCTTCTGGCCCGATGCCATGATGGACTTAACCTTGACAGATGACGATGCAAACGGTGGAGTGCTCTTGTCAACCGTCTACAACCTTACAGAGTGCAGCGATGGAAAAATAGTTTACTTCGCGGCCTCAGACGCTCAACGCGCAGGAGTATGCCAAGCAGTTGGGCACCCAGAGTGGGCAGAAGATGAGCGGTTCTCATCTATGCAAGCACTTGCTGCTAATCCACAGAATTTCATACTTTTAGGCGAGATGCTTGCAGAGGCATTTATCGGAATGACATGCGATGAAGTGATTTCTGCACTTGTAGAAGCTGATGTCCCGGCTGCCCCTGTCCTCACCGGAGAAGAAGCGATTACTGACCCGCAGATTATCCACAATGAGACCCTCGTCGAATGGCAACACCCAGATGCCGGTACAGTTCGACAGCCTCGGCCGGCAGCACGGTTTTCCGGTACTCCAACCGATCTCGACTTTTCTGGAGCTCACCGTGGGCAACACAATGTCGAAGTCCTTTCTAGCCTTGGGTATACAAAAGAACAGATCGAGAACCTTCAAAAAACTGAGATTATCGGATAAGGGTAGAAGTTCGAAGCTATAGATCTACCATAGAAGCAGAGAGGAAATAGAGGTCGATAGAAAATGGAACCAACTTATTCAAAAGAAGCTCAACAATTCCGCGAAAAGGTGCAGGCTTTTCTCGGAGAACACCTCCCAGAGAATTGGAAAGGAATCGGGGCTCTATCTCCAGAAGAAGCATATGCATTTACAAATAATGAATGGAGGCCACTTCTCGCAGAACATCGATTCCTCGCTCCATCTTGGCCTGAACAATATGGTGGGGGAGGATTAACAGAGCTAGAACAAGTCATCCTCGCTGAAGAATTTATGCGATCCGGAGTACCAGCTGGAGGAAGCAACGATGCATTCAGCATCCAAATGGTCGGAAATACAATTCTCCACTGGGGGACCGAAGAACAACGTATGCATTTCCTGCCAAAGATCATCTCGGGGGAATACGTGTGGTGCCAAGGTTACTCTGAACCGGACGCTGGTTCTGATTTAGCTGGCCTTGGATGCAGCGCTGAACTTGATGGCGATGAATGGGTCATAAATGGCCAAAAAATCTGGACGTCAGCAGGACAGTTCGCTAATTGGATCTTTGTCCTATGCCGCACAAATAAAGACGCTCCGAAGCACAAAGGTATAAGTTTTTTGCTTTGTGAAGTTGATCAGCCAGGTATTGAGATGCGTCCAATAAAAATGCTCTCAGGCGAATCAGATTTCAACGAAACATTTTTCACTGACGCCAAAACAGGAAAAGACAATGTGGTGGGTGAAATCAATGGCGGATGGGCTGTTGCGATGACGCTACTCGGCTATGAACGAGGAGAAAGCGCCGCGACCATGCCAATTATGTTCCGAAACGAAGTTGACAAATTAATCGAACTTGCAAAAAATAAAGGCCTCTCCGACGACCGAGTAACCCGTCAGCACCTAGCACAGGCCTATATAGAGGTTGAGCTAATGCGGTTACTTGGGATGCGTACCTTAACCGGTTTCCTCAAAGGAAGACAGCCTGGGCCTCAGGAAAGCGCCTTCAAACTCTACTGGTCTGAATACCACAAGCGAGTAACAGAGCTTTCTCTTAACATCTTGGGAACCGAAGCACTAACGCTTGAAGGGAAATCACCGACCACATCTTTCCACGCAGACAACCCTGGTGCGGAGAATTCTAGTTCCTCATGGATAGGGGCATTCTATAATGCTCGAGCTGGGACTATATATGCAGGAACATCACAAATCCAGCGCAATATCCTCGGTGAAATGGTTTTAGGCCTACCAAAAGAACCTCGACCCAGTTAAAGGGAACATGGAATTCCACGCTCTATCTAGTCATGTAGATAAAGAAATTCTCAGCTCATTCAAAATCGTATGGGATCACCTTGGTCGTTCAGGTGCCTGGTGGACGGGACCGCAACGTATCGCGATCGCCCAACATATTCGTAATTCTGCGCCTAGGCCGATGTGGGATAAACCGCCTTCAATAGAGACGCTTCCTGATGAACTTGTAGGAGAATTAACAATTTTTGAACGAGGTGTCGTAGAGCGGGTCACCGTGGAGCCATCATCGATCGATATTGGTGCCTACCAACACATACTTGAAAGAATGGGCGAAGATAAGTATGCAGAATTGGCTGCTATTGTTTCCCAAGTCGTCCCGATCGACCACCTGCATGACGCTCTCGGCATAGAGAGAGAAGAACTCCCCGAAGCAGCAGAAGGTGCCATTACTATGGAACGCCCTAAAGGCTTAGTCACGAATATTGGTTTTTTGCCCACTCTCCCAGCAGAGGGCCTTCCACATGTTGCAGTTGCATTGAGCCTATCGTTGGCTGACAATGCCCGCAGAATGCTCCTAGTCAGATCGATGTATTCTGGTCAAACATTTGATCAGATGATCTGGACACACCGAAGTTTAAGTCGCCCACAAGTTGAACTTGTAGCTGCGCGCACTTCAGCTTTAAACGAATGTTTCTATTGAACGAGCGCTCATAGCATGCTGCTTAGTTTAAGCAGCGCAGCAGTTGAAGTTGAAACTGACCTTAATTCAATTAAAGGCCATGCCAGCTCCATCGAGGGAATACCAGCAGCTAAAGAACTAGTGGACTTTACCGACTCGGTACACCGGTTAGACGACACTTTAACTTCAACTAGGACAAGACTTACCGAAGCTATCGGAACCGAAGGGATGGTAGATGCCGCGATCATTTCTTCAGTATTTAGGAGCTTAAACATCACAGCCGATAGTTCTGGCATACGAATAGATGATGACTGGGAAACGACCGCCGCTGCACTTGCATCCGAAACTGGGGCGCAAGAGTACAGGACTTTGGAAAACTCGCCTAATGTGAAGTCAATAATAGGCCAACACAAATGAACCCTTCCCCTGAACTTCCGCTTTCTGAAGTAAATTTTTTCGACTCAGAAATTTCTGAGTGCCCATACGGCGCATATGAAGTCCTCAGAGAAGAAGCGCCAGTCTGGAAGGACCCAACGTCTGGAATATACGTCATTACGAGATATGAGGACATAAAAGAAATTCTCATAGACACAGAGCGATTCAGAAATAAACGCAAATTTCGCGCGCGAACGAACACGAGATCCGAAGTCATTCGGAAGCTATATGAGGAAAAAGGTTGGGTCCCAGCTCCAACCCTTGCCGGCCGCGATGACCCTGAACATAAAGAAATGAAAGCTCTTTTCTCGCATGCATTTCGACCACAGAAAATCAAGCAACTGGACCCTTTCGTGGAAAATCTCGCAGCGAGACTCTTTGAAGATTTTTTACCCAAAGGTGAATGTGACTGGGTAAAAGAGTTCGCGATCCCACTTCCGTTAATTGTGATTGGCCATCAAATGGGAGTCCCTGAAGCAGATATTTGGCAAATTAAAGCATGGACAGATGCATGGGTGCAACGCCTAGGGATGATGCAAACAGATGCGGAAGCTATTTGGTCAACAGAAATGGAGATCGAAGCTCAACATTATTTCCAACCTATTTTTGAACGACTTCGGGAACACCCTGACGATACGCTCCTCAGTGATCTGGTCAACACAGAAATTCCCGAATGGGGACGCACCCTCACTGACGAAGAATTACATGCTGAAATGATGGCAGACACATTCGTTGGTGGTTCAGAAACCAGTACGAATGCTATAGCTGCAGGGGTCATGCTTCTGATAGAGCAACAAGACCAATGGGAATTGCTTCAGTCAGACCCAGATAAGTACCTCCCGATACTAGTTGAAGAAGTCCTTCGCCTTGAAGGACCTGTTCAGGGACTGTTTAGAGAAGCTGCATGTGATGTCACATTTCATGGGATCGACATACCCCAAGGCTCCACCATCAACATTCGATTCGCATCAGCCAACCTTGATGACACCGTATTTGAACAGCCGAGAAAACTAGTGCTTGAAAGAGCAAATTCAAGACAGCATTTAGCATTTGGATTCGGCGTCCACTATTGCATGGGCGCGCCCTTAGCTCGACGAGAACTGTTTTTTAGTTTCAAGACACTTGTTGATCGTATTGATGAAATGTGGTTCCTGGAAGGGAAAAACGATTTTCGGCATCATCCTAATTTTTGTCTTCGGGCATTACGAGAATTGCACATTGGGTTCACACTCAAATGAGTCCACTAGTTATTGGCTTAACTGGCGGTATAGGAGCAGGGAAGTCAACTGCAGCGACCCTCTTAAAAGAATGTGGAGCAAATGTAATTGAAGTGGATGAAATCGGTCGAGATCTACTTGATCAAGATGGCGACGCGAGAGAAAGAATTGTGAAGCAATTCGGATCTTCCATTCTCAGTAGCAACGGAGAAATAGACCGAAAGAAACTTGGCAGGATTGTGTTTTCTGATAGTGGCCACCTTGAACAACTCGAAGCGATAAGTCACCCAGCTATTAATAGGGTCTTAAAAACGCTTATTGGAGAACAGGGGTCCGGAATAGTCATCCTCGATATGGCGATACTCGTCGAAAAACAATTGGCGTACTTCGCCGGTGCGCCAATGTACCACAAGGTGGTTGTAGTTGAATCACCAACCGGTTTAAGGGTGAACCGTTTACTACAACGAGGATTATCGGAAAAGGAAATTGAAGAGCGAATCGGAGCACAAGCAACGGATGCCGAGAGAGCTCAAGTAGCTGATTATGTGATACGAAACAGTGGAAGTATCGAAGACTTCCGTAGAGCGATTAAAAACTTTTGGGAGTTGATCGAGATTTGGCGTATCGACCATACGAATGATTGTATGGATAGAGAGTCAGGGAACAGGTAGTACAGTAGTTTCTGAAGAAAGAATATAAGGGAGTCATTAATGGCAAATGTAACCATCTACCATAACCCTCATTGAGGATCGTCTCGTAATGCCTTGGCGGTCGCCGAGGAAATGGGAATAGACCATGATGTCGTGTTGTATATAAAAGATCCTCCTGATGAAAAAACCCTTCGCGCTATTGCTAATGGACTAGAGGACCCAGTCGAAGACCTAGTCCGAAAAGATTCGATGTTCAAAAAACTTGAATTAAACCCGGACGATTTTGTGGGTAATCTAGAGAACGTTGTCAAAATTCTGGTTAAACATAAACAGCTGCTACAAAGACCTGTAGTTGTAAAAGAAAAGAAAGCAATTATTGGTCGTCCAAAAGACCGAATTGCGACTTTCTTATCTTGAACTAGTTACTGTTTAACCGATGAATGACCATGAACTCGCTGGATATTTAGCTGAATACGCTGGAATTGAACTTCTGAAGCTTCGAGAGGGTGCGCATCAAGAACGTGCTAACTCTTGGCAGTTGCGTGATCAAGGTGATTTGATTTCGCACAATCTGATTAAAGAAGAGTTGCGGAAGCATAGACCCGATGATCACGTGCTTTCAGAAGAAGGAACGGACGATAGATCCCGTGTTGACGCTGATCGGGTATGGATAATAGATCCGTTAGACGGATCGCAGGATTTTCCATACCCTGAAAGCGCTGAATGGGCTGTGCATATCGCATTGATTGAGTCCGGAGAAATAAAGGCAGGGGCTGTTGCATGCCCGTCTCTCGGACGCCATCACGTTACAGGATCCGGTGTCGGCGTAGCTGCTAGGAAGAATGAAGAACCGCTCATCGTATCAAATCGTTGGAACACGTATCAGGTGTCAACTATCGCAGAATCTATCGGAGCCCAATTAACCTGCTGCGGATCAGCGGGAATAAAAACATCTTTAGTAATCAGTGGTGATGCGGATGTCTACATTCACGGAAGTGGGCTATACGAGTGGGATGCATGTGCCCCAGTTGCAGTTTCGCGCGATGCAGGTTTAGTAGCATTTCAATTGGATGGAACCGATTTCAAATTCAACAAAGAAACACCAGTAGTCCGCGGTTTGGTTATTTCCCGACCAGAATACTCCAAGTTAGTTCGAGAAGCCCTAAAACAGTAAACTACTGACTTTATTAGGATTTTTTTGCAGATTAAACGCGATTTGGACTATCCATGCCCTAGAGTTATTGGGCGGCCGTCCGGTCGCTAGAAAGTAAGGAAGATTATCATGGCAAGGGGAACGGTTAAGTTCTTTAACACTCAAAAGGGTTATGGATTTATAGCTCAAGAAGAAGGCGACGACGTTTTCGTCCACTATTCAAACATTTCAGGTTCCGGATTCAAGAACCTTGAAGAAGGACAGGAAGTCGAATTCGAAGTAGGCGAAGGCCGAAAGGGCGAAGAGGCGTTAGACGTTCGGGCAGTCTAGCCATGGCAAGCAAAGGACGCGAAAGCTGGGACAAGCGACAAAGAGAGCGGACAAAGAAAGACCGACAAGCCGCGAAGCGAGCCGAGCGTGCTGAGCGTCGAAGCGCAGAGGACGGAACCTTAGACGAAGGATTAGACGAGGGGCCTAGCGAAGCTGAACTTTACGAACGGTTCGCTGCCCTGAGTGCCTCCCACGCTAATGAAGAAATTGATGATGAGACGTTCGAGACGAAGAAAGAAGAAATATTTGAACTTCTGGGTGTGCAGCTCCACTCTTAACGTCAAAGACCCGATTGGAGTAGCCTTCCTTTGATGCCATTGCATGGCTGACCTTCACTGAACAAGTAATACTCCTTCAAGTAAAGTACTACCATGGACTTCAATACAAAACTGCGCTCAAGAGGAATTTGGTTCTTTACGGAAACCATGGCCTCCGACCAGGCCGTAGCTTTCGCAGAGAAGGTAGAGAATCTTAATTATTCATCTTTGTGGCTTCCTGAGACAACTGGACGAGATCCCTTCAGCCACATAGCCATGTTGCTTTCGAACACTGAACATCTGATATTCGCAACCGGGATCGCCAACATTCACCACCGACACCCAGGAGTGACAAAACAGGCAGCCGCAACACTCGCAGAGATGAGCTCTAACCGTTTCATATTGGGCTTAGGCGTATCACACGCACCCCTTGTTGAAGGATTACGCCAATTAACCTATGAAAAACCATTGGCAAGTATGAGGGATTATCTCATCGCGATGAAGAATTCTCCTTATACGTCCGTCCCTCCTTCAGAGGAACCTCCATGTGTCCTTGCTGCGCTCGGCCCAAAGATGCTAGAACTTGCTGCGGAAGAAACTGATGGAGCTCACCCGTATTGGACCACCCCTGAGCATACGGAACTAGCACGAAATATCCTAGGCGACGAAAAGATGCTCTGCGTTGAACAAAAAGTGGCGTTTACAACTGATAGGGAAGTAGCGTACGAAACAGCTCGTATAGAGCTTGCACGATACATCCATTTACCTAATTACCGAAACAATTGGAAGCGCCTCGGATTCAGCGATGAAGAGATCGACGCAACTTCTGACCGGTTCATCGATGAGCTCGTCGCTTGGGGGACGCTCGATCAAATAAATGAGCGGCTGAACGAACATGAAGAGGCCGGTGCTTCGCATGTATGTATACAACCCTTGGCAGTGCACGGAGAATTCGGCACCCCGCACTGGGAAGCGTTAGAAGCACTCGCACCCAATAGCTGAAAATGCCTAATTTCTTGAGACGAAATGGATTGATTTCCCGTCATGTATCGGTTTTGCTATTAGCGGGAATGTCGTACTTCGTTGTCGCTGGAATATCATTCCCAGTCCTTCCTCGTCTAGTAAAACAAGAATTAAACGGAGGTGAATTCGAGATAGGACTTGCATTCGGGGTTATGGGCCTAGGGATGCTAGCTATGCGACCCCTAGTCGGTTTCCTTGCAGACAAATATGGGCGTAAGCATTTGATAATCGTAGGCGCAATAACAATTATGACCACTCAGTTACTGCATGTTCCCGCAGCTAAGTCAGGCTTATGGACGCTGTTACTCATCCGATTTATTCTTGGCTTAGGAAGTTCAGCGATGTACGTTGGTCAAGCAACAACAGCTACTGAACTCCCACCATCTGATCGAAGCGGAGAAATATTTTCATTATTCAACGTTTCAGTAGTCGCCGGTTTTGCAGTAGGGCCTGTAGTCGGAGAAATTACCCTACAAAAAGCAGGATTTACTTCTGCCTTTGCTGTGGCCGCCCTATTCGCTTTTGCCTGCCTCATACTTGGGATCTTGCTTCCCGAAACCCGGCCTCCAGAAGCAAAAGCTGATTTCGAAGGACTCAAAAGCCTTATTCATCCGGTTGCAGTTCGCGCAGGGGTTGTTTCATTTCTTCTTTTCGGTGCATTTTTATCATTTAACGCTTTTATCACTCCGTTTGCAGAATCCATGGGCGTTTCAACCGTTCGCTGGATCCTTCTGAGCTACGCAGGTACTTCTGTTCTTACGCGACTATTCGGAGGGCGACTGATCGACACAGCGGATAGGAAAGTTCTCGGATCATGCTCGCATGCTATTGTGATCATCGGTCTACTTGTTCTTGTTATCTTCAACAATCATCTATCCCTGTATCTTGGAGGAATCATTATGGCCATAGGGCTATCGTTTAATGTCCCTCTGATGGTCGTTATAGCAGCAGACAGCACGACGCCAGATCAGCGGTCTCGGGTCGTAGCGACAGTTATTGTCTTTGGGGATCTAGCAAATAGTTTTGCAGCTTTTGGATTTGGAGCACTTGCTGAAATCATCGGCTACCGCGGAATGTACGCAATAGTGGCTGCCATGGTGGGGTTTGCCGCGGTGCTGTATAGATCAAGGTTCACTGCACCGCTTACAGGGATTCAAAGACCTAACTGAATATTAAGACTCTTTGCCGCCTACAGAATCTACGGACTTTGGCCTTGGGAAACTTGCCATAAGAGAATTCGTGACGGAGCCGTCAACGACAAGTTGGTTTCCATTTATGTAGGACCCTTCTTCTGAGCATAGAAACAGAACGGCACTGGCTACATCATCAACTGTTCCAAGCCTTCCAGAAGGTACACGCTCTTCACGAGTAGACCTAATCTCAGAATCTGCGAATATGGGAGCAGACATACCTCCATCAATAAAACCTGGAGCTACAGAATTGACTCGTATACCGTATTCTCCCCATTCGACTGACATTTGTCTCGTCAGGAGATGTAGGCCAGCTTTGGCAGCCCCATACGAGCCTCCGTTCACGTTCGGTTGGATTCCAGCAATAGAGGTCATGTTTACTATTGAGCCGCCGCCATTTTTTCGCATCCGCCCTGCAACAGCTTGTGAGCAGATAAATACGCCTGTTAGATTTACGTCAATTGTTGAGCGCCAGTCATCTATGGAAAGATCGATTAAAGGTCCAAATCGAACAATTCCAGCGTTGTTAACTAAAGAGTCAGGTGCTTCACCAAATTTATCCAATGCTTTCTCAATTTGATCCGGGTCAGTGGTTGATGCATGGAGGGCAATCCCATTAGGTAAGGAACTAGCTACACGCTCGGCCATATCATTATCGATATCCAAAACACCAACTCTGTACCCAGCATCCCCAGCTCGCCTCGCTATCGACTCTCCTATGCCTTTCCCTGCACCGGTTACGATAATTGATTCACTCATAAAACCTCCAAGTAGTTTACTGGATACTCAATTCCAACATCATGTAGGAATTTCATTTCCATCGTTATCGAAGACAGAGATAGCTCTGCTAGGGCAGTTCCTAGCTACACGAATGCAGTCTTCATCGTTGAGAGCGGTTCCTTCTTTGAGAAACGCCAGCTCATCATCATCAAATTCAAAAACTAAAGGATAATCGGCAACGCACTTACCTGAACTCATGCAATCGTCGATATTTAAACGAATTTGATAGCCCACTATTTTTCCTCGAGAAAATATTGAACAGCTGTTCGACTTTCCATTATTGGAGCAAGTAATTCTGCGATAACTTTCTGATGATTAGGGTGATTTGCATAAATCTCGTAGTCGGCTTCTGAATTAAAATCACCGACCACTACTAGGTCATAGTTGTCGCTACGTGAACCGGCATTGAAGCCGACAGAATAAGAAGTAATTTCGTCGATACATTCAGGGAGAGACTGGATGCCTTCAAATGCAAGCCCTTTTTGGGCCTCTGTTGCATCATGCTTGAATTTAAGCATTACACAATGTCGAAACATTCGCGCCTCCATTTGTAGTCTTACCGTAGTCTATGATCTAACCTTATATCATGCCTGCTGAAATACTTATCACGAATGGGATGCTAGTAGATGGCAATGGGAATCCGCCAGTACCGAATACATCCCTTAGGATTCGAGATGGAAAAATAGTCGATATCGGCACTGAAAGTGACTTGGAAGCTTCCCCAGACATCGAAACGATTGATGCAACTGGGAAAACGGTCATGCCCGGACTAATTGATTCTCACCTCCACTCCACATTCGATGATGTCCAATCCAACGATGAACTCTTCTTTCACCGTGACCCTGTCATGTCAGCTTTAGTAACGGCACAGAATTTACAAAAGATACTTCGTTCGGGTGTTACAAGCTTCGTCGACCCTGATACTGCACATGGGATTGGCCCCTCGATTCGAAATGCCATAGACGCCGGAGTTATTGAAGGACCCAGAATGAAAACAGGTGTCCAAGCATTGTTAACTGCGGTAGGAGGAACTGCCGGACGCTTAATTCCAGACGAGGGAACTGTTGGCTATGCACAAATCGTGAACTCCGTTGATGAAGTAGTTATGTGGACGAGGCGGCACATCAAATATGGGGCTGATTGGATCAAGCTTCACGCGACTGGGTCACTCCCAGGAAGACCAGGGGAGCTCATGGTCTGGAGCAGAGAAGAAGTCAGAGCTGCATGTAACGCTGCGAAGGATCTTGGAGTTCCCGTGATGGCTCATTGCCGAAACCCAGAGAGTGTTAAGGTATGCGCTGAAGAAGGTGTCGATCTAATTCTTCACGCTTCACATATGGATGAAGCAGGATTAGAAGCAATAATTGAGAACGATGTATCAATTTGTCCCACATTTACATTCTTAGCGAACTTAGCTGATTTCGGTTCAAAAGTCGGTGCTAGCTCAGGGATGGAAGACATATTTCGAGGAGAGATCGAACAAACTGCGAAGATGATTCGAAAAGCTTATGATGCGGGTATCCGGTTACTATCTGGATCAGAAAGTGGTTTTGCACTCACGCCTTATGGGCACTGGCATGCCCGAGAATTGGAAGTTTTTGTAGAGGTTCTAGGACTTTCTGAAATTGAAGCAATCACTACCGCAACAAAAAATGGTGCTTGGACCATGAGGATGGAGGATGAGCTCGGAACCTTGGAGGTAGGGAAATTAGCTGATGTGATAATCATAGATGGTGACCCGACCTCCAATATAAAGTTGCTAAATGATAAATCATGTATTAGTGAAGTTATCTGTCGCGGCTCCCGAATTGATCTAAGTAATCCTTGGCCAGAGCATGATGCTCTACCAGGCTGGAAAGTCGGTAATTGGGCTGGTCAAATTCTTACATGGGAAACGGCTTACGAATAAGAAAATACAGAATCTATAATTTTGCATTTCCTAACCGAGAACGCCATTCTCCCAAGTCGACATAATCCCGTACAGATACAATCGTAAAATCCTCTAAATCAAAGTCGAATACGCCATTGCATCTCACCGCATATTCAACTCCATCAATCCAAAACCGGTCAACTCTTTCGATCCAGCCTCTATTTCCCATAAAGGAGGATGACACCACATCCCATTTGATTCTGGAACTACGATTGACGATAGTTTCGAATGTGTTTCTTATCTCAGAAAGGCCGACAGCCGGAGGGTGCGGTACATTCTGCCAGACTGACTCCTCGGTAAAGCTTTGGAGAATTCGATCAATGTCACACGACTCCAAAGAATCTAGAAACGTTTCAAATATTTCATTTGGATTAGTCATGATTCTGAACCTATCCTTTCTTCTAGTAGTTGCAAATAGTACGAGGAAAATATGAAGATTGAGCTTTCCAACTGGCCACATGTAAAGGAAGCCTTCCGTTCGAAACATCTCCGACAGGCAGGCTATACAGAAGGTGCGATCGTTATGGAAGGAACTTTACTTGACCTTCACGGTCTAGAACATCGAGAGCGCAGGAGATTAGAGAATCGCTTATTCCGGCGAGAAATCTTTAGTTATTGGGAACATGAGGTTCTTGGCAAAACGATAGATGCAACCATGAAACCATTTGTCGAAAAGGGAGCAGGGGACCTTGCACAAATTGGGTACCGCTGCGCAATGAATCTTACTGCGACCATCGCGGGAATTGATCAAGACCCGAGTGATGAAGAAGAGACAGAGTTGCTCTATTCAAAAGTGAAAAAGTTCAGCGAAGGTGCAACAATTATGCATTCGACACGAGACAAGAGTGAAGTACGCGCTGAAGTAAAGGATGCAATGCAGTCGTTCTATAGCGATTTCTTCCTTTCATCTAAAACACGTCGCGAAGACTTACTGTCAGATGTATCAAATGGTCAGGTGCCGGAAGAGGAATTGCCCCGAGATGTCCTCACTACACTCTTGCGTAACGCTGAATCTCTCAAGTTGGATGAAGACGTTGTTTTTCGAGAGATATGTTTTTATCTTCAAGCCGGAGCCCACTCAACTGCTAATGCCTTTACCCATACTGTTGACGATCTTTTCTCATGGGGAGAAAGACATCCAACCGACTTGGTCCTTGCTAGGAATGATCTATCCTTTGTCCAGAGGTGCATGCACGAATCTCTAAGGCTGAGTCCCGCAAGTCCAGTTGCTCTCCGGACCCCACTCGAAGATGTCGAACTATCCGATGGGACTTTATTGCCGGAGGGATCCCATGTGGTTCTAGACCTAGTTGCTGCTAATCGAGATCCGGAGATTTTCGGAAATAGCGCTAATGTTTTCGACCCACATCGGAATGTACCTGATGGAGTTGCACGTTGGGGTATGAGCTTTGGCGGCGGTTCACATGCCTGCGTCGGAGCAGAGCTTGACGGGGGATTAGAGATTGACGAATCGAGACCGCTCGAAGAGAACTTATATGGGACCGTCTCAGTTATGGTTCTTGCATTCCTTTCGGCGGGAGGACGAAAAGATGAAAAAAACCCTCCGCAATTTGATCTCAATTCTGAAAGAAAGCATTTCTCGACATATCCAGTTGTGTTCAATGCCGAAAGTCTCGGTTAAGCTACGAACGCCTAAGATAATAGAAACGATTAGAGGTTCCACAATGGCGGATATCACTATAACTACACCTGAGGATGCCAGAGAATGCTACCGGCACAAGGCACTTCGACAAGCACTCTATGATGCTGGCGAAGTTGTAATGGAAGATGTAGTAGTTAATCTCCATGGCGATGAGCATAGGAAACGACGACGGCTCGAGAATCGCTTATTTCGCCGAGACACCTTTTTCGAATATGAAAGAGAAATGTTTCCCGCAATAATTCAAGAAACCGTAGATCCGTACCTTGCAGATGGCAGAGCTGAACTAGTTGACTTTGGTCATCAGCTTATGATGAATCTAGCTGCGTTAACTGCCGGAGTGGATCGTCCACTAGGGACCTATGAAGAAACAGATAGGCTTTACGACTATTTAACTTCATTCATCGAAGGGGCTACTCTAGCTTTCTACACAGGTGATGTAGATACCAAGCGGGCTGAAATCCAAGAAAAACTCGAAGCTTTTGATCGGGAATTTATTGAGCCCGGTATTCAACTCCGGCGTGAACTTCTGAAGAAATTTGAAAATGGCGACATAGAAGAAAAAGATTTACCTCGTGATGTTCTGTTAGTTCTCTTACGTAACGAAGACAAAGTGCCAATGACTAGAGAGTCGCTTCGAAGAGAAATAGCGTTTTACCTTTTAGCAGGGGCGCATACTTCTGCTACTGCTTTGACAAGAGTGATTCACAATATCTTTAAATGGCTAGAGACCAACCCTGAAGACAGAGAAAGGGCCTACAGCGATAAGGTATTTCTCCAGAGAGCTACTCATGAGACGATTAGACTTCAACCTTCCTCTCCAACGGCAGCTCGTTGGGCACTTGAAGAAATTGAACTTAGCTCTGGGGTCAAGATTCAAGAAGGAGACAGGGTAGTGATCGACCTTGAAACCGTTAACAGGGATAAGGCACTGTTTGGTGAAGATGCAGAGCTGTTCAACCCGAATCGCGAACTATCTGATGGAGTGAGCCCTTGGGGATTAAGCTTTGGTCAAGGAATGCACGCCTGTATAGGGCAGGACTTAGCAGCAGGGCTTGTATTCGATACAAATTCCACTGAAGAGGATCACTTGTTTGGTTTGGTACCAGTTGCAGTGCAAACTTTGTTCCTAAATGGATGTAATCCAGATCCAGATAGCCCTCCAGAAATGGACGATTCAACTACGAGGCCTTATTTCGGAAAATACCCTGTAGTTTTCGTTAAATAATTGATACGTAAGTTCAGTCAGCCTTCCAAAAACTATTACCAGTATGTACCGACAGCTCGGCGTTACCTTAGTTGCCTAGCTGTATAGGTGTGTACGCTACCTCCGCGTAATTGGGCGTGTGCTGGTTAGGTATCATAAGACGTTAGGCAGCCAGATTTTTTTCTGTCGCTGGGATAACATCGAGTATGGCCGGAAAGTATCTATGAAATTATTACAAATAGCTAGAATGCTCGCTAAAAATAAAAAAGGTATTGACGCTCTAAATACGGTGGGCGACGCGAGGGAAATCTCCAAAAGAAAACTTCCGAAAATGGTGTGGGACTTTATCGATGGGGGTGCTGACGGAGAACTTTCTGTTGCGGCTAACCGGCGCTCACTTAATGAAATTCAGTTACTTCCCAGATTTTTAAAAGATGTTTCAAGCCGCGATATCTCAATTAAGATCTTCGGTGAAAGAACTGAATTGCCTTTCATTCTTTCACCTTCTGGCATGGCTACTATTGCTCATCCGCAGGGAGAATTAGCGGTAGCGAAGGCAGCCGGTAACTGTGGGGCAATATTTTGCGTGAGTACCGCATCTGGGTACACCCTTGAAGAAATAGCAGAAGCCTCAAATGCAAGACTTTGGTTTCAACTCTATTTATGGGGAAATGAAGAAGTCGTTAACTCTTTAATTGATAGGGCGGGAAAATCTGGATATGAAGCATTGGTTGTCACAGTTGATGTTCCGGTTGTAGGTAAGCGTGAGCGAGATTTGGCTAATGGAATGTCTCTCCCCGTCCGTATCCGCCCTAGGAATGCTCTCAATACACTGCGAAAACCTCGGTGGCTGCTCGGACTTTTGAACGGGCCGGATATAACTTTTGCGAACCTTGCAGGTATCGCAGGCGGAGACGACGCAAGCTCAATTGGTGAATACACAGATCGTGAATTAGTCGACCAGACTAGGACATGGGATGACTTGGAAATGATCCGAAGACGTTGGGACGGCCCACTTCTAGTCAAAGGGATAATGGCTCCAGAGGATGCTATCAACGCAGTTGAAGCCGGTGCGGATGGCGTCATAGTTTCCAATCATGGCGGACGGCAAATGAGTTTTGTTCCAGGAGTAGCGAGTGTTTTTGAGTCAATTGTTCATGCTGTCGGACATCGAGCAGAAGTCTTCTTGGATGGAGGAATCCGAAGAGGTGAAGATATTGTTAAGGCGCGTGCTTTAGGCGCGACTGCTGCGTGTGGAGGAAGGCCATGGTACTGGGGACTTGCTGCAGGCGGCGAACAGGGAGTAGAGAAAGTACTTTCAGTATTGGCCGGAGACGTTGATAGGACCCTTGCGCTTCTAGGCGAAGAAAAATATGCGAATATCGATCATCGATACTTATATAGGTGAGGGTAACGAAGGGTTACTGCCCTAGATAGGCTGGCTGGAGTTTCGTTGGGTCATCTCTGTAGTCTTCCGAGTTCCCCTCTAGAACTAAATCTCCATTCCTGATTACATAAAACCGTGAGCAATGCGCCAAGGCCATTCCGGCATTCTGTTCGACAAGAAGTAATGAAATCTCGCTACTAAAGAGAGAGTCTAGAGTTTGATAGAACTCTTTAACTAGCAATGGTGCTAGGCCAAGAGACATTTCATCTATAAGTAGGAACTTCGGCTTTGCGATAATTGCTCGAGCAAGCGACAACATTTGCTGCTGCCCGCCGCTGAGAAGTCCAGCTGGTTGTTTTCGGCGTTCTTCAAGTATTGGAAAAGCCGCGTAAGCAGCCTCAAACCCCTCAGCGAGGCTTTCAGGCCCTTTCCGGTAATTAGCGACCTTGAGGTTGTCCTCAACGTTGAGAGCGGGGAAGACTCTTCTCCCTTCGGGAACATGGACGATCCCGAGATCTACTATATCTGCAGGAGAATTTCCGCCGATTCCATCACCATTGAATTGAATTGATCCTTCTGACGGGGTGAGTAGTCCTGAAATCGTTTTTAGAACAGTTGATTTACCTGCACCATTAGCGCCGAGTAGTGCGACACGTTCTCCTGATCCGACATGGAGATTGAGGCCATGGATAACTTCATTTTTTTTGTAGCCTACTTTGAGGTCGGAAATAGTAAGTTCACTCATTTTAGGTTCCTAAGTATGCAGCGATAACGTCTTCATTTTGCATAACGGATTTCGCTGTACCATCCGCCAGTATCTTTCCGGCATCCATAACGATCACTCGTTCGCAAACGTCAGCGACAAGTTCAACGTTGTGTTCAATGACGATAACGCCGCATCCGATATGGGCAGCGTATTCGATAACGTGTTCCATCATTTCGAGGGCTTCCGCAGTTGGTAATCCTGCTGCTGGTTCATCTAGTAGAAGAACAGACGGGTTAGTGGCGAGCCCCCTGGCTACGTCAACACGCTTTTGGAGCCCATAGGGCAGGTCATCTACTTTTTCATTCCAAAATTCTAACAGTTGCATATGGTCAAGAAGCTCAGCGGACCGTTCGTACGCTTGACGCTCATTTCGGACGACATGAGGTAGTCGAAAAGCTTCTGAGACTCTTCCGTACTCCATTTCTCTATCAAGTCCGATAAGGGCGTGATCGAGAACGCGTATGTCGCCATGTAGGTTTAAGTTCTGGAAGGTTCGTCCGAGTCCGGCAAGAGAACGAGTAAAGATTGGCTTATTAGATAATTCGACACCATCGAGTGTAAAGGCTCCTTCTGCGTTATTAGCATGTCCAGTGATGGCATTAAACAGTGTTGTTTTCCCTGCACCGTTAGATCCAATTACTCCGGTTACTTTTCCAGCTTCGACTTCAAATGAAACGCCATCTACTGCTCGTACACCGCCGAAGATAACTTTTGCATCAGTGACAGTTAGCTGCCCGCGCTTCTCAGAACTTGCAACTCCAGACAATGGGGGAGAGTGAAGGGGGGAAGCGCTCCTGTCAGCAGGTTCGATCTGTGAAGGAATTAAAGAGGGAATTACCTTGACAATTGGTGTCTTTGCAAGTCGCGTCCCGATAATTCGAAGAGAAGCTTCGATAAGTCCGATAATGCCACGTGGCGAGAAAAGAGTAAGAAAAATAAGCGCTCCACCATAAATCACGCCTTCGTACTCCTGGACATCCCGAATGAGTTCAGGCAGGAACTTTACAAAAACTGCTCCGGCAACTGCCCCAGCAAGCCGATGTCGTCCACCGATAATAAGGGTGAGGATTAAGAGAATCGAGAGGTGTACATTGAAATTCTCAGGACCAGCATAACGAAGATTATGAATGTACAGAACGCCAGCGAGTCCAGTAATAGCTCCGCTTATACCGAAAGCAAGGATCTTAAGCCAGGCAACATTAATTCCAACTGACCTAGCTGCTGTTTCGCTGGTACGAAGGGCATTCATCGACCTACCTGTTTTGCCGTCGAGGATATTTCCACATATCCAAAAAGTGACCAACAGTATGATCAAACTGAGTCGGATATACGGTGTTCCTCTACCTATCTCCCAACCAAAAAGAGTTAAATCTCCTGCTGATTTTCCGGATCCTCCAGCCGTAAATTGTTTCCATTCGTATAGGACTTGCTGGCCTACGTACGCGATAGCAAAAGTCGCCAATGCTAAGTAAAGCTCATTGACCCGAAGGCTAGGCAGGCCAACGATTAAGCCAAGAATAAAGCATACGGCAAGGGCGATGGGGATCTCCACTTCTAGCCCTCGGCCCCATCCGTAGCTATCATTTGCAATATTGGCAGAAAGGAATGCCCCAACTCCAAGGAAGATCGAATGCCCCAAGGTAAATTGTCCGGCTGCACCGAAAGCAATCACCAAGCTGCCACCAACAGCGGCAAAGACAAGAATAAATCCTATAGCGGTTGTGTATTGATCGAATTGGGGGAGGAGAAGGAAAGTTAATGCGAAGAAAAAGACTCCTAATAGATGGTTCCTTTTGATATATCCAGGGACAGGGATTCCCGCTCTTTCCATAGCGGAAGAAGAAGAGGTTTGTTCGTTATAAGCCATTGTCATACTCTCTCATGTGCTTTGGCTCGGGTGAAGAGACCGCGTGGCCTTACAAGAAGAATAAAGAATACGATGAGTACAGGGAGCGCCGCAGCAGCTTGTCGAGGAGCGTACTTAACAGCAAGTGCTTCTAATTCACCAAGTAGCAATCCGCCTAGGACCCCTCCGCTTAAGCTAGTGAACCCTCCAAGGATGGCGGCCACGAATCCTTTAATGAATGGAATATTCATATAGTCTTGCTGGAGGAACAACACAGGAGCAAAGAGTATCCCTGCTAGGCCTCCTACCGTTACGGACAGTGTCCAAGTCCACTGGGAAACCGTTGACTCTTTGATTCCCATAAGGCGAGCTGCATCCTTATCTTCTGCGAATGCTCGCATTGCCAGTCCTAGTTCTGTGCGGTTAACGATGTATCCAACAATTGCGAGGATAATAAAGGTGGATATGAGGATTACTATGTGCCACCAGTTAAATCGGACTCCGCCGATTTCAAAGTTCTTAAATTGAATATCTCCGGGGATTCTTAAGCTCTCTGCGCGGCCACCGAAAAAGCGAATAGATAAGTTCGCTATGAGGATTTCTAACCCCAATGTGATCGTAACGATTGATAAAAAGTTTTCATTTATGAGCGGCCGGATCGTTAAGCGTTCAATTAATAGTGTCGCAACAGCGACCATAACTATCGCAACCAAAATTGCTAGGAGAAATGGGACGCCTCCCTTTGTCGCCCACCACCAAGCAAACCAGCCAGTGAAGCCAGCCATAGTCCCAGCGGCAAAGTTAAGGATGCGAGCTGTTTTGAATATAAGAACCAGTGATAAGCCGATCATCGCATAGAGCAGGCCGTTAAGGATACCTGACCAAAGTAGTTGAATAAACTGCGTCATAGCTTATAGGTTCTCATTCCTTAGATTACATAGACAAGCCCTTGCTGGAGCAAGCCCCAGCAAGGGCATCGTCATGTCTTATTTATTAGCCTTCGTCTACTGTGGTCCACGCACCGTTGACAACCTCTTGGATGATAGCACCCTGGTTACCTAGGCCTGTGTCTGGATCAAAGTTGATCGGAGCCATAATTCCTCCTGTGCTGAAGTCCTCAAGAGCGAGGAGAGCTGCAGTGAGGGCATCGGCGTTAAGGCAATCGCCGACGTCACGTAGACCTTGCTCAAGTACAAGACCTCCAGCGTATGCGAGCATACTTGCCGAGCTTAAGTCACCTTCTGATGCTCCGACTGCTGCCATTTCCTCTCGGAACTGGACGAGGCCAGGAACATCAGCGCTAAGGCCAGTCATAACAGTTACAGCAAGGGCGCCTTCAGCAAGTTCGCCGACTAGATCAATCAGATTAGATGTGACAACAGCGTTGGTTCCCCAAACTCTTGCCTCTAGGCCAACTTGATCCATTTCTTGAATAATCTGGGCGAATTGAGTGTCACCGACAACAGTGTAAACGTCGGTTAATCCAGCGTCTTTCATCGCTAGTAGCTGCGGCTGATAGGTCGCTGCATCGCGTTCCCAGGTTTGGGTTCCACCTTCAAATGCACCAGCTGCGCCATCTCGAACGCCTTGTGCTGCTTCTTCACCGTCTGGTGAGCTAAGCACAAGTCCAGCAACTACTGGTGTTTCTGAACCATAATCATACTTATTACCGAAGTAATTTGAGAACGCTACGGCTTGCTTATAACCAGATGGGTTAAGCGAGAAGAAATATGGGTGGGCTGCTCTGTCAAAGAGTGAAGTATCCTGTGACCAAGTAAATAGGGTCATGACTCCAGCTTCATCGTGGAGAGGAATAGCTGCCACTGTTGGAGCTGAACCGATACTACCCCAAACGCCAAAGACACCGACTTGATCGATGAAATACTGAGCGTTTGCCACTGTCTTTTCTGGATTAAACTCATCGTCTTGAACTGTCAAGCTCAGAGTTCTTCCTGCTATACCGCCACCATCATTAATTCGTTTAATAGTTGCGTTGAGTGCAAATTCTGCTTGAACACCAAGGGCAGCTAGGTTGCCTGTGAGAGGCAGTGAAGAACCTAGTTTGATTTCAGTGTCTGAGACACCTGGGCCAAGTTCACATGCTGGTTCTGCTGCTGCTTCTTCTGAGCTGCTTGATTCTTCTGAGCTGCTTGCTTCTTCTGAGCTGCTTGATTCTTCCGAGCTACTTGCACTCCCACTATCGTCATCATCACCGCAACCAACGGCGATAAAGCTAAAGACAGCTAAAAGAGCGAGTAACTTAAGTGCGTTTTTACGCATATTCCCTCCATAATTTTAAATACTCTAGAAGGTCCCCTCGAATGTTTCCAGACGAAATTACCCACCAAAGTTTGCCCAACCATGCGGTTGATGAATATAGCCTCCCACATTTAAGGATAAATCGCAAGAATCTAGTAAATAGAAGGGAGGAAGGTCAGAAACTAGAAGAGTTGTCTAGCTGGGTGGCAACCTTACGTTTCATCAGGTCCCATGTCTGTTCCAAGTAACCAGCTTTTACATCAACGAGTTCCTTTAGGTGATCACGCCATTCGAGTGGGAGTTCAGGGACATTCGATGGTTCAAGAAGAACATCCAATCTTGCCATGTCTTCGAATGTCGTATGAAGCGCTGTCGCTCGCCCTATTGTCGTTCCGACAGTGATGCATCCATGCCATGGAATTATGATTGTATTGGCGTTCCCGATAGCGGGGCCTATAGAAGCAAAGGAGTCGTCGGGGCTCAGTGCTTGATCCTCGTGAAAGAAGCAAGCTAGATTTGCTCGGATTTTTAATGGGCGAGCGAGTCCAGCCAGAGCCGTGCCCCATGGTCCATGTGTATGGACGATGGCATTAACGTCCTCGCGTACTCCGTAAATCCCTGGATGAAATTCATGCCCGACGCTAATTTCTCGGTTACCTTCTAGGACGTTTCCTTCGTAGTCTATTAAAAGGACATCATCAATGGTGATTTCTGCGAGTGTACGGTCGAACGCATTAATCAAAAGTGCATCTTCGCCGGGGAGCCTCATGGAGACATGGCCACCTATTCCGGATCCGCAGCCATGGAGGCCAAGTGCTTGACAAGCTATTACAATTTGCTCTTTTAAATATTTAGTATCGTCCATTCAACGAAGTTAAAACAAATGAATTCTTCCGTCCAGAAACTTTCTGGAATTTAAGCCTTAAGCGATCATCTTGTCGAAGTTGGAAGCTGAACAACAGCAGAACCTGTAGCTATTTCGTCGCTATTTTGAAGGTAGCAAGTAATTTCAATTTCACACCAGCACCCGTTGTCATCTCTGAACGTATTGGTGATGGCGCCTGTAATCGTTGTTGTACTACCCAGAAATGGAAGGGCTAAAAAATCGACAGTTAAATTATGGAGAAATCCGCTATCACCCATCCAGTTGGTGATCATGTGCACCATCCAAGATGTTATTTGAGGGCCAGTTGCAGTTTCGGCTTGAAGCCCACCTGAGCTATATCCACAGTCCGTAATTGGAGAACCCATAGTGCCAGCGCACCAAGCAACAATATCCATGATGCTAAGAGGCCCTTTGGTAACAGTTCCGATCATTTCCCCAGGGGAAACATCCTCCCATACCCTTGGCGAAGATCCTCGGCATTGTTCAGACAGAATATTGTCTTCGATGGCTGAAAGTTCACTGCCGTTGTAACGAATTTCACTTCGGTCTTTTGCTTGTGCGAGTGGCTTTTGGTCTCGTCGTGTAGTCACATTCGCTTTTGCGACTAGCCCCGTACCTTCGGACAGAAATGACGTTTCACCGTATTGTCTAATAACACCGGAGGAAGAATTCGCGTCTTCACCTAACAATTTTGACTCGACTGTTACCCGTTGTCCTAGCTTGAAAGGATGGAACCATTGCCATTCAACTTTTTCGTAATGCCGTTGATGTTCGTCGAAACCGGGAGCAACAGTTGTTTCATCTATTGCATACGCAAACGATGGTGGGGCAATAGTTGTCTCCAAAATAGAGGTTGGTCCGTATTCGGGGTCAATCCATAGGGGGTTATTGTCGCCTATGCCCCAAGCAAAATGCCTGATGGCATCTCTCGTAACTTCTGAAACCCATGGCGACCGTTTGGAATTACGTTCCGTCCTTGCCGGACCGTCGTTAGGCTTCAAATCGATCAGTGATTTCGTTTGTACCAAGAGTATTCCCTGATCCTTTGCCCAAAGGGATGCCTTCCCAGTTACTGTCGGCAAAGATAACGAGGACAGTAGCACCTTCGGGTCCAGCGACCAGAGGTCCGTATCCACGATTCGCTAGCCCGATGCGGACATCGCCAGGGTATAGCCATGTCCTTCCAATCATTTGCGAACCTTCAAGAACTATTTCAGAGTAATCACAGGCATGGGTATGTGATTCAATAGTGCAACCTGGTGGAAAATTCATCTTAAATACGGTAGGCGCCTCAGGGTTTTCCGGAAGCCCAATTTTATACATTGTCGCTATTGCTTCAGTAGGGAGAGTAATTCCACCTATTCCCTCCCATGAAGTCACAATATGGCCTCTCCGGTTGAGTTCAGTCGTGATTTCCTCGGTCGTTATTTGATCCACTGATTTGTCTTGGAGTTTTTCACTAGACATTATTCCCCCTTGAAATGTTTTATCTAATATAGCCAACCATTTAGTCGGTTATTGATAGATTAGTGGAATGAGCGGACGATTAGTGGAAAAAGTTGCTGTAATTACTGGTGGGTCAAGCGGAATCGGTGAAGCGACCGCCCAAATATTCATTGAGGAAGGGGCTTACGTTGTTCTAGCTGACATTCAAACTGATTTAGGTCGGCAAGTTGCTGAAAGGTTAGGGGCCAAAGCAAAGTTTGTGTTTTGCGACGTTACCAGTGAGGAACAAGTTCAAGAATTAATCTCCGATGCGGTAGGTATAAC
>PVBE012504850.1_pt1 | contig 26949 bp, 22 predicted proteins | sample 1631181 | NCBI WGS metagenome assembly PVBE01 (sample SAMN08397723, study PRJNA350692) | Marine metagenome, whole genome shotgun sequencing project. | isolation source: water | place: Pacific Ocean | collected 2012-04
ATATCACTTCGCAAACACTTCATTGTGGCGATCGGCGAGGGGGACGAAAGACTTTATGTTGACCCTTTCTATCGCGGTGGCCTACTCTCTAGAAAGGAATGCATCTCCAGCATGCTCGGGAAAGAAAGAGTGGATGGCGCTGACTTCGATGATCTGGAGCGCAAATTCCTGCGTCCCACAAACAAGAGAACCATACTCCGCAGGCTCATTAGCAATCTCAAAGTCGCATACGAAAAGCACAAACGATACAAACTCGCCCTTTCGGCTTCGGAACGAATTCAACTTCTGGACCCTACAAACTTAGGCAACTTAAGTGAACTGGCACACTTACAGACCAAGGTAGGCAATTTTGGTGACGCTGTTGACTCCCTGACTCAGTTCCTCGAACGCGCTCCCGCCGGAGCGAATACAGAGCAGGCAGAAAGCGCGCTGCGTAAGTTAAAGACATTAACGACTCAGGGAAAAGAAAATCCAGAGAGTTAGCAAAGCCTGGCAATCGAAGAATTCGCCGGCTTAATATCGACAGATAGTAACGATAAGTCAGATCTAACCATGCGGCGCGGCCTGATAAGTTTTCGCACCGTAGCCTCATTTCATCGGCACCTAAATGGCTTGATAATTTCCCTTGAGGCAACTCGTGAACAATAACTCTCTCGTCTGGTCGCACGAAATCGACCTTTGATCTGATCCATTGATCACAGTTTCCTCTCGTCAACAATACCCAGATAACCACTGGGAATTCTTAATATGAATGAAACAACTCTGACCGAAGTAAAAAGCCAGATCGTAATATTTGAACCCACATGAATGAAAACACAGAAACTAAGGTTTGGATCTGTGATCGTTGCGAATCTCAACTGGTCGACCTCCATTGCAAGCTGAGATGCGACAACTGCGGTTTTATGCGGGACTGTAGCGACCCTTAAGTTCGATTAAAAACTTATTATCCAAGACCAATTTGATTAACTAACAATCAACAACCTTGGTTAGGTTGCGAATGCCCACAAGATGACTCTTCATTTACATCACATACCTGTAACAGCCGCAGCGCTATTTTTTCTCATTGCGCTCAGTTGCTCAAATCATACGGCTGTTGAGGAACCGACCGTCTCTCGCATAACGCCAGCCAATGCCGTAGATTCCTCGCACAAGGCGATGCAAGAACTTAACAATTTCGAGTTCGAATTAACTCACCGTGAAGGATTCACGACTCTCGCAGGTTCACTCGAAATGACAAAAGCCGGTGGGATTGTTACGTCAAACGGTTTTGATCTTATTGCTGAAGCAAGAATAGGACGCGCTTTTGTACGCATTGAAGCCATTGTCATTGACGATAAAACGTGGATGACAAATCCACTTACCGGCACGTGGTCTCAGATTGCCCCTGAGGATAGTCCTTTTTCATTTCTCGACCCGATAAAGTTGGTAGCAGATATTCTTGGGGAAACCCAAAACGCAAGATATGCAGAAAGCGAACAGATGAGCGGTGAATTGGTCATTGTGGGACAGATCCCTGCGACCACCCTTGCTGCGCTCGTTGGAGAGGTTCAGAGAGAAGCTACACCAAAGATAAGCCTGACCCTAGATGCCGAAAGTTATCTCCTAAAAAAAATTGTTATAACTGGAATTACGCAACCTGGAGATGAATCAAACACTATTCGAGTAATAACACTATCCAATTTCAATGCAAAAACGTTGCTTCAACCACCGATTTAAACGATGCTCCGCCGAATAGGTCAATTCATATCCCCGTACAAACTCATGCTGCCCTTGTGTTTTGGAGTCTTCATTGCTGCAGATGACCAGACCGTAGTTGTAACCCTTTTACCAGAAATGATGACAGATCTACGAGTAGCAGTAAGTGAACTCGATCGCGCATCTTGGTCTATCACGGGTTATTTGATCGGTTACACAGCGGCAATGCCTCTGATGGGGCGCATATCTGACCGTGCCGGCTATCGACGAGCGTTCCTACTTGCAATGACAATTTTCTCAATTGGGTCTATTTTGGTGGCAGTTTCCCCTGAAATCCCAGGGTGGCTTTACGGTGGAGATCCCGAATACAACTGGCTTATCGGAACACGTATATTTCAGGCAATCGGTGGCGGGGCCGTGATTCCCATAACCATCGCAGCCGCAGGCGAACTAGTAGACGATAAACACCGAGTTATCGCGTATGGTTTGGTAGGCGCAAGTGCTGAAGCAGGAGCAGTTTTCGGCCCCATATGGGGAGGAGGAATAGGAACATGGCTTTCATGGGAATGGGCTTTCTGGCTAAATATTCCTTTGACGCTAGCTGCATCGGTCTGGATTATGAAAAATCCACCAGGCAAACGGACCAATGTACACATAGATGTACGGACGGGACTTATTTTTTCAGCTGCCCTCACACTGTTGACCGTTGGCCTTGTGCGAATAGGCCATCCGGATACGCTCATGGCCATCTCACTGACGCTTACTATTGGACTAGTGTTACTTCTCCTCTTGATCAATAATCGTTCACGCGAGGCATTGTTTCCTCAAAACCTGTTCAAACTCCTATCATTTAACCTTGCGAACGTGACTCATTTTTTCATCGGAGCTGCGTTAATCATCGGCATGGTCACCGTGCCATTATTGGCGGCCACTGTATTGGAAAAGTCTCCGTTAGAAGGCGGACTACAGCTCCTAAGAATGACAGTAGCTATAGGTATTGGGGCTTTGATTGGAGGTTACATCACACAACGCGTAGGAGAACGAACCCCGGTAATAATAGGGACGAGCATTACCGGCATAGGCTTCTTACTGATGTCTCAGTGGACTATAAACATCACTGATCCCTTAATGACCATCCACCTAATGACTACAGGTCTAGGGCTGGGGCTGGTTATTTCACCAATTACGGAAACCGCCCTCAGGAAAGTTGCTCGTGGCCAACGCGGGATTGCATCTGCCTTGCTCAGTGCCTCACGAATGATAGGAATGATAGTTGGCTTAGCCGTAATGACTACACTGGGGACGGCACAATTTCATGAACTGGTTACAGACATACCCGCTTTCTCAATCGATCCGGATGTACAGCAACACATAGTCGACAGCACTAGCGAAGCCGGTATGAAAGTATTCACGAGGTTTTACCAGTACGGTGCAGTCGTATGCTTCCTAGCTCTCATCCCAGCATGGATCATGACCAAGAAACAACCCAATCCAATGACTGATAACAGTTAGTCGGTTGAAACCGAGCGACGGTTCTCCGCTTTACGTTCTGACTCAAGCCGTTCCAAACTATATGATCCGTGATCGACGTAAGACATTGCGTCAGCCAAAGCCTTATGACCTGCTTTGTCACGAATAAGAGTGTGCATCCGTTGACACACCCTCCGATAATCTGGATGACCCTGCTGAGCAGTGCGCAGTTCTAGAATATGAAATGCCTCACGAACATTGAACTGCATCGAATATCGAATTTTGAATGCAAACGGCACTACATATTGTGCAACTTCAGGACCATGATCATTCAATACCTGAGTATAAAAAACTGACATACGCCCCATAGCGTCATTCCATCTTTGTGACCAGCCAACCTCACGAATGGCTGGTGGGGTTAAATACCCATGATTTACACCTAGCCGTTGCCAGTCAATGGTCAACATACGGTGACGCTGTAGATCTCGAAAACTGCCAAAGTCAGACAACACATCAAATCTATAAAAGGATCGCTCCATACCGCGACCTGGCTTATGACGCCTATTTTTACGTTGGCCGACGTACGATTTAATCACTTCAGTTTTTTCAGAATCACTCATACAATCGACAACGCTTTGAAGTTGAACGTCAGAGAGTTGTGTGTGCGCGTACAAGGCAGCCGCGACAATCTTTTTTTCTGCATCTGAATCCCATTCAACCAAAGATACTTCGGGGGTAGGATCCGGATCCGCATCAATACTCGATGCAATCCTCTCGACTGCATCACGATTTTCTTTCAAGTAGCGTGACCAGACACCACCGCGATTGGGCAAATCCACACGTTTCATAAAAGAAGGGATTACTTTTCGCAGCTCCACAAGTATTTTTTGAGCATATTCACGCACCTCTTCTAAGGGGTGGCTATTCATTCTTATAAGTAAATGTTCATAAGCTTGTCCAGTAGCAAATATCCCGACATTTGAGTAGGTCGATGCTGGTAAAAGACCACGTGCGACATCACAAGCTTTAGCTCTAATTGATGCGTTGTAGATGAATTTAGAATCACCAGATTGCCTGGGATACTGATTTTCATAAAAAGTCACACAGGTGTGAACTAGTTGCGAATACTCGTCGAATAACCAATCGACAGTGTCTTTGTAATGTAAGGCGATCTTTCCGCTTTCGATCTCCGGCGGAACGATATACCGATAATTATCGCCATACTTCTGATCGTAAAAGATGTAACGAGTTGATTGCTCCAAATACGCAGCCAATCGGCCCCATTCCAAAACCTTAGTGAGAATATTAGAGGCCTGTTCGCATGCAATATGGGCTCCGCCCAATTGAGCTACAGAATCATCGCCATACTCCGAAAAAACGCGGTCAAATAGTCCCTGCGCCCGGTCAACTGACACCACATCATTACTAACAGTTGAATCATTTTGTTCTTCAGACGCTATGTCAGTTTGATCGTAGAATTCATCCAAAAACAAACGACGTAACGATTTGTGCGATCGACTATAACGAGCAAATAAAGCCCCTTTTACAACCTCAGGAAGGTTGATAAGGGCAAAAACCGGTTCATCGATGTTCGTAAAAAATCGACTGAGTATTGCTCGCTCATGTCTAGTAAATATTTCACGTACGTACATCGTTTATCAGCCTGTAGACTGCCCCGCAATCCTACGAGGAGTTCGGTTTTGTTTACAAAAAGCACTCACCTGGACGGGAATTAACTCGACACTAAAGTTATCTGGAACTCACAGCATTAGGCGAACAGGATTTTCAAGAGTTTTCTGAAATTCACTGAGGAAAATAGCAGCCTCTGCCCCATCACCCACGCGGTGATCAGCAGAAATAGTAGCATTCATCGTTTGCCCAACCACAACGTTGCCATTACTAACAATCGGCTTCTCTTTCACAGCACCAACAGCAATTATTCCAGCATTTGGAGGAACAATGATTGCTGCGAACGTATCGGTCCCAAACATTCCAAGATTTGATGTCCCGAATGTCCCTTTTGTCAGTTCATCCTGTGTAAGCGTGCCACCTTCACCTCGTGCACGCCTGCCCAAATCACGAACCGCCTGGGAAATCTCAACTAAAGACATCCTTTGAATGCCCATCACCGCAGGTACGATAAGGCCTTCATCAAGAGCTATCGCAACGCCGAGATTAATATCAGAATGCCCCACAAGCTTATCGCCATCGAATGAGGAGTTCCATTTGGGATACTTCACCAACGACGTAGTAACTGCTTTCAAGACCATATCGTTTACAGACACCCTTACGTCATCATCCAGCGCTTCATTCAACTGTGACCGGAAAGTCATTGCAGCACCCATGTTCACTTCATGAGTCACGTAATAATGAGGTGATTCCGTCTTCGATCGAACCGTGACTCTAGCAATTGCCTGGCGCATAGAGGAAAGAGGGGTGTCAGACCCATCAATTGCGACACTAGCACTAACACCTGATGGGGCGAATTGTGCCGAAGGAGTGAAATTCTCGACATCTGCTTTGGTGATACGAGATCCAGGTCCGGTACCCGGCACAGTAGCAATATCGATACCCTTTTCAGCAGCAATCTTGCGAGCAATCGGCGAAGCTTTAACCCTACCGTCCCCTACAGAACTGACCGTTACGGTTGGCTCTGTAACGATGTCACTTTTCGCCACTACTGGATCGGGTGAAGCAGGAGTTGGAGATTGTTCGGAGGACTGCATATCACGTTTCGCCACTATTGGAGCCGAGACAGCTTCAGGGATTTCATCCTCCGGATCGCCAATGTAGGCAATAACGGTTCCGACTTGCACCAAAGAGCCTTCTTCTACAGTGATCCGACGGAGCACACCATCAGCATATGCCTCCATCTCAACAACTGTTTTATCGGTCTCGATTTCAGCTAATTTGTCCCCACGGCTGACCTGGTCACCTTCGGTTTTTAGCCATTTTGCAATAGTACCTTCAGTCATGTCGGCGCCCATTGAGGGCATGGTCACTTCGTTAATCAAATTTCCTCTCCTGCGGGAACACTCAGATCACAACATCAATGAGCACACATGCGACACTGATACTGTGATTTATCAATACCTAGGATAGTTGGTACACAACAATCCTGCGACCCTGATCTGATCGCAGTTGATCTGATCCGTCCTACCACCATCAGCCTACTTCCCAAGCCTAGACTGTTGGCGCGCTGTTATCGCCTTGATTCGGTCTTCCCTGCTATTATCGGTTTTCATACCCCGGTCTTTATTAGCCCGCTGGTCTTCCAACTCGTGGAACAAACGCTTATAGGATTCAAAACGAGAAACTTGCAATTGTCCAGCAGCAATCTCCTCTGTGATAGCGCAGCCCGGTTCATCTTCATGGGCACAATCGCGAAACTTACATCGCCCCATATACTCCGCTATTTCTGGAAAAGTTTTGGTAAGTGCATCTACGCGTCCTTCTACAAGACCAATTGTGCGTATACCCGGAGTATCGATCAATACACCCCCATCTGACAAAGGTAACAACTGCCTAGTCACTGTCGTATGGCGGCCACGAGTATCCGATTTGCGAATGCCGACAGTATCCATGATCTCTTCACCAATCAACTGATTCGCAAGCGTAGATTTACCAACCCCAGATGCGCCTATAAGGGCAACCGTTTCACCTCCTGGAATAAAGCGGCGAAGCGAACTTATCCCTACGCCGGTCAACCCACTGACTGCAATTACCTCTACATCAGGCGCCGCTGACGCTAAAGGCGCCAGAAAATTAAGAGGATCCACTTCCCGCATCAAGTCTATTTTTGAAACCACAATCACAGGAACAGCTCCACTGGACCATACCAGCGCGACTTCGCGTTCTAATCTTGACACATTAAAATTATTTGCAGCCTGCACGATGAAAACCGAGTTGACGTTAGCGGCTAGAATCTGTTCATTTGATTTACCTTCGGATCTTCCACGCATAGATCGGTTTCGAATCAACAAGGAAATTCGTGGTAAAACAAATTCAATCTCATCCGAATCTTGATTATCGCCTGGTCGTACTAATACCCAATCACCAACCGTCGGTTCAATGGGATCAATTTCAGATTCAACATCGGTAGTATTTCGTGCGAAAGTACTTCCAGCACGAAAATCACCGGTATCCGCATGTACAAAAGTAGATATACCATCAACCCGCGCTACTCTGCCAGGTCGAAGTTCTGAATCCGCTGCACAAATCTGGATGAAGTCAGCCTTAACCGATTCTGTAAGGCCATATTGAATCAGATTTGTAAAACTATCGTATGGAATTTGGATAGTAATCAGATTGTCTTAGCTGGTGAAAAAATCAAAGTGAAACAGAGATCACGTAATCAACGGTTCGCTAGTGGGAATACTACACAGTGTTACGCAATTATGTTCAGAATCCCACATAGGAGATTACAAATAACACCCGATTCGACTACAAACATTAAATTCCTATAGTCCATAACCTTCGGCAGCAGCTGAAAGCACATCCTGAGCATCAGTGAGGACTTCCTGTTCAAGGCCCTTGTTATAAGGCCAAGGAACATCGACAGAACCTACTCGCATGATCGGTCCATCAAGCCATTCGTATGCTCGTTGCTGGAGCTCTGCGGCAACTTCGGCCATGACACCACCAGTACGACGTGCACTATCTACAAGCACAACTCTGTTCGTCTTCTGTATTGAGGTCAAAACAGTTTCAATATCAAGTGGATTCAGTGAACGTAGGTCAATAGTTTCAACAGAGTGACCTCGTTCCTCAAGACTATCTGCAGCAGAATTCAACGGACGCATACCGTAACCATATGACACAAGGGTAATATCAGTCCCTGAGCGACTTACATCAGCTTTTCCAAGCTCAATCTCGTAATATTCGTCAGGAACATTACCTTTATCACCGTAAAGAAGCGCAGGCTCGGCAACTAGTACCGGGTTGTCATCTTTGATGGCTGATCGCATTAAGCCAAGTGCATCATACGGATTCGACGGACACACAACCTTTATGCCGGGCACCTCAGCGAGCCAAGTCTCAAAACTTTGTGAATGAGTAGCTCCCAGTTGCACCCCTGCGCCTGTAGGCGCCCTAATGACCATCGGGACATTAATCTGCCCCCCAGATATATAACGAAGATTAGCAGCCATATTCACTATCTGGTCAAACGCCACTAGGGAGAAAGAAATCGACATAAACTCAACAATAGGACGCAAACCAGCTGCAGCGGCTCCAATTCCAGCACCTACAAACGCCTGCTCGGAAATAGGAGTATCTTTGATTCGCTCTGGCCCAAACTTCTGTAAAAAACCATCGGTAACTGCATAGGCCCCACCATACTCCCCAATATCCTCCCCCATCATAAACACTCGCGGGTCGTTCTCTAACGCCTCTTCTAGGCCTCGTTTTAATGCCTCTCTAAAAAGTATTTCTGGCATATCTTTTAGACCGTTACATCGTTATAAATCTGAGATAGATCCGGTTCTGGGCTTTGCTCCGCGAACTCGACGGATTTCGCCACCGTCTCGTCAACCTCCGCTTTAATTCTGGCAATCTGTTTATCAGATACCAGGCCCATTCGGACCAACTTTGCTGGAAACGTCAGGACAGGATCCCTACCTTCCCATTCTTTCACCTCTTCCTGTCCGCGATATTTCTGACCGTCGGCGAGGGAATGCCCGACAAATCGGAAGGTCTTAGCTTCAATAAACTGAGGTCCTTCACCATTTCGTATTTTCCCTACTGCCACATCAGTTGCCTCTTTCACTGCCAAAACATCCATCCCGTCAACCTCCAAGGCAGGAATACCGTAGGTGGCGATACCCGGGTAAAAATCAATTCCCCCAGCTCGCACTCGCTCAATGGAAGAACCCATCCCGTACATATTATTTTCAAGAAAAAACAAAAGCGGCAACTTCCATATTGCAGCCAAATTTAACGTTTCATGGTAAACGCCTTGATTGGTTGAACCATCACCAAAAAAACACATAGTCAAAGCGTCAGTCTTTTGATACTGCTGAGCCAGAGCAAGTCCAGCAGCAAGAGGCAACTGACCTGCAACGATGGCATGTCCACCCATGAAGCGTTTGGCAACATCGAACAAATGCATCGATCCGCCTTTACCTTTAGACGTTCCTGTCGCACGTCCAAACAACTCTGCCATTACACGGTTGACATCCATGCCGCGAGCAAGAGCATGACCATGGTCGCGATAGTGGCTAACGATATAGTCGTCTTCCCTGAGACTCGAAACAGCTCCAACGCCAGTTGCTTCCTGACCTACATAAAGATGGAGGAAGCCGCGTATCAAACCCTTCGAATAGTTTTCACCACAAGCGATTTCAAATTGACGAATGAGATACATCATCTTAAATAAATCAAGATGATCAACTGTACTTGGCAAATCTTGACTAAGCAGTTCCGATGAATCTCCATTTCTGGACGACTTCGAGGATTGACACCGAGATTTTGCGTTAGATTTGGTGGAACTAGCCATTAATTATCAGGTGCTATAAACGTAACTTCAACGCCACAAGAATCTACTTAATCCCCTGTTAGATAGAAAAGGCCGATGGGCCATTCTATCGTAAATTGCTGGATCCTCTAGGGCATTCTGCCCTTGCTGCAGCCAGGTTGGCAGCTTGAAGCACATTTACTAAAAGCATTGAAATCGTCATCGGCCCTACACCGCCTGGTACAGGAGTGATAGCCGAAGCAATTTCAGACGCGCCAGAGAACTCTACATCACCACTAAGGCGGTAGCCGCGTTTTTTAGTTGCGTCTTCAACCCGCGAAACCCCCACATCAATCACAATTGCTCCACGCTTCAACATATCCGCAGTAACAGCGCCCGGGTAACCAGCTGCTGCGATAAGTACATCAGCTTGACGAGTCTCATTCCCGATATCTTTGGTACCTGTATGGCAAACGGTGACCGTCGCATTTGCTCCGGGACCTTTTTGCAACAACAATGCCATCAACGGCATACCGACAAGTTTACTTCGTCCTAGGATCACTACTTTTGCACCATTCAAATTCACGTTTTCTTCAAGCAGCATTCTCTGAACACCAAGTGGTGTCGCTGGTGCAAACCGAGGCTGGCCGAGCATTAACAATCCAGCATTGATTGGGTGCAAACCATCCACATCTTTTGCGGGATCGAGAGCCTCAATCACGGCATCTTCATCTAGGTGCTTGGGGAGCGGCAACTGAACTAAAATTCCACTGAATTTCGGATCGCTGTTTAGGCTGCCCAAAGTATGCAACAATTCCGCCTGCGTAATAGAAGCCTCACATCGAATTGTCTCGGTCATGATTCCGACTTTCGCACATGCTGCTTCTTTACCTTTCACATAAGAATGAGATGCGGGGTCATCCCCAACAAGAACTACAGCCAGGCCGGGGACTGAATCATATTTGGATTCAAAATCCCTTACGCCTACCTTAACCTCATCGTGGATTTTTGAAGCGATCTTTTTACCGTCAATGATGCGCGCTGTCACTATTAGGAGACCTCTAAGTTGATATAAATATCCGATTTAGTTAAAGACTAAATTAGATCTTATCTAAAATTGCCCGCTACAAGCGATACTTATGCCAAGTATTATTTTGAGCAACATTTCGACTTCGTACTAAACCATGCACGGGAGGCACCTGAAACATGATTTACACAGGGATCGACTTAATTGAGATTCCAAGGGTCGCTGGAGTACTGGAACGATACCCTAAACGATTTCTTACTAAGGTATTCACGGAGGGTGAACAGTCCTACGCACAAGGCCGGGCAAATCAACTAGCCAGTCGATTTGCCGCTAAAGAGGCTGTCATGAAACTACTTGGAACAGGTGTACGTGGCATGCCATGGAAATCGATCGAGATCACCCGAAGTAGAGGCAGGGCACCCGAAATTGTTTTACACGGGCCAGCCAAAGTCCGTGCTACAAAAATGGGAATAACTCGTATCGCTCTAAGCCTCTCACATTCACGCGAACTAGCGACAGCGTCAGCAGTTGGCGAAGCCCATGATGATGCATGGAAGCCATGAAACTCGTAACGGCTGCTGAAATGCAAGCCATCGAAAAAAACTGCGCCAAATCAGGAATATCTGTAGATAACTTAATGGAAAACGCCGGTGTTGCGGCTGCGGAAGCTATTCGCAAAACACCGAAAATGGAACCTGATATCTACGGTAAACGGATAGTCGCTTTAATCGGATCAGGAAACAATGGTTCCGATGGTCTTATCGCGTGTCGTTTGCTATCCACCTGGGGAGCGCGAGTCACAGTCTTTCTTTGCGCTCCGAGAAAATCATCTGATCCAAAACGAGATTTGGCTGAGAATAGCGGGGTTACTATCGTTGATGGTTTGTCAAAGGGTGGGATTAAGTCACTTAAATCGAAGCTTCAAACAACCGATCTCGTTATTGACGCGGTTCTAGGCACCGGCGCTTCACGCCCAATTGCCGAGCCACTCTCATCTTTGTTGCTTTGTGCTATTGAATCTCCGGCAATCGTGATCGCTCTTGATCTGCCTACCGGATTAAACTCAGACTCCGGAGAGTTCGATAATGCAGGGCTTCCTGCCGATGTCACTTTGATGTTGGGTTATCCAAAGCTCGGATCAGCAATCTTAGATGATGTAAACGTAATTGGGGAAAAAATCGTACTCGATATCGGTATCCCAGAAGATGTTGATTCACAAGTAAAAGCGGAATTACTAACAAAAGATCTCGCTGTGTCGATGCTCCCTCCACGTCCCGATCAAGGACACAAGGGGCAATTTGGTTCTACGTTGATCATCGGAGGCTCTCAACAATATCTCGGGGCTGTGACGCTTGCGACTGAGGCCGCAACTCGATCTGGTTCAGGACTTACTTTCGTAACGACTCCGGAACCCGCATATCGGGTGATCGGAGGCCATGTTCCTGAGGCCATTTATCAATCGCTTCCTGTCTCTCAAAACGGTGATATCAATCCTTCGGAAGCCTCCAGCATAGCGCTCGACGTTCTAAAGAACGCGACATCAGCCGTAATTGGTCCGGGCCTAGGTAAAAACAGAAACACCTTTGAATTTGTGACGAGTTTCCTTTCGCAAGTCGATGATGATATTCCAGTTGTCATCGACGCCGACGCGCTGAATATTCTCGCCGAATCTCACCAGTGGTGGGATAAATTAAAAATCCCTTGTGTTCTAACACCACATCCTGGAGAAATGGGCAGACTAATGGGGATCTCAAGTTTAGATGTCCAACAGAACAGAGTTGCAGTTGCGCTCGAGGCGGCTGAAAAGTTTCAAAAAATCGTGGTACTTAAAGGCGCCGCCACAATAATTGCAGCGCCAAATGGTCGTTTTAGAGTCTCTCCGTGGGTCAACTCCGGACTGGCTAAGGGGGGAAGCGGCGACACGTTGGCAGGTCTATTAGGTGGATTGCTGGCCCAGCGCCCTGACAACTTATTAGATATGGCTTCATTAGCTGTGTACATACATGGCTACGCAGCTGACATAGCAAGAAGCGAACTGGGTGAAATGAGTATGCGAGCAACGGATGTATCCGATCGTCTCGGCTACTTCTACCGGGATTTTGTGTCAAAAAAAAGCTAATTGATATCTATCTAGTTCGCTCAGAGATAAAATCTTTACCTGATAACAGTACGCTCATTAACAACTCACACTCTTATACTCTTATACTTGAACGACCGTGACTTCTCTACTTGCCGTTGATATCGGTAACACGAACATCACAATCGGAGCCTTTGAAGGTCAGATTATTACCGCAACTTGGCGTCTGGGAACCCGCGAGGCACGCACCGTCGACGAGCATATTGTGGCACTTCAGGCTATTTTACGATCGAAGAACGTCGAACCAGAATCATTTGATGCCGTGGTCCTGTGCTCGGTCGTACCGCCAATCACAGAAGATTATGTCAAGACGCTTTCATCTCTAACAAAAAAAGAGCCGCTCGTAATCGGCCCAGGCATACGGACTGGCATTCGCATTCACTATGACAGGACTCAAGATGTCGGAGCCGATCGAATCGTGGATGCAGTAGCTGCTCATCAAATATACGGCGGCCCGATCATAATTGTAGATATCGGTACAGCGACCGTCTTTGACGCAATCACTGCGGATGGTGACTACATCGGCGGCGCGATTTCTCCAGGACTGGAAATCGCGGCAGATGCGATGTTCCGTAACACTTCTCAACTTCGCCGTGTGGAAATGATCGCTCCGGATCATGTCATAGGTAAAAGTACAGTTGCATCCATGCAATCAGGGTTTATTTACGGATTCGCCGCGCTGATCGAAGGGATGGTGACCCGATTTAAATCTGAGTTGAATCCAAACAATCCTAACGAGGTAGGAGTAGTCGCAACTGGCGGCTTGGCGAAATTAATGGGTGAACACACCAACTGTTTCGACCACATAAACCCCGAGCTTACGCTAACTGGTCTCAGGATCGTCTACGAAATGAATAACAACTAATCTGACCCTATTACCATGGCACCTAAGATTACTTCAATAATGCAACCAATATCACACACTCCTCTCGAAGGTAAGAACGTCGTTCTGGGTGTGACAGGATCAATCGCTGCTTATAAAGCAGCAGATGTGACGAGCAAACTGGTGCAAGCGGGTGCCATGGTCGATGTGATTATGACGACATCAGCCACCGAGTTCGTCGGAACGGCTACTTTTGAAGCGCTAACTCATCGACCGGTTACCACTGGCTTATGGCAAGCACGATCTGAATTGAACATGGATCACATTGCCCTGGCTTTGCAAGCAGACTGTATTCTGATCGCTCCGGCCACCGCAAATACCATAGCAAAATTAGCCCTTGGTATAGCCGACGACCCATTGACCGCAACCGTACTCGCCACTGAGGCACCAGTCATCGTTGCACCAGCAATGGATGCTGACATGTTTGCAAGCCCACCCACCCAACGAAATGTAAATACGCTTGTCAAAGATGGGGTAATAATCGCCGGGCCGGCCAACGGACGACTAGCGTCTGGATTATTGGGAAAAGGGAGGTTGATAGAAACGCATGTTTTAGAAGGATTAGTGCGTCAAGCCATCGGGAGACATGGCGACTACTCAGGCCGGCGAGTCATCGTTTCTGCTGGCGGCACTCGTCAACCAATTGATCCGGTCAGATTCATTTCAAATCGATCTACAGGAAAAATGGGACATCGTATCGCCGAAGCCGCACGCGATCGAGGTGCAGACGTTCTTCTAGTCACGGCATCAGACTTGCCTCACCCATCAGGTGTAGAGGTTGTAAAAGCCGTGACAGTCGAAGAGATGCGCGACGCAATTGTGCCATCTTCATCTGAAGCTGATCTTCTAATCATGGCCGCTGCAATATCTGACTTCACTCCAGCTCAAGTTTCTGATCAAAAGATAAAAAAACAAGGTCAATCAGGAACATCACTTAGCCTTGTGGAAGTTGAAGATTTCATGCCACTTGCCCAAGGTAGGAAGCTAGTAAAAGTTGCATTCGCTGCAGAGACAAATAATGTCGAAGAAAACGCTAAAGCAAAAACGGTACCTAAAGGAGCAGCCTTCGTCGTTGCAAATGATATAAGTGAGCCCGGAAGTGGATTTGGCACAGACACAAACCGGGTGACGTTCGTAGACTCCAAAGGGAATACGCAACTACATCCGTTAATGACCAAGTTAAACGTCGGGCACGCTATTCTCGACTACGCCTTGCCTCTACTTACGAAACATTAAGCGGAGCTGATAAAAAAGTTTAATTTCGGATATTGTTCCATTGGATCCTCTAAAAAATATTAGAGCGAGCATCTATATCTGTAGATTGTTAGATTTCAACAGACTCAACCATGCCCATAACGGTGTAGTTCACCGTAGAATATGAGCAGCAAATACTTCACCAAAATCGGATCGAGAGCGTCTACATGAGGCTGTACTGGAAGCAGAAGAAAAAAGGAATTGATCTAATAGTTGAAAATGACGAAGGCGATACTTTCTCTGTTGGAGGAGTTCGTGATACCAAACGCGGTATCGAAGCCCTTGCCAAAACAACCGGTTACGATCCTGGACGCGCAGTCAAAGGATTGGGATCAATGGAAGAAGGCCGCACTTTCGTTGAACAATTCGAACCATGGCGAGAATTTTTTCCTGGCGATTCACTCACAATAGAGTCTGAAATTACCCCGATTGAGCAATAAATCCGTTTAAACCCTCTTCAAATCATGAAAACAGTAAATCAATCGGTACTAGATACACTGGCTGAATACGATTCCGCTACAGTTCAGAATGCAGGAGTCCTTGTACGTGGATACATTCACGAAGATAACGATTACACTGACCCTGATATCCGAGAATACGTCTCACCTGGGAACCGGCCTGCAGTCGGATATGCACTTACCTCAACTTGGGCTCCACTAAATGAACCCGGTGAACTCAAATCAAACCGCATAGACTATTTTAACTCGATAGCAAAAGCAGATTTGCCAGTGATCGTAGTCCAGCAAGATGTAGAAAAGCCTTCTCGCAGAGGTGCCATCATAGGAGACGGCATGGCATATCAAATGAAGGCGCTTGGTGCAGTCGGCGCACTGGTCGATGGAAACGCTCGAGACGTCCCCGGGATACAACAAGCCGGTTTACCACTATGGGCCACTGGACGTGTTCCAGGACATGGACCGTTCAACATGATTGATCAAAACATTGAAGTCGTGGTCGCAAGTCTAAAAATCTCTCCTGGAGATATATTAGTGTGCGATGCTGACGGCGCAACTAGAGTTGAGGTAGACATGGCTGCTGATGTGGCAAAAATGTGTGCTGAAGTTCGAATGAAAGAATCAGCTGTTCACCGATTCTTTGCAGCAAAAGATTTCACACTAGAAAAATGGGATAAATGGAAGAACGACACTTAATTTGTCTTGAATTCTAGTTCCTTCATGCACGCTTTTTCTATGGTAGGCTGAGGTTATTCCAACGGTTTTATATGGGCCGTGTAACGCCAATCAGACGTTGGAGTTCCAGGTACAAAGCCAACATCGTCGGCACCACCCGCAGCCGCAACATCCTTACGTACAAGCATAAGATCATGTTGTCCAGCATCATCAGCTTCCAAATCTAGAGTTAACAACTCTCGATTCAAACTCATACCACTTTCACTCTTCGCCTTTCGGATTGCAGATATTGCATCGCATGCAGCAGCAAAAGATCCAGTCACATCCGGCGCTGGAATTGCAGCAAGTTCAGCGACCGCCGGCCAACTGGTTAGATGAATAGACGAATCTCCTGTTTCTTCAGCGAACACCCAACTCCAAACTTCATCAGTAATAGTCGGAACAACTGGAGCGAACAGCCTTAGCACAACATTTAGCCCCAGACGGAGGGTAGCCACAGCGGACGCCCTTCCCTGAGGATCATCTTCCGATCGGGATCGGGGTTTGATCAATTCAATGTAATTATCAGTGAATGCTCCCCAAAAAAACTTTTCCGTCTCTTGCAGTGCTATTGAAAACTCAAATCGCTCAAATGCCTGAGTCGCAACTACTACAAGCTCCTTAAGCTCAGCAACAAAAGCACGATCAAGCTCGTTAACAATCGGCCCTTCGTCGGCGGTCTGAGCCAGCACAAACTTTCCAGCATTGTAAATTTTCGTGACTAACTTGCCACCAATTTTGAAGATTGACTCGTCATGAGTCGCGTCGGAACCCAACCTGAATGACGCTGACCAATATCTGACTGCATCTGCACCAAAACGATCAAGAGTTTCGATCGGCGTTACAACATTGCCTTTCGACTTTGACATCTTTTTCCGATCAGGATCTAGTACCCAGCCAGAAATGATCACATTCCTCCACGGCACAGTTTCTTGATGCAACAATGCTTTTGCGATGGTGTAAAACGCCCACGTTCGAATAATTTCATGACTTTGAGGACGTATATCAGCCGGGAACAGAGAACTCATCTGATCACCTTCCTCGCCCCAGCGCGCAACCAGCTGCGGGGATAACGATGATGTAAACCATGTGTCGAAAATATCAGGTTCACCGAGAAAACCGCCGGGACCACCACGCTGGCTTTCACTATATCCAGGCGGAGGAGTTGACTCTGGATCGACGGGCAGCATACTTTCTGTCGCTACGATCACATCATCGTAAATAGGCTCGGCATTGGAATCTAATGGATACCAGACCGGGATAGGCACACCAAAATACCTCTGCCGAGAGATACACCAGTCTACGTTCAGATTCTCAGTCCAGTTCTCAAATCGTTTCCGCATGAATTCTGGATGCCACTTGATCTTATTGCCCATGTCAATTAACTCGTCCGTCTTATCAAGCAAACTAACAAACCACTGTCGAGTAGTAAGGTATTCAAGTGGGCTGTCACCCTTCTCGTAATAACGCACAGGATGCTGTATCTGTTCGGGTTCACGCTGCAACGGCGCCCCTTTTCCAACCGCCGAATTTTCAGGATCGCGCATAAGATCTACGACAATCGACTTAGCCGATGGAGCGCGTTTTCCGACAATCTTCTGATAGTTTATGTTCGCCAGATCAGGATTCAGGCTAAACCAGCCATTCGCTCCACCAAACAATCGCTCCGAGATACGTCCATTGCGTGCCATGATCTGGCGGAGTTCAAGCTCCTGTTCACGCCACCACATTACGTCTGTCTGATCACCAAATGTACAAACCATCAATATCCCAGTGCCTTTGTCGGGGTCTGCTTCGACACTTGGAAATATGGGTATTTTAGAAAAGAAACCCGGCGTTACAGCATATTTACCAAACAGACTTTTATAACGCTCATCATCCGGGTGGGCTGTCACACCGACACATGCGGCCAAAAGTTCCGGACGAGTTGTAGATACCACAAAACTTTCTGTCGCTACACCATCATCGAAAACGCCAAATTCAATGTCATGATAAGCACCATTTTTCTCACGATCCTCCACTTCGGCTTGAGCCACAGCAGTTTGGAAATCGACGTCCCACATGGTCGGTGACTCTAACTGGTAAACATGTCCTTTTGCATGAAGGTCCAAAAAACTTCTTTGTGCAATACGACGACTCTTGTCATCAATCGTGGCGTATTCATCGACCCAGTCAATGGAATACCCAAGCCGTTGAAAGGTGTCCTTGAACGCTACCTCATCCATCTCTGTAATGACATGGCACATCTCGATGAAGTTCTGACGACTTACTACCAGTTGTTGATTTTTCTTCAATCCCAGTTCCGCTCTTTTAGCGTCAACATCAAGATTTTCTACATAAGGAATATTTGGTTCAGCTCGAACTCCAAAATAGTTCTGAACCCTCCGCTCAGTCGGTAAGCCATTGTCATCCCATCCCATTGGATAAGCGACATTCCAGCCAGTCATTCTCTTGTAACGAGCCAGAAGATCCTGGTGAGTGTAAGAAAAAACATGACCAACATGCAGAGAACCACTTACGGTAGGTGGAGGAGAATCAATCACAAAGGATTTGTCACGTGAAACTCCATGCTCACGCTTCTCAATCCCGAGTTCATTCCAGCGACGACGCCAGAATGCCTCTCGCTCGTTTACATCAAATCGCTTAGGGATATCATCAAAATGTATCGATTTCACTTATGCATTCCTAAATTGACCGAAATGGTCTTTCAATTTTCAAATACTCAAAGACATGGAAATTAGAATTTATGACAATAAAAAAACCCACCCTTTTAAAAAGCCAAAATGCTCCTCAAAGGACGGGTTGCCCGCGGTACCACCTTCGTTGTCCACTATGCCATTTAAACAAAAAGTGAACCTCTCTAAAAGTTATAACGGAACCACCGGGTAATCCTAAATATTACGCAGACTTTCAGATTGCCAGCTCAGAGACGACTTCACAGATGTACAGGTTCCGATTTTCACCATCCACCGGATCTCTAATAACCTGTCTCACCGCTACTACTTCTCATCAAAACCTGTTCTATATAGACTCTACCCTAGCTCGAAGGTTGCCCAATTGCAATCACAAAACCTTCTCATGGCCGCGCCGTCTGCTCAAATGGCTTTGTAGTTCATCCGAATGTAAAAGCATTTTTCGCCGATCATTGCTTTGTCGCATTCGCTCTAATTTGCCTAGGCCCTTACGTGTATCACTTGCAATTTTTGCGGGATCTGATCGTTCCATCCTGAGCTTGAATAACCAATAAGTGAAGGCGTCCTCCGAAGCGAGTGAATGTTCGTCTTTGCACCGTGAACCTGTACGTGCAGGTCGTGCGCCGGTTTCCAGACTAAAAACCTCCCAAAGTTGACCTCGGGTATTACCGTAGAGCAGTTCATGGGCCCGCTCCAAAGATCTATCACTTAGTTCCCGTCCACTGGCCACGCGAATATGGGTTATCTCCTCTTCAACAGATAACAACAATGCCTGTTCAACGGTCACCCCGTAGAAATAGGAAAGATGCGCTCTAAACTTATCGACTCCAACGGCTCGCTTAAATTCAGATTCTGCAAAACCACCAAAAAGTGTTGAATCATGAAGCCAGTCCCACCAAATCTCCTTCTCGACATTAGGACTACACTCATCTAACAGCCGTTGAGCGAGAAGACGCCAGTCAAATGCCTCACCGGCAATGAGATAGTCGATACCTTTGCCAGCAATAGTCTCCCTAGCAAGAGGCCATTCAGCAATCGTTTCGAGAACTGACAACTTCCACCCTCTCGCATTTTCATCAATCTGTGACTTCAAGCGAGAGACAATCGCGTCAGGCTTCCATGCCGTAACATCAGAAACAAACTCTTTTTGTTCATTACTAACCACGGGATTTCATAAATTCATATCTATCTGATTTCGGCAAGTTCAAAAAACGTCGTAACTCGTGAAATGTAAGGGCGTTCACTACCTGTTTTTTTTCAACCCAACCTCGAATAGCTGTTTGAACACCAAACCGTAAATTATCGAATTGATGTATCCGGTGGGAATCAGTGTTTATCGCAAATATTACACCGAGTTCAACCGCTCGGCGTACATGATCTGCCTTCAAGTCAAGTCGGTCAGGCGAACAATTAATTTCCATAACGGTCCCGGTCAAAACCGCTGCTTCAAATACGCTTTCAACATCCATCATAACCGGTGCACGACGCTCAAGCAGCCTTGCTGTTAAATGGCATATGACGTCAACATGTGGACTTTGCATAGCGCTGATCACGCGATTTGTCATGATGGCCTGATCCTGATCCATAGCCGAATGGATCGAAGCTATAACGATATCTAAATCAGACAAAACCTCGTCCGAATAATCCAATGAACCGTCGGGCTTAATATCCATCTCAGTACCTGTCAACAGGTCTATCCCTGACAAATCAACACCCATGGTCCGCACAGTATGATTATGCAAATTCAATCGATCAGGACTTAGACCATTAGCAACGGTCGCACTCGGTGAATGATCAGTGATGGCCAAATATTCAAGGCCCCGACTTTGTGCTGCCTCGACCATTTCGTCCATAGGGAATCGCCCGTCAGACCAGTCGGTATGGCAATGAAGATCGCCACGAATATCATTGAGCGAGATGATAGACGGAAAATCATGTTCGACCGCACGCTCCAACTCTCCAGTGTCCTCTCTCATCTCTGGAGGCACAAAATTCAAGCCAAGGCACTCAAAAACATTCTGTTCATCCCTAACATCGATCGCTGAACCTGACTCAAGGTCAAATAAGCCATCTGGAGATAAGGTTGAGCCTAGATCAGCCGCGATCTCCTTCAGCTTCTCTACATGTGCAACAGAACCAGTTGCATGAACAAGTGCACCCCCGAATGATTGCGATCTCACAACTTTGATCGAAAATCCCAGACCACTCTTGTCTAAAAATTTAGCACTCGAATAATCGTGGCTCTGTACGGTATATGTATTTGACAACGTGGTGAAAGCATCGATAACCGTAAGTATCTCAACTTCATCATCCACTGCACAGATTAAGTCAATGCTATTGACCAGTTCCACTCCTCTTCTGACACTTCCTGCAACCATAATTCTTGCGATACCTGGACAACGTAATTCCAACTCGGTTGTCACATCTTTAGCATAGTCCCGCGCTTTACCAATACCGATACGATCTCCCTGCTCAATTCTCATCTTCACGTGACGCAAAATAGACAAAGAGTTTTTCTTGGTAATCCTCGGTAGTGATTGAAAGAGCCCTGATTCAATTGAATTAGCAAGATCCTTGAATGACCCGATTCCAAGGTCCCGTGACGCACTAAACGCAGTTGCAGGCCCGATACCTGGAATTTGTACAAGGTCGAGCACACCGTCCGGCATCTCTTTTAGAAGACTTTCTAGAAGTTCAAGCTGACCCGTTTGAACTAATTCCTGAACTTTCCCCACTATAGCTTCACCAAAACCTGGGATTTCACGAAGACGATCAGGCTCTTCAGCAAGTTCCGAAACGGGATACGAGAGACTTCTAATCACATCCGAGGCTCTTGAGTACGCGCGAACCTTGAATACGTTTTCGCCCTTTGCTTGCATCAAAATCGCAACGTCCGCAAAAGCTTTGGATATCGAATTATTATTCATATCCAAAAGATTATCGCTGCAAACGACAACCTGGTCGACTAAACATAGGGCAAATGGGTCGCACTAACGAGCCTGCTTGGCCTGCTTGCGCTGCAGTCGGTCAAGTTTTCGTCGTTCGGATCTAGTCATTTTTCGCCCATCCGGAGTGTGCGTCGGCACTTGAGCTAACCCTGTCCCACCCAGTTGCCCACCACCGTGGTTTGAATTCACATTAGCCATCACTGAACGTTTATCAGCAGCCGCATTGGCTTTTTGTGTCGATAAGTCGGCTTTTGTAGCATTCATTTGTGGTGTTGCTGAGCGGGTTGGTTCCTGGTTCATTGCTACTCGGAATATGGTTCTAGCTACCGTCGATTTGATCATGGCGTCAAGTGATGTAAACATCTGGAATGCTTGGCGCTTGTAAGCGACAAGCGGATCACGCTGGCCAGCGGCTTCAAGACCTATTCCTTGGCGCATATTATCCATGGATGTAAGATGCTCAACCCAATTTTCGTCAATGGTGCGCAACATAATCGTCCGCTCTAGACGATGTAATAAATCCAACCCAAATTCTTCAGTACGAATGTCATATACCTGACCTACCAGTTGAAGAAAAATTTCTTCAACTTCGTCAGGCCGCATATCGTATATATCATCTTTATCCGGGAAACCATGCGGTAAGGGAAATACCGTCATCAATTCTCGATACAAACCATCAACGTCGTAGTTTTCTGACCCACCGACAATTCGATCGCCAACTATTGCACGTACTTCCTCGTCGAGATAACCGCTAATTGTCGGTCGAAGGTCTTCGCCGTCAATGATCTTATCTCGAAGTTGATAAATCACATCCCGCTGGGTATTCACCACATCATCGTAGTCAACCAGATATTTACGAATTTCAAAGTTCTGTGCTTCGACCTTAGTTTGTGCGGTTTCAACAGACTTTGAAACCATCTTGTTTTCGATCGGTACATCAGCTTCCCAACGGAACAGGTTCATCGCTCCTTTTATCCGTTCGCCACCAAATCGTCGCACGATGTCGTCTTCGGTGGAAAGATAGAACTGAGTTTCACCCGGATCTCCCTGACGGCCGCATCGGCCACGCAATTGGTTGTCGATGCGTCGCGATTCGTGTCGTTCAGTTCCAAGTACGAATAATCCGCCTTTTTGGATAATCGTTTCATGATCTATGTCCCACCCAGCTTCAGAGGCAACGGTGACATCTGGATTGCCTCCGAGGATAATGTCGGTCCCACGTCCAGCCATATTTGTCGCAACCGTAACCGACCCAGCTTTTCCAGCTTCGGCGACAACGCTCGCTTCTCGCTCATGCTGTTTAGCGTTAAGCACATTATGAGGTATCTTGTTTTTTTTCAGTAAGCCTGCAAGTAATTCCGATTTATCGATACTGGTCGTTCCGACAAGAACTGGTCGACCATCACGATGTAGCTCACTAATTCGTTGAGCGATCGCATCCCATTTAGCTTCTTCTGTCATGAAGATATAATCTCCATGATCAACTCGCTGAGTGTCGCGATTTGTTGGTATTTCAACTACTTCAAGTTTGTAAATCTTGTCCAACTCTTCTGCTTCCGTTGTAGCAGTACCTGTCATGCCGGCGAGTTTTTCATACATACGGAAATAGTTTTGAAGTGTAATCGTTGCGTAAGTGTTCGACTCCCGTTGAACATTTACTCCTTCCTTCGCCTCGAGGGCTTGATGGAGGCCATCTGAGAACCGTCGTCCAGTCATTAACCTGCCAGTAAATTCATCAACGATCACCACTTCATTGCCCTGGACCACGTACTCCCGATCCCGCAGGTAAATGTGTTCTGCTCGAATGGCATTTTCCGTAAAATGCGATAGAACATCGTTCTCAGGGCTGTAAAGGTTTTCTACCTTCAGCTCACGCTCGATAGCCTCAATACCCTCTTCAGTAATGACTATCGTCTTACGTTTATCCTCAATCTCAAAGTGAACATCGGGACTGAGTCGCTTCGCTAACTGGGCAAATCGGCGATACTCATGACTCTGTTCACGTGCAGGACCGGAGATTATCAGTGGTGTCCTAGCCTCATCAATAAGAATATTATCGACTTCATCAACGATCGAATAACTGCGTCCACGTTGGACTCGCCGTTCAGCCTCTTCCACCATGTTATCCCGTAGATAATCGAACCCAAATTCATTGTTTGTACCGTATGTAATATCACAGGCATACGCTTCCTGTTTGGTACTGGGTTGAAAGTTATCCTCTGGCAGTCTTACTGGCGGCGCAGCATCATCATCATTAGTTGTTTGCACATCAACTGGAGCATCAGGATTGAATACCCAGGAAGAATTATTCTGAAGGCACCCAACAGAAAGACCCAAAAAGTGGTGAACGGCGCCCATCCACCCAGCATCACGTTTAGCCAAATAATCGTTGACCGTAATGACATGGGCACCCTCACCAGAAATAGCATTTAGATATGTAGGCAAAGTGGCAACGAGGGTTTTACCTTCACCAGTACGCATCTCAGCGATCTTTCCCTCATGCAACACAATCCCACCAATCAACTGCACATCAAAATGACGCATGCCAATGGTTCTTTTTGATGCTTCTCTAACCGCAGCAAATGCCTCAGGAAGTAGATCATCTAAGCTCTCACCTTCCGAATATCGAGAACGCAAGGCGATTGTGAGGGACTTCAAATCGCCATCACTAAGTTTTTCAAACTGAGGCTCCAACTCGTTAATTGCATCAACGAGTGGATAGATGGCTTTCAGAGCTTTTTCGTTGGAATCACCAACAAGTTTGTTGAATAAATTTAACACATTCAGCTTCTGACTCGCAGTATTTAGTGCCGGGTTATGCCCAGATGAAAATCCACTAATTATTGGGTAAAGAGTTCTCCAACCGAACGACCTTCATGAATCCGTTTAATCGCTTCCCCAAGAAGTGGAGCAACAGATAACACTTTCATCTTAAAGTTTACTTTGTCAGCAGACAAAGGAACTGTATCGGTTATTACAACTTCCTTGATATGTGACACTTCAGCGAGTCTAGACGAAGTATCTCCGGACAACACTCCATGAGTGGCCACGGCATAGATATCAGTACTACCTCGTTTGGTAATAGCGTCGGCGGCGGCAATCATTGTCCCCCCCGTACCAATCTCGTCATCAAACAGGATAACCGGATGACCATCAACATCACCGATGACATTCAAGCTTTCAACCCGATCGTCGTTACCCAGTCTTCTTTTCTCAACTATCGCCAGAGGAGCATTAATCGAATCAGCAAAGTCACGAGCTTTCTTAGAAATCCCGATGTCGGTAGCGACCACCACTGGATCATCTAGGTCCCTTTCAACAAAATATTCGACAAGTTTCGGCATAGCCGTGAGCTCATCGACGGGAACCTGAAAAAATCCTTGAACTTGACCAGCATGTAGATCTACCATTACTACACGCTCTGCACCGGCTGTTTCAAGTAAATCTGCAACTAGACGACCTGTAATCGGAACCCGAGGCTGATCTTTTTTATCCGTTCGGGCATAACTGTAAAATGGAACTACAGCTGTTATTCGTCCAGCTGAAGCACGCTTGGCAGCATCAATCATTATCAACAGTTCCATGATGTGATCATTGACCGGTTCTATGGTCGACTGCAGTATAAAAACATCTTTCTGACGAACGTTTTCCAATATCCGTACAAAGGTGTTGTCATTACTAAACTTGAAAACCTCTACCTGACCCACGCTCTGATGCAGATAAGCACAAATATCCTCCACCAATTGGGGGTGGGAGTTTCCAGCAAAAATAACAGGGTTTCCATTAGTACCAAGCATCATATCCCCTTGAACTTTGGCCGGCGTTTTTGCCTTAAGGCTTCCATACCTTCAACATGGTCATTAGAGGATAACGTTATTGACTCCGCTACGGCAGCCATTTCAAGGGAAGTTTTCAGATCCATTGACAACCCACGGCGCATCATGGTCTTCGCCAGCCTAGTCGCTATTGGTGGACCACAGGCAATACTTCGAGCCATGTCTTGAGCTTTGCCTATTAGTTCCTCGCCAAGTACGACATCGTTCAAAAAACCTAGATTCCCAGCCTCATTCACATCCATAAAACGTCCTGTGTACATCAATTCGGCAGCCTTTGCATGACCGAAAAGCCTAGGGTAAAGCCAAGTCCCCCCGTACCCGGGAAATAAACCGACATGGATATAAGCGGCCATGAAACGGGCATTATCTGAAGCAATGCGAATATCGCAAGCACACGCTAGATCGAATCCAGCGCCTACAGCATCACCATTAATGGCTGCGATAACTGGTTTTTCCATCTCGTGAATACCCAATATTACTTCTTGAGCAAGATGAAAACCTCGTCTTAGCCCCTCCGCTCCTTCAGGTCCAAGTTTATGCGGCCCATCACTTTTACCACCTGCCATCTCGTCTGTATCAGCTCCCGAACAGAAAGCGCGGCCTGCTCCGGTGATAATAACTGCACGAATTGAATCATCTGATGCTACCGACTTTAAGGAATCGACAAGCGATTTAAGAAGTTCGCTTCCGAGTGAGTTCAGACGGTCAGGGTGATTAAGTGTAAGGGTAGCGTACCCTTCTTCACGATTGACATCTTTAATCAAACCATAATTATTCGTCGCCTGAGCATAATCTGACATGAGGAAATTCTAGCACCAGAAAAGGATAAACAAGCACTAGATAATTCGATCATACAATCAATTTAACGAGTCCTATTGCCAAACATATCTCGCAAACGAATCACTATGGTTAATTGCGAATATATTCACATTCCAAGCTATGGATGTCATATGGAGTTTCAGGATCTAGGCCACAATAAATTTTCGCTTCTATCCTCAATAGCAAAACGACTTATTCAGACAAACCGTCGTAAGCATCCTTCTTGAAGCCGAAGATTATTTGGGAACCATCTAAAAGAATTGGCCTTCTTATAAGACGTGGCTCTTTAGACATCAAATCTATTAACTCTTCATCCGACGCTTCCCCGCGAAGATTTCTATAAGGCTTCGAACTCGGGCTTCGCCAAGCGAACATCTCGTCTGCTGAACAAAGTTCGCTAATATCTTTAAACTCAGCATGAGATAGCTGATCTTTAAAAAAATCACGCACCAAATATTTAACGTCTAAATCGTCAAGAGCCCGACGGGCCTTCTGACATGTACTTCAACGGGACCAACAGTAAAACTTCAATTCATCAGACAAGAAAAACCTCCAGAGGTAGCG
>PVBE010214018.1_pt1 | contig 26947 bp, 23 predicted proteins | sample 1631181 | NCBI WGS metagenome assembly PVBE01 (sample SAMN08397723, study PRJNA350692) | Marine metagenome, whole genome shotgun sequencing project. | isolation source: water | place: Pacific Ocean | collected 2012-04
AGGTCACCCACGTGTTACGCACCCGTCCGCCACTAGGAAATCCCCTCATCCGAAGATGTGAGGCTCCTCGTTCGACTTGCATGTATTAGGCACGCCGCCAGCGTTCATCCTGAGCCAGGATCAAACTCTTCGTAAGAAACTTCCAGTTCAAGCCACACCATGGCTTGATATATTTCTATTGACCCGTTAATCACTTTCCTATCACTATACAGTTGTTAAAGTACCTCTGCTAGACTATTTGTACAATTGAAATACAGACACAAAAAAAGGCCGATGCTATTGCACCGGCACAACTAGACCTGCAACAGCGTACTGTCCGGTGTCTAGAGCGTCCTATAACATTTCAAAGGTTGACCTGAGATTCAGGTCAACGTGGTCTTGCAGCCAGCAAGATTTTAGCACTACGGTATTGCTATGTCAAGGGTAATAAACATTTAGATACCAGAATATCATGTGACTACATATCCTGTCTTCCTTCTAGAGAACGCATAAGTGTAATTTCATCAGCATACTCTAGATCCCCCCCAACCGGTAAACCACGCGCCAATCTTGTAACACGTGCTCCACTACTAGACAACCTCTGATATATATACATTGCAGTAGCCTCTCCCGACAAATTGGGATTAGTAGCTATAACCACCTCTTTTACACTATCCGAGTTGACTCTTTCTAAAAGCTCATTGAGCTTCAAATCATCCGGGCCAATTCCATCCACTGGTGATATAGAACCATGCAAAACATGATAAATGCCTTTGAATATACCAGCACGCTCTATTGCGAAAACATCAAGGGGTTCCTCCACTACACATAAAGTAGTAGTATCTCGCCCAACATCAGAACACACTGCACAAGGATCAACTTCAGAAGATCTAATATTGTAACAAATAGAACAAAAACTTGTGTCACTCTTTAGCGACACCAATGCTTCTGACAGGGTGGAAGCCTGCTCATCCACAGCACGCAATAGGTAAAAAGTTAGTCTGGAAGCTGATTTAGGTCCTATTCCAGGCAACCTTGAAAACTGATCTATGAGTCTCTGTACTGGCCTAGGTATAGCTCCAACTGACTTCAAATTCACGACAATCCCAAACCAAGGCCTGCTGTTAATTTTTCCAAACGACTAGCTGCCATAGATTGTGATTGTTGAATAGCCTCATTAACTGACTTCACCAATACATCCCCTAAAGACTCAGCATCAGCAGTGATCAATAACTCCTCGGAAATAAGAATATTTTTAACTCGCTGATCACCAGTAATTTCTATGGTGACACCACCCTCGGCAGAAACTACAGTTACCACTTCTTTTGCCAAAGCGCTGCGAGTTTTTTTCATCTCTGCCTGCATTTGTTGCAGTTGCTGTATCTGCTTAAATTTATCCTTAATGCCGCGCCCTCCTTTTGATAAGTTTTTTTGTTTGTTTGTTTGTCTGTCTACTCACTATTTTCTCCTCAATGATCTTTCCCGAACTTTAGCCCCTAATTCCACACCCATTGCTACAGCCCCATCATCGGACACATCGATACTTTCGTCAGCACTACCTCCTATGTCCATTAAAGTAAATTGTACTCCCAAAGAATGTCCACTTGCAGCCATGATAGCATTTTGCAAATATATTATCATTTCAGGCTTATCAAGCTTTGATAAGGCGAATTGCTCTTTCACAGCAATCTGGACCATATCATTATCCACTCTTACAGGTACACACCATTCCAGCAATGCAGGCAAAGTATGATGAGAAGACCTACTACTAGATATTATCTCTTTCCAAAGTATATTTAATTCAGTAGTCGTAATACCATTCGTTGTTGGATTCGAAATACCCTTATCATCATCTTCCACACTACTCTTTGTTGCAGCATTTGGTTGATCTTTGTCATCACTCAAGAGAGATGGCTCACTATCCTTGATATCACGTTTTTCATACATATTCTGTGTCGAATTTACAAAAGCAATCTCAAGAGCAAGCTGAGGTTGCCAACCACTAATATTGTCACGAGCAGCTTTGTCGAACTCCTGTACGCATGATACGATTTGTTTTGAATTCAGCAAGGCCTCACATTGTTTCATCAAAGAAAGAGTCTGGCTCGATACATCTACAAGACCTGCATTGTCAGTCCCACACATCAAGACCCCGCGCAAGAAACTTACTATCTGCCTAGCTATCTGGTTTGGGTTAGCCCCATCATCTACTGCATTATTAATTAGTTCAATACCTGAAGATAATTCAGCATTAGCAAGAGCATCCACAATAGATGCCACCAAACTGTCAGTCGTTGTTCCAAGAATATTTTGTATACTCTCCAATGTAACTGATATCTCCGGCGATACCATGACCTGATCCAACAAACTTACTGCATCGCGTAGACTACCGGTGGAATTCCTAGCTAACACATGTACAGCGTCATCATGTATTTTGATTTTCTCCTGGTCTGCTATTGTCTTCAATCTTTCAACTATGTCATTTACTGATATCCTACGAAATGTATGACATTGACATCTTGACTTCACTGTAGCAGGCACCTTATGCAACTCAGTCGTAGCTAGAACAAACACAGCATGTGGAGGTGGTTCTTCGAGAGTTTTTAACAAAGCATTGAAAGCAGCTCCTGACAGCATATGTACTTCATCAACGATATATACTTTGTAGCTACCTTGACTAGGAGAATAATTAATCTTCTCCCGTAAGTCACGTATATCTTCAACACTATTGTTAGAAGCAGCGTCAATCTCGATTAGATCTAGAAACTTTCCAGATGATACAGAAACACAATGGTCACATTTGTTACACGGTCGCATGGACAAATCGGTTTCCATACAATTTAATGATCTGGCTAAAATCCGTGCTACTGTTGTCTTGCCTGTGCCTCTAGGACCAGAAAATAGATATGCATGTACAGTTTTGCTGGCAAGCACTGCATTTCTAATCGTATCTACCACAGCGGTTTGACCTACAACATCACCAAATTTAGTAGGTCTCCATTTCAAGTACAGTGTTCTAGATTCGGTCACTGTTGTCTACTCTCCTATATTGAAACTTAGTCCGACTATCTACAAACTGTAATCATTGAATCTCATAATTTGCATGTGTATTACCACTAGAGTCTACCAAATTCATAGTAACACCTGGTTCCCAGGCCGACTCTGATTTCCCCCAATAAAGATCTGTAACTGAGTTGTTTCCAACAGATGTGTGCACTGTCACTTGCCCATTCTCGTATAGGCGAAGTTCAGGAAAATCATAAGTTTCTCCTTCAGAACTTACAATTGACCATCCTAATAGAGATACTGTTGCACCCCAATTCACCACAACCAATCTTTCAGACTCTAAATTACCAACAGAATTCACGGAACGTATTTCTAGCCTATGTGAAGATTCTGTTACCGGTAAGGTATCTAGATCAGATATCGTCACTGTATCTGTCGCTAATGCAGTTGCCATTGGTCGTAAAGTTGGTTCCAGAGATTTTGTAACTGGAACAACTAACTGTTGATCAATTGATAATCTGTTAGGGTCACTAATATCATTCGCTTTCATAAGCTCTTCAACAGTCAGGTTAAACTGTAACGCTATGCGCCCAATGGTATCTCCTGCACTCACGCGATATGTTGTCGAATCGTGCGACGATTCATTGCTGATAACCTGATCACTCTTATATTCTTGGCTCTCACCATAATCAACATTTGCAGTCTCAACTAGATTGGTAGCAATATTTGCGTAAGGTCTTTGATATTTATCCCAATACATGAGTACAGCAACTGCTACAGAAGCTGATACAAACACATTTAAAATCAGATAACTGGCCCACCGTGTAATATTCATACTACAGGTTTCCCAAAATGGATGATACACCTAGTTGCTGACGCCAGCAAATGTATTCGCGCATAAAGCATGAAATTATATTTGGCAACACTGCTATTTTGCAAACCAGAAATGAATCAGTAGTCGATCTAATGCACTAAAGACCTAAAATTAACATGGGCCCGCCTGGATTCGAACCAGGAACCGGTCGGTTATGAGCCGACTGCTCTGCCGTTGAGCTACAAGCCCTTATCTGAGCGGGCGACCGGATTCGAACCGGCGAATGTCAGCTTGGAAGGCTGATGCCTTACCACTTGGCGACGCCCGCAAGCAGTCGGGGTGCGCGGACTCGAACCGCGGACCCCCGCGTCCCAAACGCGGTGCGCTACCAACTGCGCTACACCCCGCAATCGCGTGAGAGTATATCCCTACACTTGCTTCAAGTCAAGATAAGGAATATTACTCCGTCTCACTCAGTGGATACATCATCTTCATTATCACAATCAGCAATCGATTCCATCAACTTCACCTTAAGAGACTCTTCTTGTTTCAGATCTAAAGCAAAAGCAAACTGCTCTTCAGCAAGACAGTACTTCTCTTCCTTGAGTAATGTTTCCCCATAAAGTGTTCGAGCCGTCCACAACTTACTGGTGGTATCACGAAAATTAGGCGCGATTTGGTGCAATATATATAGATTGTCTATAACTATTTGCCAATTAATGTTCCAAAAAGTAGAAGCCGATTGATACAAAGATGCCCACCTACGACGCTGATTAGCTACTTGATCTAATTGTGTAATTTGTTCCGCATGCTCCAAATCTGCCAAACCAAGTTCTAAATTGCCAATTTCGATGCGCTGGATACCTCGATTGCGCAAAGCCACAAACAATATTCCATCCACTACATCATGATCATAATCAGTACTAGATGCCTTCAACATATCAATATTACTTATGACATTTTGCCATTCTTGATTAGCATAAGCCGTGCTGATAATTCTTAATCTTTCTGCACTTTTCATTTGATCTTGTCTTACAATCACAACTTTGGTAGATGCGATAATCGGCATTGCAGTGGAGTCCACTTTATCTCTCGTTTTATCTAGTAAATCGGTAACTCCAGGATAATCCGGTGCAGTATTGACGACAAACTCCAATCTCTCAATTGCCAATTTGTACTGACCCATGTCTATGTCCTTACTAGCTAAATCGTATTGTAATGCAACCTCGCTAGCCATAGTTGTAGCCGCCACGACCCGATTCTGAGAAGTGCCCACCCTATAACCTGTATAGGCCATAAGGAAAAGACCTACAACAAGCACAGTGATCACTGATAGACTAATAACGAAAGGAGACGTATCAAAACTTCTACCTGACTCCGTTTGCTCTTCTACTGCATTGGACATAACGGCATGTTTTCTGTCTGAATACAAGTCAGATAAGTTCGTCTTAGGTGGCCCATTCATAGTTTGCTGATTATATCCTGCTGATAGATACATGTCTAATTACAGGCGAGCATCTCGACCAAGGTCCATTTGATGTGATAAGATGGACACAAGAATGATAGTGAGAAGATGTGCACATGCACTTACAGCGAGGTAAGTTTACATTTAAAAAGAAAAAACGTGATAGGTATGGACGTATTACTATTTATCTCGTATTAATACTTGTTGGACTTTATATAATACGCCAACGACAAACGGAAGTTATTAGTGCACCCTTCGTACCTACACCCACTGCAACCCGTAGCGCAATATCTTTTGTTCAAGAGGCAGAAGCCTATTTCTCATCAGGCAAAATTTCCGAAGCTATAGAGAGCTACAAGCTTGCAACTACTGCTGACAATACTATCGCAGATTATTGGATTGAATTGGCACGACTTCAAGTCTATGATAATAATCCAAGCCAAGCATTAGTGTCTGCCGATACTGCTATAGCTTTGGATGAAGAAAACAGCATGGGTCATGCTGTCCGTGCCCTAGCTCTAGATTGGCTACAAGAATTTGATGATGCAACAATGTCTGCTGTTCGCGCAATACAACTCGATGGCAAAAATGCTCTCGCACACGCCTATTATGCAGAAATACTTACTGACACAAGCAGATTCGCACAAGCTGGAGATGAAGCTCGCTTAGCAATTAATCTGAATCCTAATAGCATGGACGTCCACCGTGTTTACGGTCAATATCTAGAAAGTGTGGGAGCCTATGAAGATGCTATTATTGAATACCAGACTGCCGTTATAATCAACCCAAATATCGCGTTATTATATATAAGGCTTGGATTAAACTATCGCGTTCTCGGAGACTACGATACTGCTATAGAATACTTCCAAAGAGCTAGTTCACTAGAGCCGAACAATGTGGGACCATACCTTTCCATCAGTCGTACATATTATCAGACCGGTGAATATGGTAGATCAACGCAATATCTAGAACGGGCCTTAGAGATGGAACCTTGGAACTCAGACATTTATGGTCGATTAGCTTTGGTAGAATTCAAGTCGCTTAATTATGAGAGTGCAACTATAAACTTGGGTTGCGCGGTTGAAGGCTGTACACACCCTGTAACAAACACTGAGGTAAATGGTCTACCAATCGGCCCTCTAACTTTAGAATATTACTACACATATGGTTCAGTATTGTCAGCTTACCTAGATTGTGATCATGCAATGAAAATTATGAACAAAGTATCAGCTTATGAACCTAATGATGAAATAGTACAAGGAATAGTGCAGGAAAACCAAAACATATGTCAAACAACTAAATAATATACACGTCATACGTTTGCCGTCTCAACTGCCCCAGAAACTTTGTATTCACCGAGTCCCAAACCAAAATAGATTAGTTGTTAGTATTAGTGGTTAGAACACAACCAACCTCACAGTTTTTAACTAGTATAATTACAATATGGTAGAAGGTTTGCGCAATCTAATTGCTTTCGCATTAGTTCTAGGAGGGTTAATATTCTTCCATGAACTAGGGCATTTTATTGTTTCTATAAAATTTGGAGTAAAAATAAAAGAATTTGGCATAGGCTTTCCACCTAGATTATTAGTGTTAGGTAAGTGGAACAAAACAATTTTTACACTAAATGCGATTCCATTGGGAGGTTTTGTCAGACCGACCGGTGAAGATGACCCAACAGTTAAGGATGGTCTTGCAGCTGCGAAACCATTGCATAGATTAACTATATTGGTAGCTGGCTCTGCCACAAATCTACTGTTAGGAATATTGGTGCTCACTTTCGGCTTCGCTAGCGGATGGCCAGACAGAGTATCAATTGTCGAGATTGCCTCTGAGTCTCCAGCCGCCTCAATTGGCCTGCAAACTGGGGACATCATTATTGGTGCAAACAATCAAGATGTACATTTACCGGCAGAGTTAGCTAAAATAACTTATGGCAATCTAGGACAACCCATGCTACTTGAAATTGAACGGCAAGGGAGAATCATGGAAATGACAGTGATTCCCCGCAGCTCATGGCCTGAAGACCAAGGACCTATAGGTGTTTCTCTCTCCTGGCAAATCATAGATTATCCTATATCTAAGGCAGCATTACGAGCATCAGAAGAGGCTGCCATGCAAATAAAAGACATTATGCTATTGCCCGTCCATTTAATTACTAGTCAAATACAACCAAGTGAGGTAAGACTAATCAGTCCAATTGGTCTAAAAGCTATAAATGATCAGGCAGTAGACGCAGCTGTCGAGCTAGGTGAGCTTTTTCCAATATTGCAGCTTGTAGCATTTGTGAGTCTAGCACTAGCAGTCACAAACCTAATGCCTCTGCCAGCGTTAGACGGAGGCCGTATGTTGTTTGTTCTTGTTGAAATAATACGTGGAAGACGCATATCCCCCGAAAAAGAAGGTCTAGTACACTTTATGGGAATGACCATGCTATTAGGATTAATGGCTGTCTTAGTTGTACAGGACCTAATTGATCCTATAGTAATCCCAAAATAACAGTCTGTCTGATTACTGATAGCACTAGGACTAGAATACTCAATATTGGGCTATCACAAAAATGTATCTTTTATTACAAATACTACGCGATCAGATTTTACCTGTATTCCTAGCAGCTGGAATTGGAGCTGCTTTCGAGCGAATATTTCACCCGGACATAAAATCACTCTCACGTGTATCATTCTATATCCTCAGCCCATGCCTTGTATTCTCTAGTATAACCAGCAACAACTTACCAGCGATAGAGTTTTGGCGTATTGCAGCATTTGCGCTAACAACTGTGCTTCTATCAGGGATACTGGCATGGACGATGGGCAGCATACTAAAGCTTCGACCCAGTATGATCAGTGCTTTAATGATTACATGTATGTTCGTGAATGGAGGCAATTACGGTCTATCTCTTAACCTATTTGCTTTTGGTACAAGTGCAATGTCCAGAGCAATAGTATATTATCTTGTGAGTATTATAAGTATGTACAGTTTAGGTGTTTTCATCGCATCAAACGGGCTAACACAGCCAAAGGAAGCTTTCACACGTGTAGCGAAGGTTCCAGCACTATATGCACTTCTATTTGCAGGACTATTGCGATGGCAAGAATGGCATACACCCGCCTGGTTGTACAGGTCTGTAAATTTACTAGGTGAAGCAGCCATTCCTGTAATGTTGCTGATTTTGGGAATGCAGTTAGCCAAGGTTAAATTAATATTACGGTGGCAATGGATGAGCTTAGTAATTCTATTGCGTATGTTAATTATGCCTGTAATTGCATTTGGTCTAGCTAGTTTATTTCAATTAACTGGAGATGCCCGAAGAGCGGCCATTACTGAAGCATCTATGCCGACTGCTGTAATTGTTACAGTCCTTGCACTCGAATATGATCTCGAACCAACACTTATAACCGAGGCGGTAGTCGTTACTACTCTTATAAGCCCTCTAACGCTGACACCTATTATTGCTATGTTGCAGATGATATGACCTGGTAACTATATGCGCTGCGGTACAAACTGACGGATTCTGGTATAATCGTCGGCGCAAGACTACTTATCCCCTAATGCACAATAATCCTCAACGTCTAGCTTGGACAGTACTGATCATAGCATTTGTGTTCTTTCTGTCGTTAGCAATTACGCTTCCATTCGGTGTACGCATTCTTTTATTAAATAGTACTCGCGAACAAAGCAACACTCTATCCTTGGGTTCTTGAAGTGTTTATGTTACTCGACCTGCTGTTGGTGTTCCTGAAGCCTTGTTTGGGTCAATGGACAACCTTACGTATGGCACTTACATTGAAACCGAAAATGCTTCTAGGTCAGGTATATCATTCATTAATCCAGATAAAACTGAAATACTTGGTAATGTACAGATTTATGGTGATACAGAAATTCAGTTGCTAGCGCATACAACACCACGATTCAAATTCAGTAACCGCCCCCACAACATTGCATTAATGCTAAGTCGCGGACGTTTACGTGCTTCAGTAGCTGTGGGAGTCGAGAGACCGGTTACTATGGTAATCCATACACCTCACTCGGAAATTACACTTCAGCGCCCTGGCAGTTATTCAGTGGAAGTAATAGGAAACCAATCTCTAATATCTGTACGGAACGGTATTGCAACTGTATCAGCTCGGGATAAAAATATACGTCTAGCAAAAGATGAAAGAACTACTGTGAGTGCTGGAGAACCTCCGGCAGGCATATTGTTTGGTGAACGCAATATCATTGATAACGGTAGTTTTTCTAGAGCTCTAGCCGATGGGTGGACAACTTATCAAAACCGACAAGATGCTAATGAATCGGCTGGCACAATTGACATTGGTGTCCATAATGGGCGCACGGCACTACATTTTTTGCGCCGGGGCTTGCACTGGGCAGAAGCAGGTATTAGACAGGACTTAGGATTAGACGTAAGTGATTACCAGAATCTCCGACTACATCTAGCAACGTGGTTGGACTTTCATGATCTTCGCAACTGCGGATCTCTCGGATCAGAGTGCCCACTAATGGTTCGTATAGAATATCAGGATACCTCAGGAAATAGACAAGAATGGCTACAAGGATTCTATTATCTTAGTAGCGATAATCAAGCTATTCCAAAAAGATGCGTGACCTGCAGTGCTTCAGCTGAGGAACACGTCAAAGTACCCCATGGGCGTTGGTATCTATATGATTCACCTGAACTAATGAGTACATTTAGTCAATCTGGTAGACCAGCAGCAATTATAGAATCAATATCATTTTATGCTTCTGGACATAACTTTGAGAGTTATCTTGCTGAAGTCGAACTCCAAGCAATAGAATAGAATTGAGAGCACCGAATAATACATTGGTCAAAAATTCGTCAATCGATCTGTTCAACCTCCTATACAATTTGTCTCAATGAATAAAAATACTTTGATTGTTTGGATTATCCTAATATGTTACATATGCATGGCAGGATACCAACTACATCTTCCTGGCCTTCATTATGACGAAGCTCAAGAATCAGGCTTACCTGCTCTGCAAATTGTTAGCGGGAAAGAGGTATCTCTATTCCGAAATATAGGCTTCGGAAACAATAGATTGCCCATCATGGTACAGGATTATATCGGTGCACTACATGTATATATTACTGTACCTTTCGTAGCAATTCTTGGCCCTAGTACAGTCAGTATCCGTATACCTTCCATCTTAATCGGCGCAACAATATTATTGCTAACGTTTAGTTTCATTCGTACCGTTTGGGGAGAACGAATAGCATTGTTGGCAACTGTATTGTTAGCAATGCATCCCTCCTTTGTTTTCTGGAGCCGCCAGGGTACATTAATTGCTTCAATCACTCTGGCATTGATGATGGCTTTGTTCTGGGCTTGTCGGAATTGGTATATACGTGGAACATGGCAGACAGCCATAGTAGTAGGACTGTTGGCAGGACTAGGAACATACTCAAAAATATTGTTTGTATGGATATTACTTGGAATAATAAGTACTACTATCATAATCAACCTGCCCAATTTAATGTTCGGCCACAAAAAAATGTGGCCAAGACAACCAAATTATATTGACATGATTGCAGCAATAGCCGGTTTCGCAATCGGTATCAGTCCTGTAGTGGTATTTAATTTAATGAGCAAAGGAGCATCCTTTGCTAGAACAGGTGATATTGCAACTTCAAATAGCAATATTTTGGAGAATGTTTTGGGTCGAATTGACCACTTTGTGGCTGTGCTTACAGGTAACAGCCACCTATGGTATCTAGGAAGCTCTCCCGGAAATAGACTGTGGCTATGGGCTTTAATCATTAGTTTAATTGTTTCAATTACTAGTGCAGTGTGTCACCAAACTAGGAGTCAAAAGAATTTTGTATTGCTACTGCTTTTGTTAACCAGTCTATTACAAGTACCTTTCACACCCACTCCATCAGGACTGTTTCCACACCACTTAGCTATTTTTGCGCCGTTGTGGACTACACTCGTAGCTGTAAGCATCACAAGCATTCCACGACTATTACTTCAAATATATCCCTTGAGCAAAAACTATCACTTTACAATGCTCATTGTAATAGCTTGGGCATTCACTACCTTAATAACTAAAGACTTGCATACAAATATAAAAATGCACGCCACCTTAGGCAAAGTTGGTGGTGAGAGTCCTCACACCGATGCTATCTATACATTGGCAAACCATCTAGATAGAATGAGACCCCAGAATACAGTTGCATTAGACTGGGGATTTGCGCCACAAGTACAGTTTCTCACTAATGAAAGAATAAAGCCTCAAGAAGTATTTGGTTTCACCGAAAAAACAGACGCTGGCTTTGTGGAACGATTAGATCATTTTAACCCCGATAATGACACAGTATATGTACTGCACACAGAAGCCAAGAGTTTTATCAATCGACGTACAGACTTTGCACTTTATACTAGTAGTCGCGGACGTCACCTAGAGAATATAGGTACTATTTCACAATCTAGCGGAACACCGATATTTGAAATCTTTGTTGCTAACAAAGAAAAATAAAGAAGATATTGTAGTCAAATTGCACTCAGAAGTTTCTGTTGCCCACCAGTTGCACTATTTCTGAAATTTGCCCATCCTCTCTACGCCAAACTTCATGTGGAAAGTTGGATGAAGCCGATAACACAAAAGAGAAAGCAGCACCAATACCCTTGATATTTCTTAAGCGTCGATAATAATCAACATATTGCTGCCCTTTAGATCTTTTGGACACCTCACTATAAGGATTGGAGAACTCAGTAACAAACAGTAATTTTTCGGGATATAACCGACGAAATTCCTCGTAAACTAATCCGCCAGTTGGCTGCATCATATCTGTGTCACTAATCCAGTAACAATGACAACCAATCCAATCAGATGCGAGAGCTGCGATTTCAGATTGTTGCAAGAATATCCAAGAGTCCATTCTCTGGCCAGGAATCTCATGTCCCGGAGAAAGGCCTGGATATCCGAAAAGGGCTTCCGGATAATGTGACTTCAGGCGCTCTACCACTTCCAGAAACCATTCAGCAAATTGATGGCCATCCTGCCACGAATGATGCAAACCTTCAATTTGTAGATTCGGTTCGTTGTGAACTTCGAAATAACGTATTCCTTGCTCATATAATTGATATATGTCATCTTCTACCCAAGACACAAAATCCGCAGAACTCACTTTACGATCACGAAAACCTGCAAATAAGCGCACAAGTAGAAACATGTCTTTGTTAATATTAAGCAAACGCTTGACATTCTCTGGAGGAGCATTAGAAAGCAGTTTCACTGCTTCCATACGAGCATCTCTAATCACCGGAAAGTCAGGTTCCAAAAGAGGTCCATCAGCACGTCCATGCACTCCGACAAGACACATGTCATGTTCCCACTCCACTACAATGGACTTTCCCGGTAATTGTGTTTCATCTTCAGGAAATTGTAAAAATGGTGTAGGGTCAATAATGTCACTGGGGTACTGAGTCATACCAGCTGCGCTAGCCCCCTCTTTCTTTAATGTCAGATGTAAATGGGATCCAGTTGAGTTTCCAGTAGAGTTGGCAAGACCAATCTGTTCCCCAGCTTTTACATTCTGACCCACAGCAACAAGAGCTCTGTGAAGATGAGCATAAATAGTACGATATCCATCTTGGTGACGCAATCTTACATGGATTCCATAAGGATGACTACCACTACCATCGTGCACCCTGTAAACAGTGCCTGCAGCACAGGCATACACACTTGAACGCAGTGGTGCGCGAATATCCAAACCTTCGTGTCCAGGCAGTCCCCATCGACGATAAAAATGTTGGTTAACGCCAAAAGATTGGTTAACTTTGGGGTAATTGGTGGGCCATAATAGACGAAAGCTTTTCCCGGCACTACCAAATCTGTCCTCACTGGCGACACGAGCAGACAAAGTGTTTTCTAGCTCAGCTGGAGTGAGAGATTCAATAATATCAAGACGTGCCTCTGGATAGTTCTTACGAAACCAAGAGATAACATTTCGTCCATAGGATTGTGGAGCATCTAGCAGTGTGATAACCTGATTAGGGTACATGTGACGCCCAGCCACATCTAAATCAGATGTTAGGTTGGCATGATAATGAAGCACATATTCTTTGGTTGCAGCAACCCAATTATAATAATCAAGCTTAGGTAAAACAATAATCTGATATTCAGTCATAGAATCTACTAGTAAATTAGTAACAAGATATAAATCGCTGCATCTACAATATTAAACAACAATTATAAGTTTAGTTTTACTCTACAAACTGGTCAAGCCTTCATAGCTATCTGTTTGACTGCTCCGATACGGATGCTATAATGACTACACAAGACTGACTTATGCTATTATGCCTACACAGATAGATGTAACTTCCCTTACCGAATATGTGCGATGGAGCGTGGCTCTATTAGGTGCTTTCGCGGGAGCACTATGGTTAGCTCTAGTTGTTTGGACTTTCCGCGACATGAGAGCTAGATCTAGAGACTTTTTTGCCCAATTGTTAGCTGCTATGGTAGCGGCAACGCTACCAATTGCGGGATTCATTATATATCTTATCTTGCGCCCAAGAGAAACATTGTCTGAGGCATATGAAAGATCCCTAGAAGCTGAAGCATTGTTGCAAGAAATCGAAGAGCGTCCATTCTGTCCTGGCTGTAATAGGCCTACTCGTAACAACTGGCATGTATGCCCATATTGCCAGACCATCCTCAAAAAACCCTGTCCTAATTGCAAACAAATGCTAGACCTCACATGGAATGTATGTGCATTCTGTGCCACTCCAGCGCCCGGCAGGGAAAGTAGAGCTGCTCTTGATGGTAGCCCAAAACAAGAGGAAATGACACAGACAAATCAAACCTAAGATTTCAAAGACTGCCAACCAGCATAAACACCGCTCTCACCTAATTCTTCCTCAATACGCAGTAATTGATTGTATTTTGCCACTCTTTCTGAACGTGCCGGGGCACCTGTCTTGATCTGCCCCATATTTAGTGCGACTGCCAAATCAGCTATAGTGGTATCTTCGGTCTCTCCGGAACGGTGTGAAGCTACTACTGTCCATCCTGCTTTGTTACACAAATCCACTGCTTCAATAGTTTCTGTAAGTGATCCTATCTGATTCAACTTGACAAGCAATGAGTTAGCAGCACCACAATCAATAGCCTTTTGAACTCTATCTGAATTAGTAACTAGTAGATCGTCACCCATAATTTGAATTTTGTCTCCAAGCAACTGTGTCAAGTAAGACCAGCCATTCCAATCACTTTCATGCATTCCATCTTCTATGGATACAATTGGGTAATTGTCTATCCATTCGGACCAGTACCCTACTAACTCTTCTGAATTTAACCAAATATCGTCTACATGTAAGTGGTACTTATCTTTCTCAACATCATAGAATTCACTTGCAGCAGCATCAATTGCAATACCCACTTGCTCTCCTGGTATGTAGCCTGCTATTTCAATTGCAGACAAAATCAATTCCACTGCTGCTTTGTTAGTGTTAAGCACTGGGGCAAATCCACCTTCATCTCCCACAGTTGTCAAAAAACCTTTTTCAGCAAGCACCAGTTTAAGTTTGTGATAAATCTCTACAATCCATCGTATACCTTCTGAATAACTAGCAGCACCAAGAGGCATCACCATAAACTCTTGTATATCTGTAGATTGCCAGTCAGTATGCACACCACCGTTAAGTATGTTGGCCATAGGTACTGGCAGTAGATTAGCTTGCGATCCGCCAATATGTCTAAATAGAGAAACTTGTTGCGACATCGCTGCAGCTTTGGCCACTGACAAGCTTACACCAAGAATAGCATTAGCCCCCAGTCGTGACTTGTCACTAGTGCCATCAAGCTCAATAAGAGCTTCATCAATTTGCTTTTGCTCTCTCGCATCACACCCAACCAACCTATCTGATATCTCGTTTTCTACATTGCCTACTGCTTGAAGCACACCTTTGCCATCATAACGATATTTGTCATGATCACGTAGTTCCAAAGCTTCATGGCTACCAGTAGACGCACCAGAGGGAACAGACGCACGACCAATTATCCCTCCATCCAGTGTAACTTCAACTTCAAGTGTCGGATTGCCTCGCGAATCAATTATTTCTCGTGCACCAATCTTTGAAATAGATGTAGTCATTTTTTCCCCAGAAATACCTCGTTTGATTTACAAATTAATTGTAGCAAACAATTTGTTGAACACTATATTGTGTTAATAATGTATTTGTTCGCATAATTTGCTTATTCCAAGCTCACAATTTGATATCAATAATTTCGTAATTCAAGCGCCATAGAACGCGCATGTTCGGGAGCAAATCCAACATATTTGTCTACACTCTGCAATTTTTGCCTAATTTCATCAGCACTAAGATATTGCAGCAAATCTTCATTCGAAGATAGGTCATCGACCAATTTGTTTGATTCTTTTGAATCTCCAAGAGTCTTGAATCGCAAAACATGGTCACGTAGAATTTCATGCATATCCTGTCTATTTGCACCAGATTTACAGAGTGCCATCAGCAAAGGCTCTATTGCTGCTAAAATCTTAAAAACATCCAAGTTGTGAGCAGTAGAATCCTCATTAATTACTAGTCCTGCAACCAATTTGATTGTCGTATCTAACAATTCATCAGCAATCAGAAATGCTTGTGGTAATAGCAACCGCCGATTAGCGGAATCATCCAAAGTACGCTCTAGCAAAGTATGAGCGGCATTGTCCCAAGCTACTCGAGGCAAGCCAGCTAGGTATCGACCCAGACTATCTATTTTTTCAGCATTTATTGGGTTGGTCTTAAATGGCATTGCAGATGAGCCAACTTGATTTTTTCCAAAGTCCTCAGACCACTCCCCAATCAATGGTGATTGCAATAAACGTACATCAAATGCGAAACGATATACAGTGGCTCCCAAGCCGGCAAGAGAGTTTAGCACTAACCAATCTTGTTTTCGAGGGTAAGTCTGAGTAGAAACCGCAAAACAATCAATATTCAATATCTGCATTGCTCGCCTTTCTAAATCCTCTGCGGCTAATACATCTCCATCTAGCAGCTCAACGTACGAAGCAGCAGTGCCAACTGCTCCCTTAAATCCCTTACCTCTAATACCATTGCACACGCGCAATATCTCAGCGTAATCTATCAGGAGATCTTGTCCAAATTGCGCCAGTCTATAACCAATAGTTGTAGGTTCTGCAGGTTGCAAATGAGTAAATCCTATGGCTGCTGTAGCAGCCCAAACCTCTATTAACTCAGCTAAAGAATCGCGTAACTTATTCATCTTATATTGAATATGTTCAAGGCTCTCTTTAATGCGTAAAACATCGGCATTATCGAGCACATCCATCGAGGTAGCACCAAGATGTAACACTGCCCCGCCTACCGGGCATTGTTCTGCATAAGTATGCAATTCAGACATCAAATCATGCTTGATATCTTTCTCAATCTCAGTCGCACGGTCAATATCAACGTGACCGATATGCTCGTAAAGATCATTAAGCTGTTCGGCAGTAACCAAACCAAACTCATGCTGAGCCTTAGCTAAAGCAAACCACACTTTCCGGAGCAATTGTCGCTTATGGATTTCACTCCACAACTGCCGCATTTCGGCACTACCATATCTCCATGTTAATGGAGATACAAAAGTGTCATGAGAGAAAGTAGTCATACAGCAAACATGGCTTCGCGCTCAGCTCCTACTGACACATATCCAATAGGAATCCCTGCCAACTCCTGCAATCGTTCTAAATAATCGCGCGCTTCTTGTGGCAAGTCTTTCCATCTACGAACATGAGTAGTGGGTTGTTTCCATCCTGGCCACGTCTCCAACACAGGAGTAACCTTTTCCAAAACCGGTGTGTCAGGCACATAATTTATGATATCCCCACCGGGAAGCTGATATGCATTACAGATTTTTATTTCTTCGAATGTATCAAGCACGTCCAACTTTGTGAGAGCTATTGATGTCATTCCATTAAGCCATACTGAGTGTTGTACTGCAACAGAATCATACCAACCAGTACGTCTGGAACGTCCTGTTGTGACACCGTACTCCTTACCTATATCACGTAGTTTATCTCCAATCGGATCCAGTAATTCACCGGGAAACGGTCCTTCGCCTACTGATGTTTGATATGCCTTTGCAACACCTATCACATCTTTAATATGTTGATAAGGCAGACCAGCTCCTACGCCAGCAAACGCTGCTGTTGGATTTGAAGACGTAACAAATGGATATGTGCCCCAGTCTAAATCTTTCATACTACCCAACTGACCTTCAAGCAATATTTGTTGATTACTTTCAACGAAATCTTTGATTAGTGGAATAGTTTCTACAATTCTGTCCGACAACTTTGCAGACCACTCAACACATTGCTCCATCAAACTATCAAGGTCAATCAATGGTGTATCAAATCTGGATAGAACCTGATTAACTTGTTGAAGCTGCAATTCCAGACGACTCTTCAAGTAATCTAGGTGTTCAAGATCACCTATGCGTACTCCAGTTCGACCAGTCTTATCTCGATACGCAGGACCAATACCACGATTAGTAGTACCAATACTATTACTACCGCGAGACTCCTCTTCTATACCATCCAATATACGATGATAGGGTAGCAACATGTGTGCACGATTTGATACCAAAATCCCAGATGTATCAATGCCGGATGATTCTAATTCTTCTATTTCTTTAAGCAAAGCTTGGGGATTAACAACTACGCCTGTACCAATCAAACTCGTAGATTTAGGATTAAATATCCCCGATGGAATTAGGTGCAACTGAAAGCGGCCCTTATCATTTACTACTGTATGTCCTGCATTGTCTCCACCCTGGAAACGTATAACCAAATCGGCATTACCGGCAAGAAAGTCAATAATACGACCTTTACCCTCATCACCATACTGACAACCGACCACCGCTGTCACAGGCATATCCACCTCCCAATATTTTTATATTTTCGCTACCAATCGCTACACAATAGCTTTGATTACATAGGGCAACAACATCGAATAATGATGTTGACACCGAAACAAAAAAGCGCCCTGCTAGGCGCCACCATCATTATGATAAATCGGATTCATTAATCATCATTACTCGAACTCTTGACAGGGTTGGTAGAGTTCTTAGATTCGCTTGATTTAGATGTCTTGCTCTTATTTTCAGAAGTGCTAGAACCATCTGATTTCGGGCTACTTTCCGCAGTATTATTTTGCTCAGATATCTTGTCTTTACTTGTAGGTTTTCCAGCAGAATTAGCAGCTTTGCTATCTTTTACATACCATCCAGACCCTTTAAAAATAATTCCCACTGGCTGAATTACGCGCTGCACAGCATCTTCATTACATTCTGGACAATCAGACACAGGTGGATCGCTAAAACGCTGCATCCGTTCAAACTGCAACCCACAGCTGCCACAGCTATAAGCGTAAACTGGCATTTCGACACTCCCTACAACTTAGTCCCAAGACAATGATATTCACTAAAGCTTCCCTATACGAGCTTGATTATACAGTACCCACGCTAACAATACTGCGAAATTTTACCACAACAAAAACATTAAACTAAGCACATAAATGAGCCCACTAACAATATTAGAATATAATTGGTCTATCAGCATGAATACTAAACTAAGGTTGAGTACACTAATATATGCCGTGACATTTGTCGGCGGCTTCGCTGGTTGTGTCAATACCATTCCAGAAAACATTTCTGTTACATCTGCGCCTACTGTTGTCCTGCGCGAATTGCAGTCCATAACCACGTCACCTCCGAAAAAAACATCAACATTTGTTGTGCCGACCCTTCCAGTTTTGGACCCAACTGCAACTCCATACACCTACACTATTAAATCAGGAGACACGTTGATAGCCATTGCCTCTGAAAAAGGCGTTACTGTTGAACAAATACAAATGGCAAACTCCGGGGTTGACCCATTGTCACTACAACCTGGACAAGATCTAGTAATACCATTTGGTGACATAGTTTTGGCTAATGACAACACTTCGGACATAGAATACAAATTGCTTGAAATAAAACAGTTCCAATGTTTCCCAAGTCCGACTGAGGGACAACTTTGTCTCGGAGAACTAGAAAACAAAACTGCAAATCCTGTCATCAATCTAGTTGTCCAAGTTACTGCTATCTTGGCAAATGGAGAAATTGGGCCGAGCAAAGCCACATTTGCTCCTTTAGAAATAATCATGCCGGGCAAAAGCACACCAATATCAGTGCACTTCGTAACAAGCGAGGCGGTTTGGGGAGCAGCGGGTAAAGTCTTCAAAGCAGAAGATGGAACTACATTATCTAATCGCTTCGTAGTGCTAAACTCAACTATTACAAGCAGTCAACAATCTGTTTCAAGCAAACACACTGTTACAGCTGAAATTCATAACCCCTCAGATAAATCTGTTGACTCCATTGACATATTAATAACCGCTTACAACAGCTCTAACCAAATACAGTCCTATCGAATAATTGAACATCAGCAAACCATGGCACCGGAGCAGAAATCCGACGTTGACATAATACTTACCATTGCTTCAGAACAATTCAGTCATTACTCTATCTATGCACACGGACGTACAATATCTGAGTAATATATCTATGAACAGTACTAAAACTTTAAAATCAGTTTTTGAATTTTTATATAGCATATTTACACGACGTAGTTTAGTTGGCGAACATAATCTGCCAACTTCTGGGAGCTGTATTTTAGTTGTAAACCACATGAGTTTAGCGGATGCTCCACTGCTATTAACTCTAATCAAACACCCCAAACTATCGGGGTTTGTGGCTAAAAAATACCATCGAAGTATCTTTTTCAGGTTGATAATCAACTGGGCTGGATCAGAAGCCGGTGGAGTTGTATGGGTAAAACGGGGTACAGCTGATCGCAGCGCTCTAACTGCCGCTCTAAAAGCACTAAAGTCAGGCGTCATGCTAGGTATAGCTCCTGAAGGTACTCGTAGTAAGACAGGCGAGCTACAAAACCCCAGGGCAGGAATTGCATTTCTAGCCACAAAAGCAAATGTTCCTATAGTACCAGCAGTGATTATCGGCACCGACAAGACATTTGCTGAACTAAAACGATTTCGGCGTCCACACCTAATCCTTAAAGTTGGTCCACCTTTCAGTCTCGAACCTATCCCTAGGAAAGATCGCTCTGCCAAAATGCAGGTGTATACTGAAGATATAATGCTGAGACTAGCTGCACTTTTGCCGGAACAATATCGCGGAGTTTATGCTGACCATCCACGACTTCAGTCTTTTATAGAATGGGCTAACCAGGATGACTTGACAGATTAATTTAAGTCTATATACAACAGTTCTCTTTAATTTATCTTAAATTAGACCAGCTTGTTTACCAGCAATTTCCAATACAGATAAGGCATGTTCAATCTGTGTCTTCGAATGTCCGGCAGTAACTGTAGCACGCAACCTAGATAAACCTTCAGGCACAGCTGGGGATACTACTGGCAAAACAAATATATCTTGATTCTGACACAACCGTACAAGCTCATACGCCTTCTCATCAGTTCCACATAGTACAGGTACTATTGCAGTCTCACTACTCAGGGTATCAAAACCAATGCTCTGCAGACCATCTATAAAAATACGGGCATTTTGCTGGACCTTCTCAATTCTATCAGGCTCATCAACAATAACTTCAAAAGCCGCCTTAGCTGCCGCTGCTTGCGCAGGTGGGATAGCAGCAGAGAAAATAAATCCTCGCGCAGCATGCTTAAGTAAGTTGACTAGACCGCTATTACCAGCGATATAACCACCTATACTCGGTATAGTCTTGCTGAGTGTACCCATTTTGACATCAACACAATCTTGCATACCAAAATGCTCTTCAATACCACGACCTGTCTTTCCTAAGACACCCACCGAATGAGCTTCGTCCATCATCAACCAAGCACCATATTTTCTACATAGTTCAACAAGTGCAGGTAAATCAATGATGTCACCATCCATACTAAACACTGCATCAACTATGACCAGTTTTGTGCTTCGATCGGAATAACGTTGTAACAGGCTTTCTAGATGATCCATGTCATTATGACGGAATCTCTTCAGTTCTGCACCGGATAAGAGACAACCATCTACAATACTAGCATGATTGTATTTGTCGCATAGAACTATATCCCGTCTACCCACAATAGTAGATATTGCAGCCAAATTAGTAACATAGCCACTAGAAAACGTGACCGCATCTTCCGTATTTTTAAAGTCTGCAATTGTTTTCTCAAGCTCTACATGAATATCTAAAGTACCGGCAAGCACTCTCACACCATGCGTGCCACTTCCATACTTGTCAATAGCATCACTCGCCGCTTCATTTATACGGGGATGACCCAATAGACCCAAATAACCGTATGAAGCTAACATCAACATCGTTCTGCCTGATACGACTACTTCGGAACTACCTTTAAGTTCTGAGACTGGCATATTATAAAAGTACATATCAGCATCTCGTAAGCCTTGCACACGTTGATGCATGCCATCAATACGATTTTGTATACCAGTTTGAATGTTATCGGTCACTTATGTATTTGTCCTCCCATAAAACTACGGCGGTGTAGAGCAACAGGGCAGTGTAGAGCAACGCAGCATTTCTGTCAACACTAAAAATTCTATCACTATTTTACCAACTTTTTCAGTCCATTTACATCTATGGCCGGAATACCCAGATTTCGAGCACGATCCAATTTGCTGCCTGGACGTTCACCAACTAATACATAATTTGTTTTGGATGTAATACTCTTGCCAACCACGCCACCATGAGTTTCTATGTAATCAATAGCATCTTTCCGTGACCAGCCTTGCAAAGTGCCAGTAATAACTATAATTGTCCCAGCAAGAAGTCCAAATGTTTTGTTTTGCGAATCATTTGGAGTGGGCCAAAATCCAGCTGTCCGCAATTTATCCAATACCTTACGGTTGGTCGGTGCAGCAAACCATTCCACCACTGCATTAGCTATATTAGGGCCAAGACCATCTATTTCTTGCAATTCATCTCTTGTAGCTTCTCCCAAAGTATCTAGCGAACCAAAAACTGACGCTAAGGCTGTAGAAGCTACCGAACCCACACCTCTAATACCTAATGCTTCGACCAACCGGTTTAGAGGCTTTTTCTTAGATTCAGCAATTGCGGCTAATAGTGCATTTGCTTTTTTATGAGCAAACCCTTCCAACTCGAGCAACCTATTTTTGTCCAACAAGAAGATATCTGCAACGTCTGTTACTAGACCAGTCTCAACTAATTGTTTAGCCAACCCCTTACCGAAACCATCTATCTCTAAAGTGGAACGAGATACAAAATGTTCCAGATTGCGCACAATTTGATCTGGGCATGCTGTGTTTACACAATATATGGCCACTTCATCAGTAAGACGATTAAGAGCCGTACCACAACTGGGGCATTTGTCAGGAGGATCATAAGGAACTTCACTACCATCACGCTCTGACGGCAATGAACTTATAACGTAGGGTATCACTTCACCAGCGCGTTTGATCAATACATGATCCCTCACTCGGATATCCCTATCTCTCACAAAATCTAAATTGTGCAAGGTAGCTTGCTTCACAATAACTCCACCAACTTTAACAGGTTTTAGAATCGCATATGGAGTTAATACACCAGTCCTGCCAACATTAAGACCGATACCAACAACTTGTGTGGAAACCTGTTCTTCAGCAAATTTGTAAGCAACTGCACCTCTGGGGTCCTTACCTACCACCCCCAGATTTGCCATGATTTCTAAGTCATCTATTTTGATTACAACGCCGTCTATTTCATAATCCAATCCTTTTTTCTTGTCCGACCACTTTTGACATCGAGTAATCACATCCTGTATGTTGTCACACACAGATGACTCGTTCGATACGGGAAACCCTAGTTCACGCAAATAGTTCAAAGTATCCCATTGGCTGTTCAAGGGCTGCATATCCGAAGCAACGACCTCATAACAAAACAATGCAATCGGACGACTTGCAGTTATACTAGGATCTAATTGCCTCAGAGCACCTGATGCAGCATTACGAGCATTGATATACGTACGTTCCCCAGCAGCAGCCAATTTATTATTCAAATCCTGAAACGATTGATTAGGAATAAACGCCTCTCCTCGCACAACCAAATTGATAGGCAAATCAATGGATCCTTTAACGGGCACACGCAAAGGTAGTGAACGTACTGTACGTAGATTTCTTGTTATATCTTCGCCGACATACCCATCTCCGCGAGTACAGCCTTTTATGAAAAGTCCATTTTCGTAATGTAAGACTACCGTCAACCCATCAATCTTGGGCTCTACAACTAGCTTTGTGGAGCCCACTCTTTTATCTAGTTTTGATATCCGAGCGAACCATGCCTCTGTACCAAAAGGATTATTTACTTTGCTCAAACTAAGTATAGGATTAGGATGATCAACTTTATTAAACTTATTAGAAGGATACCCACCTACCCGTTGAGTAGGTGAATCATCTTTTATTAATTCAGGATATTGGCTCTCTAAATCCTGTAGTTCCCTGAAGAGGTCATCGAAGTCGCTATCAGAAATACTGGGGGATTGCGTCACATAATAAAGATAATTATGGAGCTGCAGTTCACCACGCAACTGTGCAACTCGTGCAGTTATGTCACTCGGTATCATGTACTTAATTATAGAACAAGGTTCAATCGCACAATAACGTCTTATACAACAAAAATATTAGTCAATTTGTGTAACATGGCGCCTGATCATACAAGTACCAAGTGCTGGGGACACTAAGTATAACTATGATGTGCTAAAATCATAATTCAAATATATGCTCATGAACAATACACACAAAGCCAACAAACAAACAATCAGTTCAGCCTACACCAATTCAATAGAAGTAATCTTTCGCGATGTCGATTCTTTTGGACATGTGAATAACGCAGTATATTTCACTTATCTAGAAACGATACGTGTCAAATATTTTCAGGAACTTAAAACACGGTCAGGAATAGATGCAATGGATATGATAGTTGCTCAAGCAACATGCAACTACAAATCGCCAGCCTACATTGCTGAACAACTTGATATAAGTATTGGTATAACTAGATTTGGCAAGAAAAGCTTTGATTGTATGTATACAGTTAATACTGACAAAGGACGCAAAATTGCATCGGCAAAAACGATACAGGTGGCTTACGATTACAACACAAACACTAGTGTAGTGGTACCTGAACAATTCAAGCAAGCAGTAATAGAATATCAGGGTGGTTTATGCTTTCCTGAAATGTAACTATTGAAGATATACTTAGGATAACTGCAGATATGCTATCAAAATTATGTTCAACAGGGATCGTCCTACTAACATTCACAATTCTGGCGTTCGGATGTACCCAAGAAGAGAATATTACCAAAACCCAAACTAAAGACTCTGCTGCTCAACAGGTTCCTACACAAAACAGCAATGTACTAGAAACGCCTCCACCGAGTGCCACTAAAATAACTCCGGCAACCAAGCAATTACAGCCAAATACTGTAGACCCAGACTCAAATGAAGAGCCTGTAAAAGCCCCTACTATAGTTATCGATTCGAATGTTGAGGCATCAGGTTCAGAAATACTTTCAAGTTCAACCAACTCCTTAGTTGACATTTGGACTCTAGCTGCAGAAGTGGATACAATCGGTCCTGAAGGTGTAAGTCCCGAGGCAGTGGTGTTAGATGATGGCACTGTACGGCTATACGTCACAAGTATGGGTATTGAAATATGGGAATCTTCAGATGGGTTATCCTTTACAAGGGTATCCGCCAGGACACCACCAGGGTCTGATCCTACTGTAATACGCACCTCTAACGGATGGAGAATGTATTTTACAGAACACTCCAACAAAGGACCAGATAGTGGAGATGCTCAAATACGTACTGCTATAAGCACTGATGGTATAGACTGGGTTGTAGATTCTGATACTGGTATTGTGCAGGAAACAGACCGACGCGCATGGGGAGTTCCAGACTCTTTTGTTCTCCCTAATGGTCAAATCCGCATTATGTGGACAGATATGGTTCCAAACAAGAAACGAGAGGTAATTCGTTCTGCTACAAGCCCTGATGGGATTAGTTTTATTAAAGATGCAGGCCTACGTCTTTTTGGTGGATTCGTTGACTCATACGTACTTACAGGTACACCCAACTTTATGCTGGTATCTACCACACCGCCAGGTGGTCCTATAAGCAAACCCCAACGTTTGTTCTTAGCAAGATCTGAAAACGGACTAGATTGGACCACTGATGCGGTTCCACTATTAGACCGAACCCCAAGAAATGCTCTAGACCCTACTGCTGTGTACATAGGCGAAGGTAATTGGAGAATTTACTATGTTTTGACAGACGGTCCAGATCCTTTTCAAGGATTTCGTATTGCTAGTGCGATACTTTCAAGTCCGATAACACCGGTACCAGAACCCACGCTTTCTGCTCCTCTAGCAAATGACGAACAAAATACAGCAGACAAAGAAGTGTCAGAAGCAACATGTGAGGATACACGCTACACATTTGAAGATCTAGGTGTAGTGCTGACAGCACAAGATGCGGGTAATCCAGACCCCATGGCTCCTATGGCTAATCCATCATCATTGCAGCTGATTGATGGAGATATAAGATTATTCTTTACCAATGCTGGTGCAGGTATAGGCAGTGCAATTTCTACAGATGGAATAACATTTTCTTATGAAGGTATTAGAATATCTGCCCCACAAGCCATGAATCAGGGGGTAAATCTAGGGCCTTTGCGAGTATACAGACTTCCCGATAATAGAATCCGGTTATTTGTGGGATCATCACAAACTGGTGTACAGTCGTTTATAAGTGATGATGAAGGTCAAACATTCACTGTAGAGCCAGGAGAAAGAATCACACAAGCAAATGCTGAAATGAAGGCTATTCAGAAGCTTAGTATCATCCCTTTAGAGAATGGAAAATGGCAAGGCTACTTTGGGCCAGCACCACAACATGGACCCCCAGGTGAAGGTGCTAGCCAAGGTGGCCCACCAAATCATTGGCTGCGCCGAGCGACATCTAGCAACTTGTTCGATTGGATCGTAGAGCCTGGGATAATCATAGGACCTGGAGCACCCTATCTAACCGCATCAGCACGCGAGGTTTTTCCACTACTACGTAATGACGGTTGCGTAACTCTTTTCTATCAATTAAACAAGCCTCAGGATGCAGGAATAAGAGACTTTACAGGAGTTGCAGTAATAGGTTATAGCACCTCCGAAAATGGGACTGTATTTAGGGAGCAGCAGGTACTAGTAAATAAACGCGACCCAGCAGGACCTGACATCATTAGACTCCAAGACCAAACTTACTTGATGTATCATGATTCTACTGAAAGAAGTGGCTATGGGCATGGTATAAGAGTAGGACGCCTAGCAGTAGTTGACGATTAAAGCTATCTGTTAGGTAATAATATATAAGCTATACCATAGTACACTCTCCGCATGAATAGGGTCTTCAGGTACACTGGATTTGGAAATCACCGCACGAATTGTTTGTTTGGCACAGACAAAACTATTTATCATTTTGGCAAATAACGATCCGGCGTATGGTTTCTAGATTCATCAAAACAGCAATCACATTTAATATCAGGTAGGCTTGATTAAATATTGCACCCAGAAAAATCAGGAATACCCTGCCATCACGCCCAATTCTTACCCCTTTCTGGATAC